>LSQX01043866.1_pt1 | contig 10090 bp, 7 predicted proteins | sample 654561 | NCBI WGS metagenome assembly LSQX01 (sample SAMN04489861, study PRJNA283612) | anaerobic digester metagenome | isolation source: 4 biogas reactors fed with cattle manure at either 37C or 55C with and... | place: Denmark: Kongens Lyngby | collected 2014
CTTTAAAAAAGACCTATACAGAAGCACAACTGCGTGCTTATCTTTATGGCGACTTTGTAAACTTAGAAAATGAAAGTGTTTACTATTCTTTTGATAGACACGCCAACGGCACGCATAGAGAAGTTAAGAAAGGAGAGCAAATATTTATCGGTATGGACTTCAATATCGGGAATATGTCGGCAGTTATATTTGTCTATGAGAATGGCAAGGCTTACGCTGTTGATGAGCTTACAGGCGTTCTTGATACTCCTACCATGGGGCAAATATTAAAGGAACGTTACAAAGGGCATAGGGCAACAGTCTTTCCTGATGCGAGCGGACAAAATAGAAAAACAGTAGGGATGTCGGATGTTAAGTATTTGCGTTCGTTAGGTTTTAATGTAACAGTGAGAAAACGAAACCCATTTGTAAAAGATAGGGTAACCGTTTCAAATGTGGCTTTTCAAAACAAAACTGTTTTTGTAAACACTTTGCGTTGTCCTGAATTTACAGAAGCATTAGAAAAGCAGTCATACAAGAATGGAGAGCCTGACAAAGGAAGTGGATTTGACCACGTAAATGATGCAGGAACGTATGCAATTTATGAACTGGAGAAATTCCAAAGACAAGTGTTTGACGGATTAAATGTATAATTATGATTAATATTATTTCAGAACCAGCAGTAGCAACAAGCGTTTATAATCCGAATATTTGGATTGTCGATTCCGTGAATAGAAACAAAGATGGATTTAGGTATCTTGCTAAAATATACCAGACAGATAGAGAGTTAATTGAAAATTTAACACTTGTAAAGACTATTCGATTTTTGCCACGTCCCGACGGCAAAGGAGAATTTGATTTAAGTTTTTTTCTTCAAAACCAAACATATTTTAAGGACGAGGAAAGAAGCACTATTTTCATAAAAAACAACGGGCTTCGATTTGATTATAGAATTGAGTTTGGAGAAGAATATTTTGACAGTTGGAGATACGCGGACACTGAATTTTTACCAGGAGCAAAAACAAAAGCAGTTGGAAATTCTGCACCGCCTTTTATTGCAGGCGATGTTGTTCAAATAACGCCTGATGACCCTACATTATTTCCTCTTTTTAATGGTGTTCAATTAGTGGAAGATGTACAGGGTAACGATGTTTATTTTGATATACCATTTTCCAGCACTCCAACAAATGGCGGTTCACTTTGGTATGCTGACAACAGAAAGACAACGGTTTGGAATGGTTCAAAGACTAATGCAAAAACAGTTTACAGAGCCAAGATTGATTTTGAAAAGTGGACTAAAAACTATTTTAAAGATACTTATTTTGTTGATAGTTATGGCGTTTTAAAACATCTGCCTATTAATACGGTTGACGGTTTTTTATTCAAACCTAATCAAGTTATTTATATTCCTGTTTATATCTCACCAGGTATGTTAACTAAAGTAGAAATAGAAGATGCAGACGGTGTTACTTCGGTCAATGTGCCAAGTGCTTATAGGAATGGAATTAATAACTGTTATTTCACAATAGCAAATAGAAGCAAAGATTTTACCGTTCGATTAATAGGCAGCTTGAGACCCAACCCACTAACTGAAAAAATACACTACACAATAGACGACAGGTGTAGTGTTAATGATTTATTTTTGATTTATGAAGATAAATTTGGAGCGTTAAACTCGTGGGCTTTTTCAGGATTTTCTGAAAAGAGATTGAATGTTGAAAAATCGGAATACAACAAGCCTTTAAACTATACCGATGCTGGTGAATATGAAAACGAAATGAACAGAGTAGGTTATACTATTTTGGACGTTTCTTCTTCTACTGAAATAACGCTACACGGATATGCATTTCCAAGAAAACAAGATTTATTATTTGAAGATTTATTAAAAAGCAAAGTGTATATTTTGCACGACGCAACCAATAATACTTTTAGACGTTGCACAGTAGTTGATAATTCGGCAACGTTTTTTGATGAGAAAAGAACGGGATTAAGGAGGAGAAATATAACAATAAAATTTTCAAATGAGTAAGCAAGTAAAAATACAGTTATATAAAGAGCAAGGCAAGGGCGTTGTTGGTTATTTAGACTTAACTACTGAAAGTAATTTAGGTCTTACAAAGTCTATTTCAGATATTTCACAACCTGAAAAGCGAAAAGCAACGGGAAGCAAAACAATAACACTTGCAGGTAGTGAGAATAATAACAACTTACTTTCTCATTTGTACGATGTAAACGCTATTGATTTATCTTTTGACAGGAATATTAAGCAACCGTGTTGTATATTGGTTGACGGGGAGATATTAATGGATAATGCTTTTTTGCAAATATTGGAAATAAACAAAGAGCAAAAGAATAGTGGAGAGGAAGAAAAAATAACTTATTCAGCAGTTATAAAATCGTCCGTTTCTTTATTTTTCGACAAGATAAAGGAGGGCAATATGCAGGATATTAGAATATCAAAATTTGATATTCCAAATAACGGAAGTATATTAATGTCTCCAACGCTTGTCAGAGATTCATTTGACCACGATTATACGGATGGATATAAATTTGTTTTAAAATCTATAAATCAAGGTTATGTTAGTTGGGCGGATGTTACTCCAGCGTTTTATTTATTTAATTTATTTCGTGCCTTAATACGAAACAATGGATATACTTTTGATTTTCCTGAAATTGGAGTTGTAAATTCAGAAGTTGTTAGTAATACGGATGAACTACATTTTAGAAAAATACTTTTGCCATTCACTGGAGAAATTCCTGAATATTCAGTTGAGGAAAAAAATAAGTATTTTCTTAGAACTTACAACGATGAGCCTTACGATTTGAAACCAACAGTAAATGCAAATTTTGGTTCAATTTCTGACGGGTCAAAAATCAACCCATCGCAGGATGCGGATATAACACAACAAAATCCTGATGCTTATAACTTGTTTTTTGAAGGTGGTTATAAAAGTCCATTTACAGGAATTGTAAAAATCAAAATAAACAACAAGGCTGATGCTTTTAATGTTTTCAATCCAAATGACTTTGATGTAAGGCTAATGCATAGCAACATCACTTATAAAATAGGTACGGTCGTGTATGTTAATGGGTTTGAATATATGAAAATTCCAATGAATGGGGGTTATACTATCAGTACAGGGGATGTTTTTGGGAATGGAAATACGGTTATCGAAACGAATATAGATGAAGATATTTACTATAACATTCCAGTTAATGTCGGGGATGTTATCAAAGTTTATAACTATTTCTATTGTCCTCAAGCTCCTGCTTTGAATCGCTTTATAGAATGGGGGGGATCGCTAAATGCATTAACAAACGTTGTTATGTCTTTCAAGGATGTGTGGACAACAGTAGAATTTACGGCTAATGTATCTAACACTTTAATGTTTGGAAGTGAATTAGATTTTAATTCATTCCTACCTAAAATAAAGCAATTAGATTTTTTTAAGGGTGTTATCGGGCTTTTCAACTTGTACATTGATTACGATGAAGAGAACCCGAACAGGTTAATATTTATGACACGTGATAAATATTACAAGAGTGGAAAAAGCCACGACATTACTCATTTGCTATCAAAAGACAAAAATCAAAAAATAACATTCCTTTCTGATGAAGTTAAAAAACGGCAAATATTTACGTATAAAAACGGGAAGTCTGAAAATCTAAAAAAATACACGAACGAAACTAATAACACTTTCGGGCAAGCTTCATTTAATTTGCGTTCAGAATTTAACCAAGGAGAAGATAAACTGGAAATACCTTTTATTCCAGCTTTGACAATAAACAAAGAGGGATATTATTATTCTGATATTTTAGAGAAAGACGGTGTTTATCTTTTGTATGACGGTGGAAATATAAATAAGAATTTAACCATTATGGGAATTGGAAGCCTTACAGATGTTACCTCCACAAAGTACCCTTTGACCTTGCACAATGATAATCCTTTGGCACCTACTTATGATTTGAATTTTGGGCAGTTAGATAGTGTTACTTTTACCGATGCAGGAACTACAACGAATAATCAATATAATTTGCGTTACAGAAATTACACTCACCAATTAGACAATGGGAAAAGATTTGAGGGTGTGTTTTATTTAACGCCTGAAAATTTCAATAATTTCAAATTAAATGATAAATATTACATTAGAGATGCTTGGTATTTTATCAATGAGATAAAAGATTTTAATCCAACGCAAAATAATTTTGTTACTATTTCCTTTTTCACCGTTGATGAAAATGTAAGCATACCGAGTAAACGAGTTATTCCTCTAAGACCTTTTGACCCTGTTATTTTAGAACCTGATTTTGGAGGTGGTAATATCGTATTTGAGCCATTGACTGGCGATGTTATTAGAAGACCTCGAATACCTATTACAGGCGTTGGCAATGTGGTAACGGATGGAACTATTGTGAAAGGAAATAATAACAGAGGAGGTGGAATAATATTTGGTAACAACGTTATAAATACTGGTGGTATTTCAACAAATACACCAAGCAATGAAACAAGGGAAATATTAGAACGCTTGCAAGATTTAGAATATAAAATAAATAGCGAAGTAGCACTCCCAACGTTAATAAAAATATTTAACTTTGGTGTATTCCAAGACAGTGTAATGATACCACACGGACAAACATATTCAATAAACGAAATATAAAGAAATGGCAAAGCAGACTATAATAAAAGATTTATCGAAAGATGTAATGACTTTGAACCTTGAAATGCAGAAGTTGATTACTTCTTATACAGCTTTTCAGAAGCAAAGAAAGTTAATAGAAGCCGATAAGTCATTGACAATGGAGGAGCAGGCGGAAGCAGTTAGAAAATTAGATGAGTCATTTGGAAATATTACTGAAAAAGTAAAGGAGTACCAAAAAGAGCAGAATAAATTATCGGGAGGTGCTTTTGAAAAATCAGCACAAAGCATTAGCAAACTACAACAAGAAATTTCAAAAGCAACGGCAAAGTATAAAGAGTGGGAAAGAATATCAAAAGCAATTGAGAGTTACGACTATTCAGATGAAGAAAAACAAAAGCAATTAGCAGAATTAGACAAGCAGTATGGAGATGTAGCAGGTACTTTATACGAGTTGGAAAAACAGATGAAAGCTTTAAATGAAGCACCTGCACCACTTTCACCTGAAAAACTTAAAACAAAAGCAGTTACACAGCAGTTTAGGGAACTACGTAAGGAAATGTCTGACTTAGCTGATGCAGGACAAATAAATTCAGCAAGATTTGCAGAGTTAGCGGAAAGGTCGGGAGAGATGAAGTCGGCTATTGCAATGACTAATACTGAAATTCAAATAATGGAAGCTACTGCCGTAAGTGCAGGCGAGGGGATGCGTGTTGCTTTTTCAAAAACTGGAGGAGCGTTAAAAAGGTTGGATTTTCAAAATGCAAGTCGTGGCTTAATGGGGGTCAACAAGGCAATGCAGTCGATGGACGTTAATAAAATGTCAAAGGACTTTTTAGGCTTTTCAAAAGTATTGGGCGGTACATTGGTAAACTCATTGAAAATGTTAGGCAAAACATTTGTTTCCGTTGGTAGAGCCATTTTAGCAAATCCAATATTTTTATTAGCCGCTATAATCATTGGCGTTGTTGTTGCGATTGTAAAATTAGCAAAGAATTTTGAGTTTTTCCAAAAAGTATTGGATGGACTTAAAGCACCATTGAATTGGATTATTGGTGGATTTAAGAGGTTAACGGACTGGATTGGACTAACAAATCATGCAGAAAAAGAATATGCAGAAGAGCAAGCTGAAAGAGCAAAAGAAAGAAGCAAGCAGATTGATAGAGTAATGAGCGATGAGCAAAACGCATTGCAACGACAAATCAATATACTTCAAGCAAAGGGAGATTTAAGCGAAGAAGAGGAACAACAAATTTATGAACTTCAAATGGCTAAAATCCAAGCTGAATTAGAAAAGCAAAAAGCGGAAAAAGAAAGTATTCGATTGCAAATTGAAAGCCTGAAAGTTAAGAAGAAATTAAGCAAAAAGGAGAAAAAGCAATTAGAGGAATTAGAAGAGAAATATCATGAGGTTGGAGAAGCAATAAAAGATGTAAATAATGAAATAGAAGTAGCTACTATAAAGCGAAACGCTAAAATCAAGGCAGACGAAAAGGAAAGGTTGCAACGTCAAAAGCAAGCGTGGGAAAAGCGAAAAGCGGAACTTGAAAGACAAGCACAGGAGGAGGCGAACCTAAGAAAACAGGCAGTTGAATTTATTGCTAAAATAGAGGAAGAAGCAAGATTAAATGCAATAGAAGATGAAGACAAGAGAGCTTATACAAAATTGATGTTATCCTTAGCAAAAGAGCAAAAGCAAGCACTTGAAAACACTCAATTAACAGAAGAGCAAAAAATAAAAATCAAAGACTATTACAGAGCCTTAGAAGATAAGGCAATGGATGATTACAATGATAAAAAAGCAAAAAAAGAAAATGAAAGAAATGAAAAAATATCGTCTTTAAATTCTTCATTTGAGGATATGCAACTTCAAGCAAAAATAGACAGGCTAAAAACGCAAGGTGAAGAGGAGTTACAAGCAAAATTACAGATTTCAGAGTTATCATTCGAGCAACAACAAAAAGCCTTGCAAAAAGAACGTGAAAGTGTTGTTAAGGAATATGAAGAGTTGGGACTTGCGACAACTGAAATTAACGCATATTTTGACGAGTTGGAAAAAGAGCAACTGCGGATGCACCTTGACGAAATGGAAAGGATAAGAAAAGAAGATGCAGAAAGGCAACTGCAAAATATACTGGAAAGAAATAAATTTATTTCTGACAGTATTTCTCAATCATTCTCTTTCATTAACTCACAATTAAGTGCAGACATGGCAAATGTCGGCACTACCTTAATCGATGGACTTTCTTACATTACAGAAGTGATGGAAGATGAGGGTGCAAAGATTGAGGAAAAGGCATTGGCAATTGCGAGCGTTACAGCTGAATCGATTCAATCGGTTATACAAGCGTTGTCAAATGCGAATAAAGAAATGTTAGATGAGCATCTATACAATCTTGAAGCTACTTATAATGAAGAACAAAATCTATTAAACCAAAAAGTTGAAAATGGTTTAATGACGCAGGAGGAAGCCGATAAAGCTAATTACGATTTGCAGGTAAAAAAATATAATGCCGAAGAAAAAGCAAAGAAAAAAGCATTTGAGCAAGACAAAAAGTATCAAATAGCACAGGCGACAATTGGAATGATACAAGGTATGTTAAGTGCATTTACTGGGGCGATGCAATTAGGTCCGATTGCGGGTCCAATTATGGGTTCGATATTATCGTCGGCAGTTGGCACAATGGGAGCTATTAATATTGCAAAGATTAAGGCGACAAAATACAACGCAGGAACGCCACCGTCCATGTCTTCGGGTGGTTCTATTTCAACGCCTAATATTGACGACAGCATGCAAAATCAAACGGTTGATTTATACGATAACACAAAGGGTGGAAGTGAAGATACAAGCAATGAGCCACAGCAAAGTGGAGGAAGTAATGATATAAATGTTACTGTTTCTGTTTCTGAAATAACAGATACACAAAAAAGAGTAGCAAAATATGACGAACTAAATACTATTTAATATGACAAGCAAAGAACTTATATTATTTTTTGAAGATTTTTTTAAAAAGCATCCAGACGTTCAAAGATTCAAAAGTGATACCGAAGATAGGATTGACGACTTTTTAAATAGCGGAGAAACTTTTCCAGCGGTTTATTGTGTTTTAAATTCCCAAAATTACACTAATTATACAACAGGATATAAGGCTAACACTTTCAGCTTTGATATTTTCGTTTTGGTTAGACGTTTGGATTTTACAGAAAGAGAAAAAGACGATATTACTATTCTGAATCAAACAAACACGAATTTGGAGCAATGCGGAATTATTGCAAATCATTTTTGTATCTTTATAGACAAGCATTTTGACAATGTGGATAGCACCATTTTGCCGTTAAATAATTACGGGATTGACGGATTGCAAGGTGTGAGGCTGTCTATTTCATTTGAGGTTGGAATTGATTTATGTATTGAAAATATTTTGAAAAAATGATTAAGGATTTAATAGAAATAGGGGATTTTGTTTTGCCTCCAACGGCTAAGCATGATTTAGTTCTTTCAAAGCTACTTACGAATATTATTAACACCTATGATTTCATTGATTGGGGAATATTGAGTGCAAATACAGATGTTTATTTTGACATTGATGATTTCAATGTGATAATTAGGTCAACTCCATATTTTGAATATGTAGCACGTGGAGGAGTGGAGCTATTAGACTTATTTATGACAGATGGTGTTTTCTTAATGTATATTCAAGATAAATATAGCGAGGTTACCAATAACTATTTTTTAAGACAAATAAATCAAGGAGGAAATTTACTATCTTTAGATATGCCACTACCAAAAATAACCATCATGACAGATATGACGAACGAAACAGTTAAAGCATTGAGAAGAAAAGTACAAGGTGGACGAAGACATTAATTTTTAAAACAAATAAATATGATAGAAATAAAAGGAAGTCAAGTTAAGACGAAATTAGGTGAAATGACAATTGCGGAATATCAAGCGGTTGTGTTTAAGATTTCAGACAAAAAAGAAATAAATAAATATGCCAAGTGGCTATCTATTTTGAAAATTTTAGGAGCGACAGATGAAACGCTAAACACGGTTAAATTATCGGAATTAGAAACGTTTGTGCAGGCTTTAAACAATGGGCTGGACGATATTAAGGATTTACCACCAATTGAAGAATTTGAACACAAAGGACGCAATTATAAATTGCTTTCTGATGAACTTACAGCAAAGGATATTTCTTTAATGGTAGATTACGCAGACAAGAATCCCAAACGTTGGATTTCTTATGCCTTAGCCGTTTTATTCAAAGATGACAGGTTAGGTTACAAAGAGCATTATACACCTGCCCATATCAGATTTAAAGAAAAGATTATTTCAGAATTAAACGCTTTAGATTTTTACGCAAATATTGTAAAAATTACAGCTGAAATAATGGGAGAATATGTTGTGATTTGCTTAAAATTTGTATCTTTGAAGTATTGATAAACAACTAGAGCCATTTTAGCAAATCCTATATTTTTGTTGTGATTTGCTTAAAATTTGTATCTTTGAAGTATTGATAAACAACGAGAAATATCATGAAGTAGGCGAAAAAATAGTTGTGATTTGCTTAAAATTTGTATCTTTGAAGTATTGATAAACAACNNAAATTACAGCTGAAATAATGGGAGAGTATGAGGATGAAAAGAATGTCAATGAAGCAGAAGAAATATTAAAAGAAATAGACGATGCAACTACCAAAAACGTGGAATGAGATAACAGCAAAACAATATTCTTTTATTGTAAATGATGATGATTTTTTAAGACAGGTTGCCGTTTTAGGTGGCTTGTCTTTTTTTGATGAAAAATTGATGACTTTGAAAATGTCGGATATTCGAGCGATAAAAAAAACATTATCTTTTATGAATGAGTTGCCAGCGGTTGCAGATGAGGTTGTGGAGGTTGACGGAATAATATACAACAAAAAAAACATTAACACGATTTCGGTATGGGAGTATAGGGATTTTGATTTTTACGCTAAAGATTGGAAAAACAATATTCGTGAATTAATTCGGTTACTTTATGGCGATAGAGAAAAAGACGACCCTGCAAAATTCGACAACTTTCCAATGTCATGCTTTCCATTAAATGAGTGGTTTTACTTCAAAAAAATGTGCTTTGAAAAATATCCTATTGGTGGAAATAAGGAAGTAGAGGAGGATAAAAGTTCAGAAGATTTTGATAATTATATTGATTATGCTAATTATTTAGATGAATTAGAAAAACAGCGAATAAATAGGGCTTTTAACTGGGATAAAATAATGTTAAGTATTTGCAATAATTCACCGCTCGAAGCCTACAAATCTCAAAGTTTGGAAGTACTTTATATCTTTAGAATAATATCCATTTTAAACTTAGAAAAATAAATCTTTTGCTAAAAGTAGCAAAATACGCACCTTTTCTCCTTTATAGGTATGGAGGAGAAAATTTATATCATTGATTTAAACCACTTAGATAGTGATGAGGTTTACGG
>LSQX01104608.1_pt1 | contig 10090 bp, 9 predicted proteins | sample 654561 | NCBI WGS metagenome assembly LSQX01 (sample SAMN04489861, study PRJNA283612) | anaerobic digester metagenome | isolation source: 4 biogas reactors fed with cattle manure at either 37C or 55C with and... | place: Denmark: Kongens Lyngby | collected 2014
GAAGATACCGCTTTGTCGGTGGATGAGCGTATAGAATTGTTGGTGGACGAAATGACTTTGGAAGAAAAATGTGCCCAGTTGCTCAATGGAGCACCGGGTATAGAACGTCAGGGCATTCTCCCTTACGACTGGTGGAGCGAAGCTTTGCATGGTGTAGCCCGAAACGGCAGGGCTACCGTCTTTCCTCAAGCCATCGGCCTGGCAGCCACTTTTGATGAAGAACTGATTTTCAGAGTAGCTTCTGCCATTTCGGACGAAGCCCGTGCCAAGTTCAACGCATCTCAGGCTATGGAACGTTACGAACAATACTCCGGCCTGACCTTTTGGACTCCCAACATTAATATATTTCGCGATCCCCGCTGGGGCAGGGGGCAGGAAACCTATGGCGAAGATCCCTACCTGACTTCCCGCCTGGGAGTAGCCTTTGTTCGCGGTCTGCAAGGCGACAACCCCAACTATCTTAAGACAGCTGCCTGTGCCAAGCATTACGCCGTACATTCTGGTCCGGAAGCTTTGCGTCACGAATTTGATGCTCATCCTTCGGCCAGAGATTTTTACGAGACGTATTTGCCTGCATTCGAAACTCTGGTGAAGGAATCCAAAGTAGAAGCCGTCATGGGAGCCTACAATCGGGTATATGGTTTACCGGCCTGCGGCAGTGCTTTGCTGCTGGATACTATCCTAAGGCAGAATTGGGGCTTCGAGGGTCATATCGTTTCGGATTGCGGAGCAATCAGAGATTTTTATACCACGCACAAAGTGGTGCAGACCCCTCAGGAAGCAGCAGCAATGGCTGCTTTAGCCGGCGTAAATGTCAACTGTGGTTCGGTCTACCGACATTTGGGTCAAGCCATAGAACAAGGCTTGATAACAGAAGCTACCATTGATCATTTAATTCGCCCCTTATTGAGAACAAAAATCAAACTGGGTTTATTTGATCCTGACTGGGCCAATCCCTACAACCAGATAGCTCCCGAAGTGGTTGAGTCGCCTGCTCACCTGGCATTGACCAGAGAGGCAGCCGGCAAATCCATAGTATTACTCAAAAACGACAAAGGAGTATTGCCTTTGAATAAAGAAATTCGCAGCCTGTACATTACCGGACCTCTGGCTGCCGATGCCAATGTTTTGCTGGGTAATTATTACGGTCTGAGTTCATCTCTTTCAACTTTTCTGGAAGGAATAGTCTCGAAACTGGGTCCCGGCAGCAAATGCGATTACAAACCGGGTATTCTGATGGATACCGACAATTTGAATCCCAGCGACTGGACTACGGGTGATGCCAAAAAAGCGGATGCCATAGTTGTAGTCTTGGGAGTTTCTCCTTTAAAAGAAGGAGAGGAGGGAGAATCTATTGCCTCTGCATACAAAGGCGATCGCCCCGATTTGAATTTGCCCAAAAACCAAGTAGATTATTTAAAGAAACTGCGTCGCAACAACAATAAACCCATTATTGTGGTCCTGACGGGAGGCAGCCCCATAACTATGCCCGAAGTGGCTGAGCTGGCCGATGCCATTTTGTTTGTATGGTATCCTGGTCAGGAAGGTGGAAATGCCTTGGGTGACGTTTTGTTTGGAGATATTAATCCTTCCGGCAGGCTGCCGATTACTTTTCCAAAATCGGTCGATCAATTGCCTCCTTACGAAGATTATTCCATGAAAGAGAGAACCTATCGCTATATGACTCAGGATCCTTTGTTCCCTTTTGGCTATGGCCTGAGTTACACAACTTTTGGCTATCAGGACGCCCGGCTTGAATCGACTAGCATCAAAAGAGGCCAGCCCCTGCGTGTGGAACTCAAAGTGGAAAATAAAGGAGATTGCCAGGGAGAAGAAGTTGTACAGTTTTATCTCAGTAAACCCGGTGCCGGGAGTGAAGGCCCACTCAGTTCGTTGATTGGTATTAAACGAGTAAAACTTGAGCCCGGTCAATCTCAGCTGGTTGAATTTGAGATCAGCCCCGAAGCAATGGCTTCAATTAATGAACAAGGAAAAAAGCAATTGCTCAAAGGTGATTATACCCTGATTGTATCAGCTGCTGCTCCAGTAAAGAGAAGTGCGGAACTGAACGTTAATAATCGCGTTGATCTGAATTTTCGATTGAAATAAGCTATGAACCCACTATACCACGTTGGAAGATATTCCCTGCTTATGTACAGGTGTTTTTCCAAACCTCAGCGCCTGGGGGTGTTTCTTAAGCAGACGCTCAAGGAAATTGACCGTCTGGGTGTAAGCTCTCTTTTTATTACTTTGATTGTTTCCCTGTTTATGGGGGCTGTAATGACCATACAAACCCAGAACAACATCGAGAATCCAATATTGCCCGATTATACCGTGGGTCTGGTCACCCGTGATACCTTGTTGCTTGAATTTTGCTCTATGGTTTTATGTTTGTTCCTTTCGGGAAATATCGGATCGAATATAGCTTCTCAGATAGGAACAATGAGAATTTCGGAACAAATTGATGCCATGGATATTATGGGAGTGAATTCTGCCAACTACATAATTCTGCCCAAAATTGCAGCTGTAGTGTTTTATGTCCCCATTCTGGTAGTATTCAGCATGTTCACCGGAGTTTTGGGCGGATTTCTGATAGCCGAATTTACCGACATCATTACCACCTCAAAATTTATTTTTGGTATACAATATTGGTTTATAGAGTGGTATGTCTATTATTCTCTGATAAAAGCGGCTGTTTTTGCATTTATTATTGCTTCGGTTTCGTCCTATTGGGGCTATTTTGTTAACGGAGGCACTCTGGAAGTAGGTAAAGCCAGTACCAGAGCAGTGGTTAGTAGCAGTGTGCTTATTTTGCTTGCTGACGTGATTTTAACCCAAATTTTGTTGCTATGATCGTAGTTAAAGATGTAAGCAAATCTTTTGTGAACGACGAACGTGTTTTGAAAAATATAAGCACAGTATTTCACAGTGGCAAAATCAACCAGATCATAGGTCAAAGCGGTTCAGGTAAAACCGTTTTGTTAAAATGCATCATAGGCCTGCACACTCCCGATTCGGGCGATATTATTTACGATGGAAGAAACTTTGCCGGTTTGACAAAAAAAGAAAAAATGCAAGTATGCAGTGAAATCGGCATGTTGTTTCAAGGTTCGGCTTTGTTTGATTCTTTGACTATTCTGGAGAATGTTATGTTTCCTTTGACAATGTTCTCGGACAAGACCGATAAAGAACAACAGAACAGAGCTCGTTTTTGCCTGGAAAGAGTAGGTTTAAACAACACCGGTGATTTATATCCTTCGGAGTTGAGCGGAGGAATGCAAAAAAGAGCTGCCATAGCCCGGGCAATCTCGCTCAATCCCAAATATTTATTTTGTGATGAACCCAATTCAGGCCTGGATCCTCTTAGCGCCATCAAAATAGATGAATTGATTGTTGAGTTGACCAAGGAGTTCCAAATGACCACCATAATAAATACCCACGATTTAAATTCAGTCTTGAGTGTGGGTGAGCAAATTGTGTTTATTCACAAAGGAGTGAAAGCCTGGGAGGGACCCAAAGAAAAGATTTTTGTTTCTGGTTGTCCCGAATTAAATGAGTTTATTTTTGCCTCCGAAATGTTTCAAAAATTCAGGAACAACCTGATTACCGAACAATCCGGGCTATTATGAGCAAAGTGTTATGAAAATTATTTCCTACAATCTGAATGGTATTCGTTCGGCCTTAAACAAAGACTTAACAGCCTATTTGCAGGAAGAAGCTGCCGATGTGGTCTGTTTTCAGGAAACCAAAGCCCAACCCGACCAAATTGATTCTTCGGAGTTTTGGGAAATCGGCTATCCCCATTGCTATTACCATTCTGCAGTGAAAAAAGGCTACAGCGGAGTGGCCATTTTGTCCAAACAGGAACCCGACAAAATAGTTGTAGGTATGGACAACCATAAATACGACAGTGAAGGCCGGGTGTTAAGAGCCGATTATGGTGATTTCAGTGTTCTATGTGTCTACGTGCCCTCAGGCAGTATGGGTGATCTCCGGCAGGAATTCAAAATGGAATTTTTGTCCGATTTTATACATTATATTCGGGAACTTCGCAAAGAACGCCCCAACTTACTTATTTGCGGAGATTTTAATATTTGCCATAAGCCTATTGATATCAATCACCCCGAAAGGCATCAAAACGATTCCGGCTTCTTGCCCGAAGAAAGAGCCTGGATGGACGATTGGGCTCAAAGCGGTCTGATTGACACTTTCAGAGTGTATGATCCCTCTCCGGAAAAATACACATGGTGGAGTTTCAGAGCCGGTTCCAGGGCTAAAAACCTGGGCTGGAGAATTGATTATCACTGGATAACCCAGTCACTTGAACCCAATTTGAAAGAGGCGGCCATTCGTCCGGAAGCGGTGCATTCTGATCACTGCCCCGTGCTGGTGGACTTGGATCTGTAATTGCGGCACTTTGCCTTTAAAATTCTTTAAGATTATGGCTATTAACCGAGATACATCTTCTTTTTTTCGCCTTGTTTTTTTTATCGTAGCTCTGGCGATTATTGCTGCTTCTACATGGTTCTCAAACAATCTGGGTAAAGAGCTGGCCAGAGAAGAACAAAAGAAAATAGAGCTCTGGGCCGAAGCTATCCGCCTTCTTGCACAAGAGCCGGAACCGGGCGAAGAAGAAATACGTTTTGACTACACCCTGACCTTAAAAGTAATCGAAGGCAACACCAATATTCCGGTTATTCTCACAGACGACCAAAACAATATTCAAAGTTACGCCAATCTGAAGCTGTCCAAAAAAAATCCCGAGGCCGATCTGCAAATAAAAGCAGCACATCTCATTCAAAAAAACAGACAAATCCGGGTAAAATTGGACGAAAATACTTCACAATATGTATATTACGACGATTCTGATTTGTTGAGAAAACTACGCTATTTCCCATTTGTACAATTGGGTGTGATGTTCGTTTTTTTAGCCGTCACACTGGTTTCCCTGACGGTATTCAAACGTTCTGAGCAAAACCGCGTTTGGGTCGGTTTATCCAAAGAAACGGCTCACCAATTAGGAACACCGATTTCTTCGCTTTTAGCCTGGGTAGAATTGCTCAAACTCAAAGAAATTGATCCCACTCTGCTGACTGAAATGGAAAAAGACACTCACCGGCTGCGAACCATCGCCGAACGTTTTTCCAAAATAGGTTCCAGGCCCGATGCCGAATACCATCCACTGGCTCCCGTGCTGGAGAATGCAGTAAATTACCTCAGGGGACGAAGTTCCCAAAAGATTCGTTTCCAAACTTATTCTCCCAAAGAAGATTTGTCGGTGAGTTTGAATATTCCCTTGTTTGAATGGGTTATCGAGAATCTGTGCAAGAATTCCATCGATGCCATGAACGGCGAGGGACAAATTGACATCATAGTTGCCGAAGGAAAAAAACAAGTATTCATTGATGTTTGTGACGACGGCAAGGGCATACCCAAAAAACACTTCAAAGCCATCTTCCGTCCCGGTTTTACAACCAAGGCACGCGGTTGGGGCCTGGGCTTATCGTTGGTAAAACGAATTGTTGAAGAATACCACAAAGGAAAAATCTTCGTCAAAAGCTCAGAACCCGGCAAGGGCGCCTGTATCCGCATAATATTGCGCAAAGAACTCAAAAGCTGAGCTGGGCTCCCAGGTAATACGTACGGCCCTGATAATGTGACCAGGCTATTATTGTTGAATAATCGGGTGAATAGAGACAGGCTTTCTGATTTTTCCGGTTCAGGATGTTCCCCACTGTAGCAAAGACTACCAATCTGCGTTGATTCTTTCCAAATACCACCTGGTTCAAGCTTAAATCCAGCCTTAAGTAGGGTTCGTATCTCTGAGAGTTATAAACTCCGTATTTAGGTTCAAAAGCACAGGCTTCTGTTTTGTAGCTTCCGCTTTCGACCGGCGTATAGCGTAAACCCGTTCTGAATACTCCGCTGCAGGACAGGCTAAGCAAATGTTTGCTGGTATAACTGCAATAAGCTTTCAAAAAGCAGGGCAGATCGTTTTCTGCTTTATACCAGCTGCTGTCTGTTTTTATACCGGCATTTAGCCAAGTATAAGAGAGTGATGTCCGAAATCTGCTCCATTCGTATTCCGCTGAGCATTCCAGCCCCCGGATTCCCCTCTGCAGCGTTTTCATCTTGTATTCCGGGCTGTAATAAGAGGGCGATTGTTCCTGCTTGCAGTAAGCAGCAGCCTGAATAAAAAACAGTTCTCCCTCGTAGGTGTATTCCAGGGATAATTGCCGGGATGTTTGAAGCGAAAATCGCGTATAGCGGTAAACAGGATAAAAGCAGGCCTGGTAGTTTCCTCCGCTGAGCAGAAAACTGTGTCTTTCCCTGAACTTCTTTCTGAGATTTACCTGACAGGAGAAATAAGCGGGTAGTTTGTCGGACAGAATTTTTTTCCTTACACCCAGGCCCAGGGTGATTTGACCGGGCAGTTGTAGTTTGGCGTAAAGCACAGCTTCGGGAATCAGGCAGCTGATAGCAGTATCCGTGTGCAGCATAGGCACAGAATCGGACATGGAAAAAGCATAAGCCGGTTTGTCTGTTTTAAAATCGAGAGATAAACACTCAGCCGAGAGGCCTGTTTGCAAGAGAAGAAAATCCCAGGGAAGGAATTTTAGATTCAGAGAAGTTTTCCACTCCCGTTCTTTTTGGATTGATTGTAAGATACCTAAGCTAAAATCAGATTGACTCAGATTATTGCCCGCATTAAGTTCCAGAAAGCAGCAGCCTTTGTGCCAACCCAGGTTCAGTACATTGAATTGTCTGTATTTTTGGGCTGTAGTGGCCACTTTTTTCCCAAAGGCATAGTCTTCGGCCATAAAACTCTCGCTAATGCCATAGGCATAAAAATTTATGAAAGTGGCCGCCTTTTTCCATCTGAAATTCAGACCCAGATCGTCGGTTCGAAATGCCTTGATCTTATTGCCGCCAGGGTTGAAAAACAAATAGGGTTCCGAAAACTGGTGATTGGCGTAGAATTGAACGAAAGCAGTTTTGCCGAGCTTTTGTGCCCTGAACAAACCGGTGTTGGCCATGGAAACAGCCAGTTGTGTTTCGTTTTTTTCAATTTCGTGGCAGGTATTTATTTCTACCAGACCCGCCAGTGCGTTGCCTCTGCTCAGTGGCGGATTTCCGGCGTAAATGGTCATGTCTCCAATCAATTCGGTGTTGAAAAGACTGAAATTGCCCATGCCGCTCAGTTGGGTATTGCGGACCGGTGCCGTTATACTGATTCCGTTGAGCAGCACTTGGGATGCAGAAGCCGGACTTCCCCTGAATTCCGGATTGGCATTTTCTGAAGTGTTACTCGAAGCCGGCAAAAAACTAACAGCTTTGAGAGGATCTCCGTCCGAAACGGGAGAAAGATAAATATCCAGTTTATCTACTTTCTGCAAAGAAAACTCTTCACTGAGCCTGGGGTTATGCTCTATGACGGCAGCCTTGAGTATACGGTTGTCTTCTCGTAACTTAAGCTCCAATAAAGAGGAATAATTCAACGTTTTCAAGGGAATGTTTAAAGGCTTGTATCCGACAAAAAAAAGGAAAAGGCTGTCATCTTTTGCCGCTTTGGGTATTTCAAGGCTGAAATATCCCTGAATGTCTGAGTAACAGCAACAATTTTCCTCCTGTTTTAAACAAACGAGGACAGAAAAAAGACCGTTTCCGCTTTGATCGCATACCCGTCCTGTAAGCCTGGAACTGGCCTGAATAAAACAGGGAAAAAGGCAGGCAAGGCTCAGTATAAAACAAGGTTTGACCATAGGGGAAAAGTCATTAAGGCCGCTATCATGAACCAATACAGGCTGATATTGATACAGGAAAGAAAAAAATACAGCAAATGCCCAAATCTCTTAGGAGGGGCTTTTTTAGCAAACGGGTGCTTAATAAAGACTTTAAAACATTCGTAGGAATCGCCAAACAAGCGTTCTTTACCGATCAGGTCTTCAAACACATAATAGCCGTCAGTGCCCGGGAAAAACACATTCAGATTGCTCAACAGCTGAATCACATAATAATAAAAAAGGCAGGCAGCAAGTAATGCGAACAAATCGGGTTTATGGTAACGGGACAGAATATTGAGCAGCAAAAGCATTATCAATAGATCCATCAAAATACCGGCCAGACTGAGTTTGATTTTTCTTTGCTTGTCTTGCCAAAGCTGCACTTGTGTTATATGGGTATACATTACGGGAAAAACCAAAAACATAAGTCCGAGCCCCATACTGTTACTTTTACCTCCGTAACGCATATAACAGAGATAATGGCCGGTTTCGTGGACAAAGAGACAGATAAAAATACTCAGCACCAAAAGCAGAAAAAACCACAGAACCGGTATTTTAGTCATTCCGAAACCGGAAAACCGAATTTCTGCACCCGGCATAAATAACAAACAGCTGCTCATTATAACCATCAATAATATGTAGAGGGGAAGTAAGATTTTTTGCAGCCCTTCAGAAACAGCCATTTTGTGCAGAATTGAATTGTTTAGCTCCAGTGAGCATAATTTGTAAAAACGAAGATTGCCTTTGCATTCCGCCACGAGTTTAAGTCTGCCTATTTTTCCAATGATAGTGATCAAACGTACAAAGAAGAAATAGGCTATTAATTTGAGCCCGGAACTCTTAGCCTCGCCCTTTTTGTGTACGTCTGCCCTTATGAGCAAGCCCAAACGGCAGGCATTATCTGTGAGAGTGTCAAACAATTCCTTTTCTATGCGATAATCTTTCATTTGCCGGCAGACGCTTTCGTAATTGTTGTTGGCTGCGTAGTACTGTAACAATTCGTATTCTGCTTCCGACAAACTGACCAAAGCGCCATTGTTGTCGTTTTTCAGGATTAATTCCGATGCATTTTTATCAAAGATCAAATAATCCTCGTTCCATTGCCAAAGTGCTTTTTCCATAATCGCTTTATTTGCCTATAAACATACTGAGCAAAGCACTTTCGTTGGGTTGTTGAAAACCCAGGAAATCATTTAGAGCCTGATCGAGGTAGCCGCCTATAGCACAGCAGGCCAGCCCGTTGCTTGCTGCCGATAAATGCAGGTTCTGACAAAGGGCTCCCACGTCCATCAGGACAAAACGCAAACCCCGGTCGCCGTATTTACAGGAACATCTGTTCAATACCCCTCCAAAAACAATAATGCCGGAAATCAAATCAAGATTCCAGGAACCCAAAACTGCTTCCGGAAAGCATTTCCTCAATTGTCTAATGAACAGTCTTTTACCAGGCGAAGGCTGCAGTAATTCCAGGGACTCTTCGTGGGGATTGTATACATAGCTTCCTCTTGGCAAGCCAATGGTATTTAGGTTGATATAGTGCAAGTCTACCGGATACAAGGCACCGCCCGAAGGAATACTTCTTCGGGACAAATGATGACTGTGTTTCTCAAAACGCTCAGTTATAAAATATGAACTGAGCAACAGGTTGGCCAGTTCTTCCAGCTGAATGTGCTGCTTAAAAGAACGGCTGCTTTTGCGTTTGATTTGTATGCTTCTTAAATTTCTGGTTTCATCGTTGAAAGAAGCCTTTAACTTTGTTCGTTCCGTTGATCCCCTCTCCAAAGTATGGGCAATAATTTGCCGGCTGTAATAGGGAATGTTCATTATGCTTTGAATCCGCTGGGCATTCTCCAGCTGATTGAACGAATTCATGGAGGAACTTTGCATAAAGTCCAGAGCGTATTGACTCAGTCCCTGATCGTAAAAAAGATTGGCAATATCCATGGCTTCTACTTGAATTGTAAGATTCTGTTATCATAGGGGAAAAGTTTTAGAGCTTCAGCAAACAAAAGCCTGGCTTTTTCCATATCATTGCGGCAATAATAATCCAGCAAATAATAATAAGCATCGTTTTTACCCCAGGAGGGATCGTTGGGGTTTTCGCTGTAGTTGTCCTGCAGTGAAATAGCCTTAAGAAAGAGCTCTTCAAAGCGGTTTTTTCCTCCGTAAACGACCGGCGTATAATAATCTCTGATACCCAGCGCGAGATAAGCCCTAAGGTTTTGAGGATCCATATCGATGGCTTTTTGAGCATATTTTTTGGCTTCTCCGCTTATAAAAGGGATTTTTATCGAGGCAGCAAAAGC
>LSQX01162612.1_pt1 | contig 10090 bp, 12 predicted proteins | sample 654561 | NCBI WGS metagenome assembly LSQX01 (sample SAMN04489861, study PRJNA283612) | anaerobic digester metagenome | isolation source: 4 biogas reactors fed with cattle manure at either 37C or 55C with and... | place: Denmark: Kongens Lyngby | collected 2014
AAGATGTGTATAAGAGACAGACATTCCTTTAATCAATTATGACTAAAATGTAATTAATGATTGTTACATTACGGGTTTTACCTGCATCATTTGATCTTGATTTTATAAATATTTTAGAATCATTATCTTTTAATATTATATTTGTTCCTGAAGTTATATTTCTAAATACATTATCACTTTATTTAAAGTGATATATTTTTGTTGTTTTAATAAGATTGTTATGTAATAATATATATAGAAACAGCCAAGTAAAAAGACCATAAGTTAAAATGGTCTTTTTTTATTTTTCTTCATATAGTTTAACTGGTATATCCATTTCTTTACCGTTTCTATTAATTTTAAATACCGGTGAATCTCCAACTTTATTTTTATATAGATAATACTTTAACGATGGCATTGTTTCAATGACATTATCATCAATTTTTATTATTACATCGCCAATTTCAAGACCTGCTTTTTTAGCATTTGAACCTTCATTTACCGCACTTATAACAATGCCTGTTCGAAGATTCGGATCTACTTTTATATCACCTGAGTAAAATCTTAATTTGTTGACTTCAAATCCACCAATTCCAAGTGAAGGTCGTACTAACTTTCCGTCTTTTTCAATTATATTGGCAAATTCAATCGCGTCTTCAATAGGAATGGCAAAACCCATGCCTTCAACGCCTGTTGCCATTAATTTTGATGATGTTATACCTATTACTTCGCCATTAGAGTTAGATAGTGGTCCACCACTATTTCCAGAATTTATTGATGCATCTGTTTGGATAACACGCATTATATAATCAGAGCCCCAGAAACTACCTGTTGTATTTACCTCGATCATACGGTCTTTACCCGAAATTATCCCTCTTGTCACAGAACCAGAATAAATATTATTAAGAGGTGCTCCTACAGTAAATACTGTATCACCTAATCTTACTTTTTCGCTATTACCAATTTCCGCTACTTTTTCTGCATATTTAGCATCAGTTGTTAAAACTGCAACATCATTATATTGATCACTACCTAAAACCTTCGCATCAACAGTTTCCCCATTGGTTAAAATAATTCTAATTTTGTCACCTTTACTAACAACATGGTAGTTTGTTAATAAAAATGCTTTATCTTTTGTTTTTTTATAAAAGAATCCTGTTCCAAAACCGATAACTCTTTCTTGAAGATGAACTTCAACGACTACAACAGCATCATATATTTTTTCAACTGAGTCTGCTATACCTAAATCAGTTACTGTTACTTCTTTTTCTTGTTTATTTATTATTGTTTGGGGTTCTTTTTCTGAAGTAAAGTAAACAATTAAATAAGTGCCTATTACTCCTACAAAGAACATTACTATACCAACAATTATTGTTTTTCCTTTTTCCATAATTTCCTCCTATTCCATATTTAATATATCTTTATAATTAATTGGAAAACCTATTTTATCAAATACCTTTGAGATAGTAATTGAATTTAATTTTCCAGATAAGATATCTGCTTCATAAGATATTTCTCTAACTAATAATCTAAATTCCTCTTCTCTAAGCATCATTTTCATGATTATTATTACAGCAAACAAATCATTTTTACCATAAATATATTCACCATCCATTAAAGGAATATTTAATGCATAATGATATTTATTGTCTAAGATTTTTCTTTGAGTACGATGGTCATAAAGAATATCTTCATGTGCACATAGATTTCTAAAGTTTGCTAATATTGGCAAAAATATTAGTAAATCATCAACATCTATTCCATATATATCTGCAATTGCTTCTTGATCTTCTTTCTTCATTATTGTGTATAACTCACTGACAATTCCAAATGATAAGACTTTTACAACAATCCACAAAGGTATGTATCCATAGTTTGTCATATAGTGAGTTGTCGCGGAGTGTTGTCCACCATTAACTCTTATTTGCCTTTTCATTTTCTTAATTAAATCATTTACTTGTCTTTGTCTACTAGGTTCTCTTGTAAAGTTAGATAGTCTTAAATAATCTTTTTCTTTAATTCCATATTTTTTTGATAATTGATAAGAAAAAACACTTTTAATATTATTCTCAATAATTAATAAGTTTTTAAAAATAATGTTTCTTATTTGACGATCAAAATTAAACATTGAATATAATTCTCTAAATGTAGTTCCCGGTAAAAAAGTCCTATCTTTGGCACTTTTCAAAAATAGATGTCGATAACCACTTATAAAAAAATAATTTTCTCTTAATAGAATGTTTTTAGTATAATCAATGTCTTCAATAATTAAGCCTTTGCCCTTGAGAATATCAATTTGTTCATCAAGGTTCTTAAATATTTTTATTCCCATGGCATACACCCTCTACTATAAAATTATATCACAGAGCACAGGAAAATAGTACCATGAAATTGGTGATATAATAATTATTATTAAGTGAAAAGATTGTGAAAATGATATTTATTTCATTTCATATTTTAACATTCTTGAGTTTTTTTATTTTTGTATCTTCAGAATTAAAATGATGATCTTGATTAAGTCTAAATAGTGATAATTAACCTTTTTTTTCTAACAAGTAAGTAAATTTAATTAAATTTTCATAAATAACTCCCTAAAATATTAATTTATTTATTGATTCCTAATTTTAAGTATTCTTCGATTGCTTCATCAATATTGCCATCTAAAAAATCATCAACATTACTCCTTTCATATTTTGTTCGATTATCTTTTATTAATTTAAAGGGTTCTAAAGTATATGTTCTTATCTGACTACCGAAGTCAATTTTTAGAGTTTCTCCCTTTATTTTTGCTAATTTTTCTTGTTCTTCTAGTTCTTTTAAATTACTAAGTTTTGATATTAATATCTTCATCGCTTGTTCTTTATTTTTTATTTGGCTTCTTTCATTTTGACAAGATACAACTATTTTTGTTGGTAAATGAGTTATTCTTACAGCCGAATCAGTTGTGTTAACTGATTGACCACCAGCCCCGCCACTGTGAAAGACATCTATTTTTAACTCATTTGGGTTGATTTCTATTTCATTGTTGATTTCTATTTCAGGGATAACTGAGACAGACGCAAACGATGTGTGTCTTCTTGAGTTTGAGTCAAAGGGAGAAATTCGAATTAGACGGTGTACACCAATTTCGCTTTTTAAGTATCCATATGCATATTCTCCTGATATAGAGACTGTAACGCTTTTTATTCCTGCTTCTTCTCCTTTTAACTCATCAATAATTTCGAAATCATAACCTTTTTTCAAACAATATCTTTGATACATTCTTAAAAGAATAGAAGCCCAATCACATGCTTCAGTACCTCCGGCTCCCGGGTGAATTTCTAATATACAGTTGTAGGAATCATATTTTCCATTTAACAGTGTTTTGAAACTAAATTTATTAATATGTTCGGTGAGCGTTTTTAATTCGTTGTCAACTAAACTTAACATCTCTTTATCTATGTCAACTAAATTTAACATCTCTTTTAATGCGTTTACTTGTTCTATATAACTACTTATTTCTTGTATTTCTTTTGATAAACTACTCATTTTCTTATTGATTCTATTTGCGTTATTTATATCATCCCAAAAATCACTATGACTAGCTATCGATTCTAAAGTTTTAACTTCTTCCTTTTTGGCATCTACATCAAAGTGACCTCCATAAGTCATTTAACTTTAATTCATATTCTTCTACTATGTTTTTTAATTCATTTAATTCCATAATCCATCACATTTAAATTATATCATATTAAATATAACATTAATCAATTTTAGAAATTAGCATTTCTAATCTTTTATTTACCGATACATTGAACTTTTTAATTTCAATTGGATTATTGGTTGTTATTTCTTCATAATTAAATATGATACTCGTTTTTCCTTCTTTTAAAGGAGTAATTTTATACTTTAAAGTCACTTTGCCACCAGGATTATTTTCTTTTACTTCAGAGATTTCTTCAATTTTTATTAAACTTTCATTTTCTATTTTATACTTCCACAAATATGGTACTCCGCCGTTTGTAAATAATTCAATCGTTTGACTACCGATTTTGTATTTAGTCTTTTCACAATTCTCAGAAACACATCTATTTGTGGTTGATAATATATATATTAAAATACCACCAATAACAACTACTACACCTATAATTATAGTTAATATCTTTTTATTCATTGTCCACCTCTAAATCTATATTAAAAGTATAACATTGTTAATCAATAAAATGCCCAAATTTTGCTTTATCTTCATAACAAATGTTTTTTAAACCTAAATCTTTGATAATATTTTTAGGTTTACAATCATTATATAGAGCTTTTTTTGGTTCTATTTCTCCTAAATCTGTTTCTATATTTATTGATAAGGGTTCTTCAATACCAATTGCATAAGCAATTTGAACTTCACACCAAGATAGTTGATTATTATCAATTAAAATGTTTTTTGCTATTTCTCTTGCTTTGTAGGCTCCTGTTCTGTCAACTTTAGTCAAATCTTTACCTGAGAACGCTCCACCTCCGACTTTAGCAAATGATTGATAAGTATCGACAACTATTTTCCTACCAGTTAGACCGGCATCTCCTTCGAACCCACCAATTTTAAATCTTCCCGTTGGATTAATTAAAAAATTATTAATATTTATGTTATATTTATTGGCTATTTTCCCACTAATATCTTTTAATATTTGATCTGTGATTTTTCTTTCTTCTTCCGTATTTTGATAACATATTGTTAATGTTTCTATATATTTTAGTTGGTTGTTTTCATAAATCCCTGTTAACTGAGCCTTACCATCTGGCAAAAATCTATTATCTTTTTTTCTTAAATCATCATATTCCATACTTAATTCTTGAAGGATGACCATTGCAGTTGGTAAAAACTTTTCATTATCTCTTGTAGCATAACCAAACATCATTCCATTATCACCCGCACCACCAACAGAATCATTTGTCCCAAGTGCAATATCTAAACTTTGTTTACCTAAATTATCTATTATTTCATAATTTGTTGAATAGCCAACACTTTTTAGGACTCTTTTAGTTATTAGTTCAACATCTATATTAGCTGATGTAGTTACTTCACCTGTTATAAATATTTTTCCTTTACCACCCATTACCTCGATTCCACAACGAGAGTTTTCATCCTGTCTTAAACATTCATCTAAAATTGCGTCACTTATTTGATCACATACCTTATCTGGATGTCCCCTAAAAACTATTTCATTACTATATATTTTCATATATACCTCCTTCTTTCTCATAAAAAAATACCCAAGATAACTTAGGGTATTAAAAGTTATCTTATCATTCTAGCATTACCACCTAACTAAATAGGTTGGTGTGATTTCAACGGGCTAGTCCCTCAATCACTCTTTATAAGATATGTTAATTATATATTTTGTTTAATATAATTACAAGTTTGTTTTAATGTTTTTACACTTTATTTGTCAAAATAAATATCATAACTGTTTTCGTGGTGTTTTTTTATTATATCAAGTATTGCTGTTTCATAGCCTTTTTCAAAGCCAATGAATGAGTAATCACCAACTATTGTGTATGGAACAACATTGACATCTTGTTCCATCTTATTAGCTAAATCAGATAGTAATTTGGCATTTCCTTGGTTATACCAAACTTCAAATGAATTAAGAGTGAATAAATCAAAGTATTTTTCATCTAAACTTTCGAAAAATTCTAACTCTACATCACAATACGGACAACCATCTCCCCAAAAGAAATATATGTTTATCTTATTGTCATCATATTTAATATCACTAATTTTTGTGTTTATTTTTAAGTTTTTCATCGGTTTACCTCCTTTATTTATAATTAAATTATAGCATTTTATTTAGAAAAGTATACATCATAACTATCTTGATATTCGTCTTTTATTATTTCTAAGATTTTGGTTTCATATTCTTCCCTATAACCAACAAATGACTCGTTTCCTATTATTACATAAGGAACGCCTCCGACTTCATCTTTCATTTTTTTAGAAAATTGATCTAACAGGTTTTTATTTTCCTTGTTTTTCCAAACTTCAAAAGAGTGCAGTGTAAAATATTTCCCAAATTCCATTTCTAGACTATTAAAAAATTTAAATAGTTTATCACAATGCGGACAACCATCTCCCCAGAAAAAATAGATGTTTATTTTTTCTTTATCATATTTAATATTATTTAACACGGTATTTATTTGAATATCTTTATCAGTTTCCGGCTTTTCTTGGTTATTTGAGTCTTTATTGACCTGCCTTATATTAACATATTTCCCAAACCATTTTTTAAACTCAGCTACGCTATTATAAGCAGCTAGATCTTGATCGCTTTCAGCATCTAAATAATCAACAATAATTCCTTTTTTGAAAATAACAAATGATGGGTAGTATTTTATTTTTCTATTCAATATCGTATTTTCTATTTTTGAAAATGGCATCTTATAAAGATTCATTTGATATTGATAGGCAAACTCTGTTACGACTTTATTAAAGTTATATGAATTTATACAAAGTGGTTGATATATAAAAATTCCAAATGATTCTTTATTATCAACTAAATTATTTAGTATTTCTTCATTGAGTTCAATAAATTTATTCGATCCATAATATTTTTTTTCAAATGAAAAAGTATTACTATTTCTATTAAATAGCATAATTAAAAATATTATAATAATTATTATTATAAATAGCAAAATAAATAATTTATTTTTTAATTTCTGTAAACTGTTTAAAATTGATATCATGATATGTTACTTTCCAAAAATCATATTTTACTTTATCATCTACTAGTCTTTTTACTTTTATATCATTATTTCCTTTATAGTACCAATAACCACCAACATTATATATTTTATCTTGATTCCAACCTAAATTAACTAACATATTTTTCATCATCCCAGCATAGCCCCCACCACCACACATAAGAAATAATACTTTATCTTTCGGGAAAAAATATTCTAAATAGGTCAATGATTCTTCATAATTTGCTATATATTTGCCTTCCTCTGTTAATGTATATAATGTTTTTCCTTGATATGTTTCACCAACTTCTTCGGGTAATCCTTTAACTGTTACAACTAGTGGTAGAGGAATTACTTCAAAACCTTTGATAAATCCTGATAAATATGAATCTCCACCTATATTTTCATATTTTGCAACATCTACTAACATTCTCATATCATAATATAGGCTATCAGGGAGATTAAGATATTGATCAATTGTCTCTTCATTGATATTTTTATCAATTCCCAACTGTCCCCTTAATCCAGTTGTAGTTTCAGGTTTAGGTAATTGTTTTAATTCTTTATTACAAGCAGTTGTAATAAAAATTAACGACATAATTATTAATAAACTTATTATTTTTTTCATTTAAATACTCCTTAATTTGTACTTAAAACAATATCTTCTAAATATATATTATTATAGTAATTATTCTCTTCTAAATTTTGTTTCCATTCATTTATTTCATTTTTTAATATTTCCGTTGATTTCCTAATAATTATTCTTAAATACATTCCTATTTTAAGTAAATGATCAATAAGTTCTTCACCAAAATTTAATGCTCCACTGTCATTATAAGCTTCAATAGTTGCTTTAATGATTTTAAAACCTTCTTGATAGTTTTCACTTACCAGATATTGACTAACGATATTTAAGTATCTCTCTGTTATGAATTCGTAATCTTCTTCTAAATTCATTAATAGATTTTCTTTTTTTCTTTAAATAGTTCATTTAAATCAATTTTTATTATTATCGCTCCTTATACTTGGATATTATATTCAAATTATACCACAAAACAGTATATTTCTAATCTCATTTTTAAATGAGTTTGGTCTGTACTTTCTGTATAAAACCTTTATTTATGGGCTTATTTGCATTTTTGATTTTATTATTTTCCCTCTTAAATCCTCTGTTTGTGGATCTAAAAGTGGATCTAAAAGTGGATCTAAAATGTCATTTTTTCCAATATACCTATCTTCTTTATCTACTCACAGTATACCATAAATACCTGATTTTATCCACTATTAACTTGACTTTAAAGCAAATATGAGTGATTAATAACACAAGTTTATGGAGGTGGATTTAATGCAAGAATTTCAATTCAAACCAAAGAATCATATTCATTACCAAACCAGAAAGGGATTACTTAAAGGCTCTTATATTATCAAAAGCATTGATATTCAAATCACATCTAAATAGAAAATAGACACAGAAAACAGATATTTTTATCTGCTTTATAAATTGTAATTTGTTATTTTCTTGTTAATGCTTTTACAAATTGTTTTGGTTTATCAATATGAATACCATGACCACAATCAAATCGCTCTATAATCATATTACTAATTAATTTATTTACTTGTTCTAAATCTTCATCAGTTAAAGCACCTTGTATTAAACTATCTTCACTAATAGTAGTTTTTGCTTTCAAAAATAATGTTTCACATTTTATATTTGATAATAGCTTTTCATAATCAACATTTGCATTAAACGAATCATTATAAAAACTTTCTCCAAAATAAGGATCATAATTTTGCAATCCTCTAAATCCTTCTAAAAATTTCTTAGGCCAAAACATTACTTTTAAATTTTTATCCGGGTGTTTTTCTCTATATTTTAATGCAAGTTCTCCTAACTTTGTTCTAATCATTTCTCTGGAATCATCGGGAAAGAAGTTCCAATAATATTGATTTATAAAATAATAATATACAAAATCTTTTATTTCGTCTTGAGATATGAAATTATGACATACAGTCGATAAATCTACATAATTGTATGTATTAAATCTTCTATCTCCAACACTTGAAAAAAATGGTGGATCTTCTAATATAAGTCCAGAACACAATTCGCAATTCGATGCAATGTATGAAGCAACAAGACCACCAAAAGAATGCCCTAAAACTGAAACATTATCTTTGATAACTTCTTCTATAAATTTAATAATGTCATTTCCAATATCAATTAAATTATATTTTTCTCTATTAAAAGAACTTTTTCCATGTCCATAATAATCAATTAAATAAATATGAAAATGTTTTGATAATTTATCAACTACATTCATAAAACTCAATGAATTAGTTCCTTGAGCATGAAGTAATAATAATTTTGGGTTATCTGTTTTTATTTCATAATAATTTAGAATGCTCTTATCATCTATTTTAAATTGATCGTTACTAATTTTCATATTCTTCAACTCACTTTCAAATTGTAATTTTGTATTACTTATTTAATAATTTTAAAACTTTATTTGTATCTTTAATGTAAGTTCTCTAGTTTCATAGAATATATTTTATTTTTCTCCTTTTGGGAAAACTTTATCTGCCATATCTTCTATTTCATCTGCTTTAAGAAGTGCTATTCCTTTTGATTTATCACATAATACAATAATAGAATCTCCAGGATTTATATCAAACATATCTCTTGCTTCTTTAGGTATTACTATTTGTCCTTTCTCTCCTACTTTTGCAATTCCTACAAATTTTTCTTTCATATTATCTTCTCCTTTTATGTATAACCGGTTATACTTTTCATACTTATTGTATATCGTATTGAAAAATAATACAATATAAAAAGAACAGATTTCTGTTCTTTTATTTAAATAGTTAAATTGTAATTTGTAATCAGATATTACAACTGACTTGTCCATTTTCTTATTGTATCTTTTACTCCTTCATGAATATCCTTTTTTAATACTTTTTTATATTCTTTTTTAACATTAATTATATCAGGTTCTCCATCTATTTCTCTCATAACATGATTAACTTTTTCTGGAGTATATATAGTTATACCATCAATAGAAGATACACTATCTAATTTTCTATAATCTGCTTGAATATCTGCCATACCAGTTATTGCTAATACTTTACCTTTATATTCTTTAAGCATATTTATATATTCCTCATCACTTAACGAAGCATGTTCTTGCATGTATTTTGTGTTAAAGAAACCACCATTATAGAAAAATCTTGACTTGTTACTTTTAGATGCTCTATTAAATAAATCTGTCACCTGTTTTTCTATTCTATCTTTCGTTAATACTTTTCTTAGGTACCAACCCAAAATACCTTTCATATCTTGAACTTGATCAAAAACTAAATAATTTTGATATTGAAGTGCTTCTTTTAATCCCATACAAGCACCACC
>LSQX01261295.1_pt1 | contig 10090 bp, 8 predicted proteins | sample 654561 | NCBI WGS metagenome assembly LSQX01 (sample SAMN04489861, study PRJNA283612) | anaerobic digester metagenome | isolation source: 4 biogas reactors fed with cattle manure at either 37C or 55C with and... | place: Denmark: Kongens Lyngby | collected 2014
GGGTGGGCTTTTCTTGTTCCTCTGTATTAAATGATTACTCGATTTTGTTGGTGCGCCGCCATAGTTTCAATTTAGCTGCTTGTTTGATAAGTTCATCACGAAAGTCCGGATGAGCGATGGAGATCAGTTCTTCAGCCCTTTGCCAGGTCGGCTTGGCCCTCAGGCCCACTGCTCCATACTCAGTAACAATGTAATCCACCATTTGTCTGGGAATAGTGGTGATAGAAGCTGGTGCAAACGTCGGCACTATACGCGACTGCATGCGGCCTTCACTGTCAGTGAAGGTGGAAGACAAGCATATAAAACTTTTGCCGTTTTGGGACCACTGCGCCCCCAGAACGAAATCCCACATGCCTCCATTACCTGAAATCTGGGTAGTATCGTTGCTTTCAGCATTTACCTGCGAATACAGATCCACTTCCACTGCATTATTAATAGAAACAAAGTTGTCGAGCCTTTGGATCACCCGGGGATCATTGGTATAATCCACCGGGTAAGAAGCCAGACCCGGATTCATGTTCATAAAATCGTACATGCGTTGACTGCCGATAGCGAACGTGTAACCCACCCGGTGCCGGTCAATGTTCTTTACCGACCCATTCATGCGGCCTGACTCTATCATGTCTACATAAGCATCAACAAACATTTCCGTATGACCACCCAGGTTTTTTAAGTCCGAGGCGGCTATGGCCTTGCCCACTGCATTGGGCATACCTCCTATACCCAATTGAATGCAAGAACCATCTTGGATAAACTTCATTACGTGATTAGCGATCTGTTTGTCAACTTCAGTCGGTTCTGCTCCGGGAACATCCATTAAAACATCATCATCAGGAGCCTCAACAATATAGTCTACCTGAGAAATATGCACTGATTCTTCAGCGCCACCTAAACAGACTGGCATATTTTTGTTGACTTCAACTATAACATAGTCGGCTACTTCCATGTTAGCCATAGTTTCAGAGTTCTGCGGTCCCAGGTTAAAATATCCCCACTTATCCATAGGGCATACCCGGGAGATAGCCACATTGCGATGTGGCGCAATTGCATCACGATATAAATTGGGTGCCTGATGGTACAGAATAGGTGAGTAATAACACAGTTCGTAATTAGACTGCAGTACCCGAGCAACTTTGCTGAACTGCCAGTCCATGTAGATAAAATTCCCTCTTAACTTGGCCACTTCCGGTACTGGCGGTATGGTTACCGCACAAAACACTTGCACATCCTGCAGTTCGTCTTTACGGTTTGCCAGGGCAATATCACAGACAGTTGGTTTGCCATTGAAAAAACCATAGTCGACAATATCCCCCGACTTTACAACTTTAACTGCTTCCTCCGCTGATACCCGTTTACGCTGATACTCTTGTTGATACACCACTTATCCCCCCAAGTTATTGACTTCTGCGAATTGTAACGCAAAAGTAAATTTAATAAATATTCTTCCAAATATATTCGTCGCCTTGGGTCGACATCCCTTCTCAGCCAAAAAAAGCAGGCACCTGTCGGCGCCTACTTTTTTCAGTAAATTATCTACAAGTTCTTGGTTATTCGGAGACGATCCGCGAGGATAATGAGTTCCACATACTATTATCCAGCAGGCCCAGCCGCCACAAGGCAATTCCCTGTAAATCATACCTTTTGGCAAGTTCTACTTTTAGGGCAGCACTGCGAGCATCTTCTGATGGTACACTAATACCCAGCATAACTTTTTGAGCCGGAACCTGGCTCAGAGTTCTCTCGATTGCCTCCTTTACCATGGTCAACGGTTCCGGTTTAGGGCCATAATCGTAAGCCATGATAATAAGCTTATCGGCGACTGCTCCTAGGGCCGCATAATCATATCCCCGATAGCTGCTATTGGGTGCATGCAACGAAAGGCTTAGGGTTTTCTCCTCCTGGTGTAGCCGTTTGGCCAGCATAGTCGCGAAAGCGGTGTAGTTATTTCTTATCTCCTGCAGTTCTGTTCCCCGGGCTGATAATCCCAAGCCCTCCAGATCCAGGTTGACTCCATCATAATGATCCGCCTCAGCGCAGATTTGGTCAACCGCCCGCTGACTGGCATCCGGGTCATTCAACAAAGCGGTGATCTCGTTCTGGCCGTTAACCATATGTATGGTCATTTCATTGCTCATCCCTCTGGAATGGGTTGAGACCAAAACATCTTCCCATCCGTCCGGTCTTTGCCAGCCAGTCCGGCTTTTCGTCAGCAAATTGCCATCTTCATCCAGACTAAACCACCCCAGGGCTACACAACTAACCAGATCGGTATGACCTATACCTCTCTTGGGATAAGGCTTTCCGAATAAATCTTCCCAGCTACTACTGGTCTTATCCCCCAGAGCATAATAACCTAATACCTCCATAGCTTTTGGGGGTGATATCAGACTGACCTGGTCGTCCTCTGGCGTCCAGGCCACCTGACAGCCGAAGGCTTCGCTGAAGAATCGCAAGGGCACCAGAACTCTCCCCCCGGTAAGCAGCGGGGGTGCATCAAGCTCAACCGCGGTGCTGTTCTGATAAGCCGTCGAATTCCCCACCTGCAACCTCACCTGAAATTTAGGGGAATCAGCCACTACTGTCTGGTTACCAGCCAGCCAGTTAACTTCTACATCTAGTAACTCAGCCAACCCCCTAAAAGGCACCATCACTCGATCGTTATGTATAATTGCCGGGGTATCAAATTCCACGGGTAGACCATTCAAGTCAACCTGAACCGCATCAGCCGCTTGCGTTGGTTGCACAAGTAGCAGGCAAAATGCGGCAGTATAAAGCAACACACTAAGCCATCTTTTTATCATGGCGACCTCCTTAATAACATCCTCTGCATCAATACCTTCTTTGGAATAAGATGTCAGCAGATATGACTCCATATAGATGATACAATAAATCTGTACATTTGGTCAGGCCATACATAAATAATCCTGGGGAGATATTCATGCTAAAACTTCTGCACCGGCCTAACCAACCCTATTTACGTATTCTCTTGATTATCATGGTTCTTGCTACCGCAATGACAGGTGCTTTCTTAGGTGTTTACCTGCTGGGCACTGCTGCTTACGATGTAGAAGGACTATCGTTAAGCATGTCCATTAAACCCAGCTGGCACGGTGAGACGATTATTCATCTAGCTCCTCTCGGCACCATATCCGCTTCTACCCATGAGGCACCTTTAGTTTTTCGCATACAGCTTCAATATATTGGCACCGACCTGGCCGAAAAAATCTTGTCCCCCCAAGGAGACGGCATCAGGTTTTTGACCAACCTGCGGGAAAATTTGCCCCGTCACCTCTATGGTTTCGCCTGGCAACAATTGGGAGCAGCCTTTGCCGGTGCATTGGTGTTGGTGATCGCTTTTTGGAGACCCCGGATCCACAATGCTATAGGGGCGGCGATATTCGGCACGCTGATATTTGCTGCGTTACTGGGATATGGCCTTAAAACCTATGATGTTCAGGCTTTTCGCGAGCCACATTATACCGGAGTGATATCGCTGGCAACCGAGATAATTCCTGAGCCTGACGAATTATTGAGCCGTCTAGATGAAATGGCAGACCAGACTGACTTATTGGTGGGTAATATCCGTCAGCTTTTCTCTAGTGTCAACAGCTTATCTATCCTGGGTGACCCCGAACAGCAAGATGATACCGTTAAAGTATTGCTGGTCAGCGATCTTCAATCCAACCCGGTAGGAGTCGAATTTATTAAGGCCTTGGCCCGCAATTTCCGGGTCGATCTGGTTATCGATGCCGGTGATCTAACTGATTTGGGAACTCCCCTGGAAACGCATCTGGCCGAGGGTCTAGCTGAAATAGACCTGCCTTACATTTTTGTTCCCGGCAATCATGACTCAGCTGAGACCATTGCGTTTGTAGACAGTATGAAAAACAGCATCATTCTTGATGGCCAAGTGGTTAAGGTAGGTGGATTGAATATATTCGGCAACGCTGATCCCCTTTCTTCAGGAGCAGAAGTAGCTATTGATCCGACCGAATGGAATAAGCTCTTAGACCAACAGGCGGACATGTTATTACAAAACCCGCCTGAACAGGAAGTAGACTTGGTGGTAGTTCACAATCCCCGCGTGGCCCGACAGCTAGCTGGCACTTACCCCCTGATCGCCACCGGCCATACTCACCAACAGAATATCGAGTTTACTGAGGATGCAGTACTACTTAATCCCGGTTCATCTGGAGCAGCGGGAGTGCGAGGCCTATACACTGATGAGGTAGTTCCCTATTCGGCTATTATCCTGTATATCCGTCCAGGCCAGGGCCCCACCGCCGCGGATACCATTAAATATGATCCCCTGTCAGATCGCTTCTATATGGAACGTAAAATGCTGCAGAGCAACACCCCTACCCCAGCTAACGGCGCCGATCAGCCTTTGGCTAGTGCCTATTGATAGCTTCCCAGCCGGTACTTTCCCCGGGTTTGTTGTATATAGTATAATGAAGTTTAAATGGGGGAGGGGTCGGGCCAGTTGATTCATAAGCTTTTTCATCGCATAACCGTACTGGAATTGCCGCGGTTTCAGTTTCCTTACTGCAATTGTGTGTGGATCGATGATGATCGTACCGGCTTAATTGATTCCAGTCCCCCCGATGACGGCCGCGAGTTTCTCAAGTCTCGACCTATAGATCTACTGCTGCAGTCGCACGGACACCTGGATCACTGTTTTCTTACCCCCCATCTCAACACCGGCGAGGTTCTCATGCACCCCGCAGATCAGCCCATGGCCGAATCAGCCGATATCTATCTGGAGGAGTTCGGTTTTCATCAGTTAGTTCCGGACAAGCGTCTACATAAGCTTTACATGGATGCCATCCACTATCGCCCCATCACGGTGACCGGTCACATTCAGGATGGGCAGATTTTTGACTTTGGCCATGTTCAGACCCAGGTCATGCATCTGCCCGGGCACTCCGCCGGGCACTGCGGATTCTTCTTTCCGGAGCAGGACTTTGTTTTTACAGCCGACTTAGATCTCTCCACTTTTGGCCCTTGGTATGGCAACCTTAACTGTAGCATTGCTGATTTACTCAACTCGATTGACCGCTTGCTGGAATTGAAACCTGGTTTTGTGGTCAGCGGTCACGGACAGGCAATTATAAAAGAAAAAGTCCCGACCCGCCTCAAAGCGTACCGGGATATTATCCTTTATCGGCAAGAGCGTATTTTAGACTGCATTCGCCGCGGGCACCATACTCTGCCAGACATATCCCGCTGCCTACCCTGCTATCAGAAGTTGCCGCCTCCCCAAGAGATATTTCTGCTCTACGAATATGTCATGGACATGATCCATCTGGACTACCTGGTGGAAAATGGCCAGGTTATCTGCGATAACGGTCACTACTACTGATGCAAGAGGGGACAGTTCTTTCTTGCATCTGCGGTCTGGACTGGTAGGGGTCGGTCTCCGTGCCGACCCGAGCGGGCTTACCACAGGATAACGGATGAAAATATCCATCTACTCCCGCACCTTCACATTAATCATCCCGCTTGCATCAGCATCACAATTCTGGTTCAATTTTCCCAGCAACAGTTGGGCTAATTCCTCCACCGTATGTACCAAATAGGTAGGCTGTGCTTGCTGGAGTTCATCCACCGTTCCATAACCATAGGCCACTGCTACTGAATCGATTTCATTACTGCGCGCTCCTTCAATATCATGGCGACGATCCCCGACCATGAGCACCTGACTGCCTCTGTCAAAGGGTTTGATACTGGACGCAATTACCTCCGCCTTTAGCACCCGGGAACCGTCCATATTGCTGCCCACTACTACCCGGAAATACTTGTTGAGATCAAAATGGTGAAGAATGGTCGCTGAATAAAGGGTGGGCTTGGAGGTAGCCACCCCCAGGGGTATCTGGCGGTCATTGAGAGCCTGCAGGAGTTCTGGTATACCCTCGTACACCCGATTTTCATACAATCCATATTCGGAGAAGTACTCGCGATAATACTGCACAGCCAACCAGGCCTGCTCTGGGCTTAAATGGTAAAAATGCTCAAATGATTCTACCAGCGGTGGGCCAATGAAGGCAGTCAGCTTGTCGCGATCCGGCTCCTTAATACCTATTTTAGCCAGCGCATATTGAACCGATTTAGTAATGCCTTCCCAGGGATCGGTCAAAGTCCCGTCCAAATCAAATAAAACGAGATCATAATTTGGCATTAGAACGTCCTCCCTTAGGGGTCAGAACGCTTCTATGGCCTGGCCCCATAACCTGTTTACAAACTAAATTTGTTGACCAAATCGGTGATAGCCGCTGCGCCAGCCTCCTATAGCCCAAGTGCCAATAGCTACTACCGAAGCTGATAATCCCAATGTACGTTGCTGCAAATAATTAGCCCCTTTCTGCTTAGACTACTTATTTCCTTACCATCAGGCAGTCCAGCCGCCATCCACCGGTATAACCTGACCATTTATGTAGTTTGCTCCAGAAGAAAGAAGAAACACGCATAGTGCCGCCACATCTTCCGGACTCCCCAACCTGCCCACCGGTACTTGCTCCGCCAGTTCCTCACATTCCTGAACTGTCAATTCTTCTGCCAGCATGTCGGTGCCTATCGGTCCCGGTGCCAGAGCATTCACGGTCACTCCACACGATGCTACTTCTCGGGCCAGTGATTTCGTAAAAAGGATCAACCCACCTTTGGAGGCCGCATAAACGCTCTCACAGGAAGCACCCAACAAGCCCCATATGGAGGCTATGTTAACAATCCTTCCCCAACGGGCGCGAATCATATAGGGCAGAGCTCGGCGACAGCATAAAAAGGGACCTTTTAAGTTGGTTTTAATGACCCTCTCCCACTGTTCATCACTGGTATCAGTGACCAATTCTCGCAGGGACGTTCCCGCATTGTTTACCAGCAGAGCAACCGGCCCCAAGGCCTGTTCCACCGAGATAAACAGTTTTTCTACCTCCCCGGATGATCCTACATCCGCCTGAACCGCCAAAGCCTGGGCTCCTAAGTCTCGCAGTTCCTCAACCAGTAACTCCGCCTGCTGCTGGGAGGAACGGTAGTTGACTGCCACCGCTGCTCCTTCGGCCGCTGCTGCCCTGGCAATGGCAGCTCCGATGCCTCGGCTGGAACCAGTAATAAGACACACTTTATTCTGCAAGCTTCCCTTGATCATCTTGCTCTCCTAAACATCAAAATGAGGCCTCAGACCGTTTGGCACTGCGGCCATCGCCTGCTTCCCATCGAAATTCTCCAATTATTATACTACGTAATTACGACGAGAAGAAACAGGCCCGCCGCCGCCTCCTGCATCTTCTCCTCTATTTGCCCCAATACACAAAAAAAGATCGCTTTTACAGCGATCTTCTTAGTCTATTAGGGGTGGCGGAGAAAGGTTTACTGATTTTGCTATAGGAAACTTCCTACCTCTCGAAACGTTAACCGCCTAAGAATCTATTTGAAATAACTAGGGTCTAACTAAACAGGCTTTACTTTTGACTGATTCACTTAAAACAACTTAGTGGACTTGAAACAGGTATTTGACTTCTTGCTCTCCGCCACCTATTTATAGTATAACCAGCCAGGCCGATTATGGCAATATTTATTTTCAGGTAAAAACATCCATTTACCCATGGATCAGTTGGGGCAAACAGTGTGTACAGCACCACTGGGACTGGCCTTTGTGTTTGAAAGCGATCAAACTACTGTCGTCTTCGCTGGTTCCGCACAAGGAGCAGTTTTGCGGAATATAGGTTCGGGGCTGACTGGCCTGATGTTTTTCCACGGCTATTTCCGAAAACTCAGTAGCTTCGCGAACCTCCAGAGACAAAGCCCCGGTAGGGCAGACAGCTAGACAAACGCCTGCTCCATCGCACAATTCTTCCCTTATGACCTTGGCCTTGCCATTTTCCAACATTAGAGCACCCTCGGCACAGGGACTGATGCAGACCCCGCAGCCATCACATAGTTCTTCATCAATTTTTACAATTGTTCTTGCCACCATTTTTATTCACCCCGCTTTTCTGCTTTACTAGTGATGGGTTCCCTCCACCACTTTGATACCTTTACTTTCGATCATCGCCTTAATTTCCTTAACATGCGGGCAGGCTGGGTAATCTGTGTCCAACATCATACACGAGGACAGGTGTACCGCATCCAGACCATGTTTTTTCAGACTGCCGACCAAGCGAGATACTCGTCTTCCCGGACAGCCACCACAGGTAACAAAACCGATAATTTCAGTATTGTCCCCATAACCCTTAAAATGGCTGTGCCTTTTGTTAAATGCTTTGAAACAGGCCACTCCCGGGCAGACTTCCGAGACAGTTTCACAGCGAATAACCGCTATGCGGGTTTTGGCTTGATCCTCCGGTTTGTCCTCGGCAAAAGCGATATGTTTTTGATGTCCGCGGGCCACATCTTCGGCAGTTACCTGATTTCTCCCCTGCGAACGAACATCTTTTTCCACCGCCCGCTTGGCCATGGAGCGTACGAATGAGGGCACTCTTTCCAGATAAGCCTGTGCTTCTTCAGTCCACTCCACCAATAATCATCTCCTCTTCTATCTTCTGTAACACCCTAGACATTTAATCAGCATCATTTATTTGCGGGGGGGGGGGCGACTCCAGCCCCCCTGGTTATCATATTATTGCAGGATATCCTGCAGGTCTTGTTCCGCAGTAGTAATAGCTTTGATACCGAAGTTTTCCACCAGCACATTCAACACGCCAGGTGTAATAAAGGCTGGCAGTGTCGGGCCCAACCGAATGTCTTTGATTCCCAGGTATAAAAGGCTAAGCAGAATGGAAACTGCCTTCTGTTCATACCAGGATAATACCAGTGACAGTGGCAGATCGTTTACTCCGCATTGGAAGGCATCCGCCAGAGCCAATGCAATTTTTACCGCTGAAAAGGCATCATTGCACTGGCCACAATCAAGCAACCGCGGAATGTCCCCGATCTGACCAAGGTCATGATCGAAGAAACGGTATTTACCACAACCTAGAGTCAATATGACCGTATCTTGAGGCGCCTGGTCTACCAGGTCAGTGAAGTAACTGCGGCCTGACTTAGCCCCATCACATCCTCCAACCACCATAAAATGACGAATGTCTTTCGACTTCACTGCTTCTATTATAGTATCTGCAACTCCGATAACTGTGTTGTGGGCAAATCCTACCATAACTGACCCGGATTCTAGATCTTCAGTGAACCCAGGCATTTCCAAGGCCTTGTTGATAAGCAGGTCATACTCGCCATTGGGCACATGAGTTACTCCGGGCCATGCTACCGGTCCGGTAGTGAAGATATTTTCTTTATAAATGTCCCGGGGTTCCTGAATGCAGTTGGTCGTCATTAAGATCGGTCCCGGAAATTGGTTGAATTCGTTGCGCTGATTCTGCCAGGCAGTTCCGTAATTGCCCACCAAATGAGGATACTTTTTCAGTTCCGGATAACCGTGGGCAGGAAGCATTTCTCCATGCGTATAGATATTTATTCCTTTTCCTTCGGTCGCTTGCAACAAGCCTTCCAGGTCATGCAAGTCATGTCCTGATACCAGGATAGCTTTACCTTGAGTATGCCCCAGAGGAACAGAGGTAGGTACCGGATGACCATAAGTTCCGGTATTGGCCGCATCTAGAAGTTCCATAGTAATTAAATTGATCTCTCCACATTTAAGAACCATTTCCAACCAGAAAGATAGATCCTTGCTGGGATCATTTATTGCTGCCAGAGCTTGATGAGTAAATTCATAGATGCGCTCATCCTGTTGGCCCAATACCTGAGCATGATGGGCATAAGCCGCTACTCCCTTAAGTCCATAAACTAATATCTGCTGCAGGGAGCAAATGTCTTCCGGTTGATCCATATCAACCAAATGCCTGGCCTGCTCACCTTCCTCTACCAAGGCAGCTACCGTTTGACCAGTTACCTCTTTAACCGTTTCTCCGATACTAGCGCCGGCCTTCTTTAGATCTTGCTGGTACTGCTCGCCCCGATAAATGTAAGCTTGCAGCCTTTCCGGATCAAAATTAACATTAGTAAGCGTCGCGAACAAGGCTTCCATGGTAAACTGATTGATTGCCTGACTAACCTCGATTTTTTTCGCCCGGGCGGCCTG
>LSQX01098714.1_pt1 | contig 10089 bp, 7 predicted proteins | sample 654561 | NCBI WGS metagenome assembly LSQX01 (sample SAMN04489861, study PRJNA283612) | anaerobic digester metagenome | isolation source: 4 biogas reactors fed with cattle manure at either 37C or 55C with and... | place: Denmark: Kongens Lyngby | collected 2014
ACAGAAGATCTGAGACGTTACCTACGCTGGTTCTACAGAGAAACTCTTGAACTACATCTTCGAGTACGCGCGTCACCGGCATCTACGAGGACGAGCGGACCGTGCACGAAGTCAAGCGAACTATTGCTGTGACGCTCTAGGACGGCGTACGGCGTCGTCAAATCATCGAGGAAACCTCCACTCTGCGCACGGTATCCCAGGAAAGCGTGTGGAAGCAGTAGTAGCCGCGGTCCCGGCATGACTGCTCTCGCTAATATACACGTTTCAGGAAGTGGATGGATAGAGAATATGTTGTTGTATACAGAAGAGAAGGGGGAGGGTCCTCCAATGGGTATTCATTATTACATCTAGTTAAGAAGTTCAATTCATTGGTCCCAATCAATTAGTTGCCTGTTAATTCCTAATGCATCAAAAAATATGGCATTACGTTTTTTTGCATCGGCTGTTAGTCTATCATAAGCGATAATCTCAATATACGCATTATATTCCTTATGGTAACGATAGTAGCCTAAGTTATCTTTTAATTCGATCATATCCATTTTTTTGACCATACGCTTGATTTCCGTGGTGATATCACATATCGCGTAGCAGTAAAACTTAGTTGATTTGTCCAATATAATTGGTCTGCCCCTTGATTTGATCTCATGATTTTGTATACCCTCAATTGTATCGATTATTTGGTCAACGGGGTCTCTCTCATACCTTTCTCTGTATGGTTTTTTCAGTTCAATAATCGAAACCGCTCTGGATACGCCATCGTTATCAGCCTCAGCAAAAACAATGATGTCTGCCCTTTGCTGACTCTCTGACGATGAGTATCCTTTCATGTCTTTATCAGATGCGGCAAATCTGTGAAAAGTCAATAGTTCATCAATAATCCACAAATTGTGGTCTTTGTATGTAATTTCATCTGTAGTTGTTCTCCTAGGGAACAGGATATCATGTATAATCTCCTCATTTTCATACTTTCCCTCCCTGTTTAACTCAAGCTTTTTTTCAAAAAGTTCGAGAATTAATTTTCGCTTACATATAACACTGGCAAGGTCGTCACGTTTAAAGCTTACAATTTTCTCGCTGATCTGCTTATATTTGTCCTCGATTTCCCTTACACTCTTTACTTGAGTTTTAAGTAAGCGTTCTGCCTCTAATTGAATAGCGTACTCGGCAGTTCCCTTATGCTTGTATAGAACCTCATAAATTTTCTCTTCTGAACTATTTGGTTCAATTTCGTCAAAGATTTCTGGACAGTATTGAGGGACAGATCTTAAGGTCGGATATGAACTAACAATGGTTGAAACACGACTAGCCTTCTTTTCCTGTAATGCCTCTAGGTACGTCGCTAAGTAGACTTTGGTCCTCTCAATTACTGCGTTTTTAATCGTGTTCAGAGAAATTGTGCATGTCCCGTCAAGGTTATGTAGGTCTCCGTCTAAGGGAAGATCAAAAGATCTTCGTGTCATGTTAACATGCCGATCTAGGTAGTCACTAGAAACATAGGCACTATAATAGAATTTTTCGCCATCATCACCTATTTCGTATAAGGCAGAGGTACCCAGCAACGAGTGAAGAGAATATGGCTCAACGTCACGCTTATCTGCACAAAGAACAACGTTGTGTACTTTATTATTAGTTTCAAATAACTTGAGGTGATCAATACAAAAATCTTCTCCATGAAGCGAAATAACTTCCCTGCATGAATCTTTTCTTATTTTGGAGTATAATTCGTCCAAATTATATGATTCACGTCCATCACTTACGATTATAGTCGGTGCAACTTCCCCGATATAGTAGGAAAGACAGTGTTCAAGGATTCTTTGGGCAATTTTCCGTGTTGTTTTATATGCGCTGGGTTCTCTCCGATATTCCTCTTTAAATCCGATTAGCTTTACCTGCGTTCTTAAATCTTCATCAGACTCAAAAAGGTCATTGCTTTTTCGAATAACCCATTTCTTTTTCGAGAATTCAAATTTTCTTAGGCGTTTTGTCCCGTTTTGACCATAAATACTCTCTATCTCGACCTTATCAAATGCTTTTAACCATAGGAATCTTCCAACACCTTTTCCGCCCCGGTGAAGTTTATATGTACTATCTGCTGTATTGAATGATTTGAAGTTATCATCGTTGAATCCCACACCGTTGTCTTCTATCTCAAAACCAACAATCTTCTTTTCTTGATCGGATTTCGCGAGAGCATCATCATCGATATGATCCCCTAAAGATGTCTCAATATCATTGGCTCTAATTATATTGACTTTAATAGTACCTTTCCCAAGTTCTTCTCTATCTTCAATAGCATGAACTGAGTTAACTATAGCTTCGAACAGTGGAAGTAAAGCCTCCTTTTTAAATGAGGGGATGTTGTTTATTTTCCCCTCTAAATCGGTTTCAATGGTTATCCCAGCCATGTTATCAAATACTATTTAAATGATGAGAAATAGTTTTCTCTTTAGAATCCCTTCTCTACAGCGGTTTTTCCAAATTGATATCTTTAAATCATATCATACGTTAATGTGTGTAATAAATTGTTTTCCTTGCCTTATCTCGCCAGACGAAGTACGAGGTAAACAATTTTCCACATATCTTATGGGAGGATGAGTGAAAGATGGCTACATGGGGACGGGAAACGGAAAGTGTTGAGCAGACGTCGCCGGATATCATTACCGAGCAGATTGACCGACTGAAGGATCTCTTTCCCGAAGTTGTATCTGAGGGGAAAGTAGACTTTGAGATGCTGAAAACGATGCTCGGTGAGACCGTGGATGATCGCACTGAACGCTACTCTTTCACATGGGCGGGAAAACGCGATGCCATCCGCCTCCTTCAAATCCCAAGCCGTGCCACGCTCAAACCATGCCCTGAAGAGTCGGTAGACTGGGAGACGACAGGAAACGTCTTCATTGAAGGCGAAAATCTGGAGGTTTTGAAACTTCTCTATAAATCATATGCCGGGCGGGTGAAGTTGATCTACATCGACCCACCATACAACACAGGGACCAGGAGAGAGTTCATTTATTCCGATGATTTTGCAGACCCTCTTGAAACCTATCTGAAGTTCACCAGTCAGACTGACAACGAAGGAAATCTTCTGACAAGCAACCCGGAGACCAGCGGAAGGTATCACTCCGCATGGCTGTCAATGATGTACCCGCGGCTCTTCGTGGCCCGGCAGTTGTTGAGAGATGACGGTGTTATCTTTGTCAGTATTGATGATCATGAGTTGCATAACCTTCGCTGTCTGATGAATGAGATTTTTGGGGAGGAGAACTTCATTGCTACGATAATTTGGCAAAAGGTGTTCTCTCCGAAAAATACTGCAAAACATTTCTCTGAAGACCATGACTACATTGTTGTTTATGCTCGAAACGCCGAAGTTTGGCAGCCTGAACTTCTTCCCAGAACCGAAGAGGCAGATTCTCGGTATACAAACCCTGATGACGATCCTCGCGATGTCTGGTCTTCAAGTGATTTGACCGCTCGTAACTACTACAGCGAAGGAGAATATGAAGTTAAAGGCCCGAGTGGTAAAATATTCAGACCTCCAAAAGGTAGGTATTGGATAATAAAGAAACAGAAGTTCCTTGAATTAGATGCGGATGGGCGTATTTGGTGGGGGGAAAAGGGTGACAATATGCCCCGTCTTAAACGTTTTTTGTCAGAAGTGAAACAAGGCATTGTTCCTCAAACGTTGTGGTCATATGAAGAAGTTGGTCATACCCAAGAGGCAAAGAAAGAACTGATAGAATACGTAGAATTTGAAAATACTGAAAATGTCCTTGATACACTCAAGCCAACTCGCCTCATTCAGAGGATACTACAAATTGCATCTGAGGCATCATCTAATGATATCGTTTTAGACTTCTTCTCTGGCAGTGCCTCTACCGCTCATGCCGTCTTCAAACAAAATCATGAGGACAACGGAACACGCAATTTCATTTTAGTGCAACTTCCCGAGCCATTGCCAAAACCTGAGGCAAAACTTCGCACTATTGCCGATATTGGAAAGGAGCGCCTGTACCAGGTCATCAGCAAAATCCAGAATGAGGACGGCGCACAACAGACACTTATCAATGACCATGAATTACCAGAAGATTTAGGATTCCGGGTATTCAAACTTGGAGAATCGAATTACCGGCAATGGGGGGGTGTTGGTGAGAAAGATAGTGAGGCATATGCAGAGCAGATGAGCCTTTTTACCGACCTGCTCAAACCCGGCTGGGTACCCGAAGACGTCATCTGGGAAGTTGCACTCAAAGAAGGCTATGGTCTCTCGTCGCTCATCGAAAATCTCTCTGAGATAACTGGTAATCAGGTCTGGCAGATTACAGACCCCGATAGAGGCCAATCATTCTACATCTGCCTTGATGACGTACTGAAAGAAGAGACTATACTGGCTATGAGGCTCAATAAGGAAGACCTCTTTGTCTGTCGTGATGCTGCACTTACAGATGAGATGGCTGTCAACCTTGTCCTGCAGTGCAAACTTAAGATTCTCTAAGGATGTGCTTGCTGTATGGAGTTTAAGTTCGACGCCAATCAGGAGTATCAGGTTCAGGCAGTCGATGCCATCTGTGATCTCTTTGATGGACAGATTTACGTACAGGCACAGGTGAGCTTCAGTGCGGGGACATTTGCCCTGGCTTCCATTGCAAACCGTCTGGACCTGGATGATGCCACGATTCTAAAGAACCTTCGAGACGTCCAGCGGCGAAATGGCATTCGCCCGGACGAGTGCTTGGAATACATTGAGGAGATCATTCAAATAGTCGATGGGGAGAAGGCTGCCCGCTTCCTGAACTTCTCCGTAGAGATGGAGACCGGGACGGGGAAGACTTACGTCTATCTCCGGACAATTCTCGAACTCAATAGGCGCTACGGAATGAGGAAGTTCATCGTCGTCGTGCCCTCCGTCGCTATCCGTGAAGGCGTCTTAAAGACACTGAAAGTGACGGCAAAGCATTTCCGGGAATTATTTGGTAATCCTGTCTATCGCTATTACAAATACGACTCTGCCAACCTTACTCAGGTGCGCCAATTTGCACAGAGCGACGGTGTTGAGGTCATGGTGATGACGCTTGATTCATTTAACAAAGCGTCAAACGTGATTCGTCAATCAACCGATCGCCTGCAGGGAGAGACCCCGCTCTTCCTCGTGCAGGCAGCACGTCCCATTCTGATCCTCGATGAGCCGCAGAACATGGAGAGCGAGAAAGCTATCGCAGCACTGGCAACGCTCGACCCGCTTATGGCTCTCCGCTACAGCGCGACACATCGCAACCCCTACAATGTGGTATACCGCCTCACCCCAGCCGAGGCGTACCGGCAGGGACTTGTGAAGAAGATAGAGGTTGATTCGGTTGTCAAGGAAAACACGGCAAACGAGCCCTATCTGCGTGTTGAGGCTATCCAGTCACAGAAGAAGACTGTTACAGCCAAAATCACCGTGCATAAACTCATGAAGAGCGGTCAGGTGAAAGAGACAACTATCACGGTACGTCCTGGCGACTCCCTGGAGTCAAAAACCAACCGCGCTGAATACGCTCCTTTTGTGGTCGACGAGATCAATCCTGGCGCGGGTTTTGTGCGGTTTGCCAATAACACGGAACTTGGTATTGGCGATGAGCTGGGCGCTGATCGTGAAGTGCTCTTCGATGTCCAGATTCGGCACACCATTGAAGAACATATGCGCAAGCAGATGAGGCTGAAAGAGAAAGGCATCAAGGTTCTTTCACTCTTCTTTATCGACAAAGTGTCAAACTATGCCTCCGATGACGGCATCATCCGGCGACTCTTCGATCAGGCGTTTGATGATCTGAAAGCGCAATACCCTGGTTGGAGTGAACTATCACCTTCTGAAGTGCGTGCGGCGTATTTTGCGGAGAAACGTCGGAAGGGTGGAGAAACTGAGTTGCTGGATTCCATCTCCGGCGAGACGAAGGCAGATGAAGCAGCCTATAATCTCATCATGCGTGATAAAGAAGCCCTGCTTAGTTTCCCTGGTCTGCACGATGATGAAGAGACACGGCGCAAAAAACAGGTATCCTTCATCTTCTCACATTCAGCCCTGCGTGAAGGATGGGATAACCCAAACGTTTTCCAGATATGCACGCTGAATCAGACGATATCGGCCATCAGAAAACGTCAGGAGGTCGGGCGCGGCATCCGGTTAGCGGTCGATCAATCGGGGAGACGATTGCATGATGATACTGTCAACATTCTGACGGTCATCGCCAACGAGAGCTACCGGCAGTACGTCGAGACCTATCAGAGCGAGATTGCCTCCGGATACCGCTCAGAGATTGAGGCACGGTATGGGAAACCCATCGGGAACCTCTCCGACGAGGAGCGCCGGAGGATAGAGGAAGAGTACGGTGAGGGCATCCTGCCTCCGCGGCCCAGGCGGGCCGGAGAGCAAAAAGCGAAACTCCGAAAAGCGCGGGTACTGAGTGAGGAATTTAAGGAACTCTGGGACCGCATCAAACACAAAACCCGGTATGCAGTGCGGATCAACACCGAAGCGCTGCTTGACGAGGTTATCCCGGAGATCGACCGGGCTGACATCGCCCCGCCACGAGTAACGATAACCAAAGCTTCGGTGGTTGCCGGGGATGACGGTATCTTTGAGGCCATGCAGCTGAGTCAGGCAAAGAGCGCCGCTGATCTGGCAGGACGCTGGCCGCTGCCGAACCTTATCGACCTCATGGCGGACCTCATGGAGAACACGACGCCACCGATACGTCTTACCCGCCGGACGCTCCTTGAGGTCTATCGCAGAGCAGAGAACAAGAAAGCAGCGATTGATAACCCGCATGAATGGGCGACGGTTGCGGTACGCATCATCAAAGAGAAACTTGCCGATCATCTCGTGAGAGGGGTCGAGTACATCCGTATCTCTGACGATCCAGGAGCTAACGGCCTGCCGGATGATGAGAAATGGTATGAGATGCGGCAGATTCTTGATGATACCGAAGTTGAACTCTTCAGTAAGTATATCGAGCACACGGGAGAGGAAAGATCTGTCTATGACCTTGTGCCCTGTGATTCCGATGTGGAGCGGCAGTTTGTACGGGATCTGGAAGCCCGGCAGGATGTAAAACTCTACCTGAAACTGCCATGCTGGTTTACCGTTCCGACTCCTGTGGGGGAGTATAGGCCGGATTGGGCTATTGTAATGGACGGCCCGGGGAAAGAGGGAAAACCGATTCTCTACCTTGTCACCGAAACGAAAGGTTCACTGAGAGAAGCCGAACTTCGGCCAAATGAATGGCGGCGTATCCAGTGCGGAGCGGCACATTTCGGCTCGAAACAGTTCAGAAGGAAAGGAGCGCTTGAGGGAGTCGATTACAAGGTTGTGACCGAAGCACGAGAATTGCCATGAGGTAACCCGGATTATCGCCCACTTTGGCCGGAACTCCGGCAGCATACCCTCTTTTCTCCTATCATTTCTCTTCTTAGATTTTCTCCTGACTTCTCCTGCGATTCTCCTGATATCTCTGGAGAACAGGGTATGGAGCAAAATCATGAATGACGTCTCCACTAGATGACTTATTTCCGTGGCTTTCCCCCTTAATAAAGCGGATTGTTGATATTCTACCTGGAGAATAGAAGAGAAAAACAGGAGAAATAGATGAATACCCATCAATCAATCGCTATTCCCCTTAACCTTCCTCACCCTCCCCTTACAATATGTGCGCGCCCTGATCGATCATCTCCCTCCGCAATGGTAACAGGCAACCTATATCGCGACGGTGAAACGGCGTGGCGTGCTGCTGTCATGGGGGGAGCCTCCGCGCGGCGGGGTGTCCTAAAAAAGATTACGTGGCAGAAATAGTTGCCATGGTGCAGGCGTGATTACTTCAGCCTCACCCAATATTTGTTCGGGTAGATTGCGACAGTCTCACCGTTATTCTGATAATATGGCCCACCAGGATGTTTTGCCTGCCAATCGAGGTTAAGCCAGTACCGTGTCTGTCCGCCCTCATTCGAAACCCTGTATGCGATGCTCTTGCAATTGTACCTCTTGCAGATATAGTTCGTGGCACTTTCGAGATTACTCTTACTTGGACCTAGATAGACCTCTGCATAAGCATGTCCTGCTGCGTTAGTATTCGATGCTACGATTATCCGGGGGCTTCCTCCAATTGCTTGAATTGACGCCGCCGTAAGGATCGCAAAGTCATCACAATCTCCCTTTAGCCCAAGTTTGATGGCCCGACTTGCGGGAGAGAAATATTCGAAACCTTTTGGATCATTTACGTAGGTCCATCGCTTGTATATCTTTTCCCACATATCGCATATCTGCGCGATGTTATAACTCCCACTGTGACTTTGATCAATCAAAGTCAACGCAAAATCACGCGTTGTAGGATTTGTGTAGTCCATTGCTTCGACTATTTCAGAAGCTCGAGTATCCCAGGTTGATGTTACAGGAGTGCGGGTAGGCCTCGGTGTTGCCAACTGGGTCGGTTTCTGGATGAGCGCAGAGGTGGGTTTCGGGGTCGCTGTCCCCACTGCGACTACAGATGAAGGAACAGAGGCTTCTGCCCTACTGATCGCATCGTCGACATGGTCAAGCACCTTCATAACTTTCAGTCCAGCTCCCACAACGAAGAGGATGATCAAAACCGTGACGATGGTAGACCCCCAGCCCCCTGATCGCGGCGGCGGTTCATACTGTGGATAATCCGGCACCTCATCCGGTTCATCATCAGGCAAGTCCACCGGGTCGCCCAGGAAAGCACCATGTAATTCGTACAACTGGTCTTCAAGCCAGATATACTCCTGTCCACCTATCACCCAGTGGTAAGCATTTTCGACGTCATACCACACCCCGTTAATGCAGATAGACTCATGCGGCACCACGTAGGGTTCGATATCCTTAGCCATACAATGAATTGAAAATCGGACCGCACCCATATAACCATTTATATTTGCGCGCGGCCTCGTGCTCCTGATTACTGTCAAAGGCTCTCTTTTACCAAACCACTTCCACGCCTATGTTCTTCAGGTTCCAGGACTGCGCCCGCACATCGCTCTGATAGTGCATTGAGGTCATAGGCGAGCCTGGAGAAATCTCTACACTCTAGGCGAATAAACCTGTAACCGTGTGCGGTATGAAAGTGCAAAAAAGAGTTAAGAGAGAGTTATAGTATACGCTACAGATCTTCCCGATTTTGCACCATTGCTAAATATATCTGTATTGTCAATAACAAAGTAATACTGCTTGTTATCTGGTTGAGTAAATGCGATGTTTGCCTCATTCCTATTTAACCAGTACTTGCCGTTGATCTTAGTCGTATACCTACCACTATCAATCGCGCGACAATATATTTTGTAATTTTGGGCATCTAGTATCATCAAATCAACAGGGGCATTTCCTTTATAACGAATTTTGAATTCAGTTCCCTTTTCTCCGTATAATTCGTATGTTTGCATCCAGTTCCAGGGTAGCGTATCCGAATCGGAATATGTTGATGTGTGAGCGTCTATCTTGCTGGGAATTTTCGCCAACCTCGGCGCTATTTTAGCACAACCCGACGAACAGCAGGCCACGATTACAAGCACCATCAGCAAGACGATTAACTTCTTATTCATAGTATTGAGAAGCGGTCCGTCTCTATATGTCCATTTTCATTTGTGCGCGGCCCCTGCACCCCCCGCCCGACTGTGGCACCCCCTCTTTATAGAGCCGCCCGCACAGAGAGTTAGGTAACCCGAAAGTGTGCGCACATGTGCGCACATGTGCGGACAGGAGAAAAGAAACATGGAAAACGGAGAAAAGAAGAAAACAAGCAAACTGCACCGAGTTAGGCCGCGATTGAACTTATCAATCGATCCAGAGAATCATGAGTATTTGAAGGGAATCGGAGTTAATGCGTCCCGATTGCTCGATAAGGCGATATTTGAACTCCGAAAGGTAACGCACCACGGATTGGTTCTTATTTCCGAAAAGACGGAAGAATTATGGGCTCGGCCGGATTCGGACCGGCGAACTTCGCCGTGTGAAGGCGACGTCATAGCCAACTAGACCACGAGCCCCATGCATCGACCGGGAATTGAACCCGGGCTATTGGCTTGGAAGGCCAAAGTCAT
>LSQX01193046.1_pt1 | contig 10089 bp, 5 predicted proteins | sample 654561 | NCBI WGS metagenome assembly LSQX01 (sample SAMN04489861, study PRJNA283612) | anaerobic digester metagenome | isolation source: 4 biogas reactors fed with cattle manure at either 37C or 55C with and... | place: Denmark: Kongens Lyngby | collected 2014
GACCAATGATGACGTAATCGCAAAGGTCTTTCAACATTGGGGCAGAAATCTCGCCAGTATAAGCACCGGATTCCTTCGGATGGCCATTCTGCGCAGCGACATGAATGACAGTGCCCTCGCATGCCTTTAATGCCGCTTCAAGAGCTGTAAAAGGAACAGCGGCGATAACACGCGCTTCTGCGTTGTCTAAAAGCGGAATCAGCTGTTGGATGAGATCCGCTGCGTCTTGCGGCGTCTCGCGGTTCATCTTCCAGTTGCCCGCCGCAACTTTCATGCGCGGATCACGGTCGAGCAAACAGTCGATACCTGGCAGCACCTTGCCTTCAAGGAACTCAAGTGAAGCGCCTCCGCCGGTTGATACGTGACTCATCCTTGATGCGAGGCCAAACTGTTCGACAGCAGCCGCAGAATCTCCGCCGCCGATGATGGTCACCGCGTCAGATTCAGCCATGGCGTCTGCCAAAGCGCGCGTTCCCTTGGCAAATTGATCAAATTCAAACACACCAACCGGCCCATTCCAGATTACGGTGCCGGATTGACGAATAATGTCGCAGAAAAGACGTGCCGTCTCGGGGCCAATGTCAAGTCCCATCATGTCATCGGGGATCATATTCGCCGGCACAATGACGTAATTAGCATCTTTATCAAAACGATCCGCGACAACAATGTCGACAGGAAGAACAAGTTTAACTCCGCGCTCATCGGCCTCTTGCATGAGCTCTTTGGCAAGTTCGATCTTGTCGGGTTCACAAAGCGATGTGCCGACCGAAAATCCTCGTGCCGCAATAAACGTGTAGGACATGCCACCGCCAATGAGCAAATGATCTACCGTTTTCAGGAGATTGCGGATAACACCGATTTTGTCATATACCTTCGATCCGCCGAGAATTGCCGTCATCGGTCGTTTAGGCTTGGCAAGCGAATTCCCCATCATGTTCAGTTCGCGACTAATCGTATAACCTGCCACAGCCGGCAAAAAGGACGCGACGCCGGCCGTCGATGCATGAGCACGATGCGCGGTGCCAAAGGCGTCACTAACATAGAGATCGGCCATAGAAGCGAGTTTTTGGGAGAATAAAGGATGATTAGCCGTCTCTTCCTTGTGAAAACGGACATTTTCCAAAAGCATAACTTCACCATCTTTTAGTGCAGCCGCTTTATTTTGAGCGTCCTCACCTATGACGTCTAAAGCCAAGATTACATCCTGTCCAAGCAGAGAGGAGAGGCGTTGAGCGACGGGCTTCAGCGAAAACTCCATATCAAAGCCTTTTGGGCGCCCTAGGTGAGTCACAATGATTACGCGCGCTCCCCGTTCCACGAGTGACTTGATGGTCGGCAGTGCAGCGCGAATACGGCGATCATCTGTAATTTCATTGGTTTCTTTGTCAAGTGGAACATTGAATTCTGTGCGCAAAAGAATGCGCTTTCCTTTGACATCAATGTCGTCGATTGTCTTCTTGTCGTATTGAATCACGTAACAACCTCCTAAGATCCAGATCTATTGCTTAACTTTTAATTACAAAAACGATGGTTGCTTGCGACCGGGAACGTGTGTCGTAATGACCATTAGAACAGGGATAAATGAACATTTTCACCTCATAACATTCGTGATCGCACTCAATTGTTTTTATCATAACGCATTCATAACAATTTATGAATAGATTCGTTCTAATGTTATCGAATTAACGCACCGAATGTAACATAAAAATGAGAGAACATATAAACTAAAAAAGCTTTAGAGTACGACGTTTTAGATAAACGTCGTGGAGCCGTAGTACATGGGAGCATGGGTATCAACGCGCCCGTGATCATCTGATCCCGCTGTTCTGATAAGGCCGAGCTCCGTAGTCACGTCAAACAACAGCCTGCGCTCGTCTTCTAAAGCCTCGCCGTGAAAGCATTCAACGCCATCGATGCCAGCCTCTTTACAGCGTAACAATCGTTCCCGAAGACGTAAACGCGTAGACGGACGATCCGGAAAACGACACCATCCATACTGAACGGGATGCGCCAAAACAGCGACACCCTGAGCTTTCTTGATGACATTAGTAACTTCGCTTATAGAATGACGCGGTCTTGCGATATATGCCGGTTTCCCTTCCGATAGAAGAACACGAAACGCGTCTGATACGGACTTGAATCCTCCGTTATCTACAAGCCAAAGCGCCATGTGCACGCGTCCTATGCTCGCATTTCCTTTCCCGCCATAAGAAAGAAGGGAATCTTCGGTAATGGGATAACCAAGCGAGCGTATTTTGTCGAGCATACGGTAGTTGCGTTCGCGTCGATCACGTCGTCGTTCTTCAAGATACGCCTCAACCTCAGGCACAAATAATTGGGAAAAATAACCTAAAATATGTATTTCTGATCCACAATCAACAGCAGAACATTCAATGCCGGGAAAAAACAAAATGTCATCGCCAGCCGACTCTTTAGCCTCGGAGACACCCGACATCGTGTCGTGATCGGTTAATGCGAACGCATAAAGTCCATGTTCTACAGCAGCTTGCCCAACCTCTCGCGGCGTTTTTGCACCGTCTGAACACGTCGAATGAAGATGTAAATCAACACCTCCTGCTAACGTTAATCGATCAAGTAGCAGCGCGATATCACCGGGTGATTGTGGAACATTTAACATTAACAAGCACTCCTTGCTGCTTCTTTCCAGAATATTGCCGCATCCAGTCTTATGAGAGACAAATAGTGAATCGAAAGGACGATATTTGTTCTATCTTACGGCCTAGACGGTACAGCACTTCGTAACACTAGGTTCGCTAAAAAAGTCAATAAACGTCATGAAGACATTACGTCAGTCAATTACGTCAGTCAACTAAAGAATAAACCGATAACACGATAATTTACAGCATCTTTTTGGGCTTTTGATCGTGGGCAATATCGCTCTTCCCGATTCTGTCAGAAACGATGTATCGAGGCCTCTTCTTCTCTTCGTGAAATAAACTTGCAAGATAAAGACCGATCAAACCAAGACTGATGAGTACGAGGCTTCCGATCAACAATTGAAGCAAAATGACCGTCGTGAAACCCGACGCCGCTCTTCCACTAAAGTAGCGAACAAGAGTTTGAATACCAAGCACAAAGAAAAATACAAGGAACAGCATTCCGATCCAAGTAATCAAGACGAGCGGTCGGGAGGAGAAACCCGTAATGGCATTAACTGAAAGGCGAATGAGATTCTTGAAACCCCATTTACTCTTTCCTCTCGTGCGATCTTCGACATCGAACTCAAACGTTTTTCGAAAAAATCCGAGCCAAGCAGAAAGCGCTCGAAAGAAAGTCTCTTTTTCCGGACAGGAATTCCATGCATCAATCACTTTACGATCGAGCAATTTGAAATCCGATGCGTTTTCCAGTTGAATTCCGGACATTTTGTGAAAAAAACGATAAAAACAGTTCGCCGCAGCGCGTGAAAAAATCGATTCTCGACCACGTGATGATTTGACACCCTCAACAACATCATATCCCTCTCGCCATAAACGGATCATGAGCGGTATGTACTTAGGCGGATGCTGGAGATCACCGTCCATCACAATGGCGGCATCACCATTAGCGTGCGCAAGCCCGGCACAGACGGCAGCTTCTTTACCAAAATTGCGAGAAAAACGCAACGCTGAAAAGGCCTCATTCTGACGTTCATATTCACAAAGTACGTGCCAAGTCCGGTCAGAGGAGCCGTCATCAATAGCGAGTATTTCGCACTGTTCACCCGTTGCATTGAGAATAGAGCGTGTAGTGTCGAGCGTCAAAAACACCTGATCCTCTTCATTGAAGAACGGAATGATCACGGTAATGCGTGCATGACCTTCTTGCGGTCGATTCAAGGAACTCGATTCGAGCTCTTTATCTATAGTCATCTGTTCATCATTCATAGCCATCACAACATCCACTATATCAAAAATAAGCCGGAACATGTCCGGCAAAATAGAACATATTCAATCTATCAAATCACGATAGTTGATCTGAAAATCACGATTAAGGCTCCTTTAAGTTTGAATAAAAAAGATGCCTTTGTCACATAGCAACGCCGGCATCTCAGTTTGAAACATAGATACAAATTAGTCGTAAATGCGCTTCACCAGAGTAGGTTGACGGTAGTAGTTTCCCACACCTTCAATTTTGGCAGTAGGACGTGTTGCGTGAACAAACTGTCCCCCACCAATGTAGATTCCAACGTGATCATAAGTTCTTCCGCCATTGCTGGAGTAGAATAATAGGTCACCGGGCAAAAGTGTAGAGTAATCGTACGGTCTGAAAGCCACCCTTGTGCCATAGGTATGAGCAATATGATTAGCGCTCTCTCTGGATCGCCAGTTGAAACCGGCAACTTTATAGACGTAATACACGAGACCGGAACAATCCATGTAATTCTTCGTCACCGCATCGACACGTGACAGGTACGGCACACCGACACACGATCTTGCGATCTCAACAATACGAGCGCGTACGGCGTCATTGGCCGGGTTGCCTTTGGCTGTGGATGTGCTAGGTGCCGGCGGAGTGGTTGGCTTCGTCGTCGTAGTGGCAGGTTTCGTCGTTCCAGCGCTTGACGACGGAGGTGTCGTAGAGGGAGGAGATGTAGGCGCGGTCGCCGTATCGCGAAGCAAATCATTGCGAATATAACCGATCTCGCCGTTTGGCGCTTTCACCATCGTCCATTCACTGCCTACCGCTTTTGTCAGAATAGAAGTCCCTTCATAAACGACAGCAACAATCAAAGAATCCGTATTCGGCATTGTACGAATGTTCACAGAAGCAGAGTCTATGTACACCGTTTTTTCTACACGAGTGTATCCTGCCGGAGGAGGAGTAACGACGGTCAACATATCGCTACGTATGAAGCCTGTTTTGTCGTTTGACAAGCGTACCTTTGACCACGTACTATTGGCCTCAATTTCATATACGCTTTCATCGCGATTCACTGAGTCTAGAATCGGTCCGTTAGATGACGGTGAATTGCGTAACAAGACGCCGTCTTCAATAACATAGAGCGTGCGCTCCATTCTCTCAAACGTGTCCTCGGGAGGCGAATTTTTCAAGAGATCCTTGTGAATATAGCCTTCAATGCCGCCGACTATGCTGACTTGAACCCAATCGCCTTTTTCAGCGATCAGACTGACTCGATCATTCTCACAAAGATAAATGATCACCGCTGAATTCTCAGAAGGCTGTTCACGAAGATTGACGACCTTCGCCTTAACGTAGAGGTCGACAGGTGCAGGCGGAGCGACAGGTTCCGGACGTACAGGTACATTGACATCAAAAAGATCATTGCGCATGTAGCCGGTGATCCCCGTCTCAGTACGTACTTTCGACCACTCGGAACCTTTTTCGAGAACAACAAGCTTCAAACCGAAAGTAGCAATTCCCTCAATATCATGATTTTGACCTGGCCCGACACGCACATATACAACTTCTTTTTGAACGTAGTGCGGCGTATTGTCTACAGGTATCTTCGCAGGAAGCGTTTTAGGCGCTTCGGGTGCTTCAGTCTCATCCGGCTCTGTCGGGAGCACATTCAGCGACGCTTCAGGATCTGTCTCCGACGGGTCGGTATTATCAATAATTTCAATAACAAGGGCGTCATTTGGCGGCGTCGTGTCATCGACAACCTCAGGCAACATAGAATCCGATTCAGAAGCATTATTCGGCTGGATCATATCCGGCGTATCGCCACGATTGATCAGCGCGACCTGATGATTCTTATGATCGAATTGCTCGAACGCTTTAATCGCCGTTTCTTTTTTATTGGAAACGACCATTTGCGCGATAAAAACGGAAAGCACAGCGACAAACGCGATCACGGCGAGCGCGTAAAGAAGAAGATTCTTAGAAAGAATCTTTGACATAGTGCGCCGCAACCGGGTAACCGGTACACGGTTCGTACGCAGTGTCACCGCACGTATGCCCTTTTTTGGATTCAGTCGATCGTGCATTCCGAAGCTCCTTCGAGCGACAATACTTGTCGATAGTTATCCAGATTATAGCATCAGCGATTGTGAAGAGCAACTTGCACTCATCTGCTGATCAAGCCATTATGGCGTCTTTTGCCAAAAAAGTAACACGTTTGTAATATCATGCAAAATCGCATAAGCAAGTCTTGTGCCGGCAAGTGCATCAGCCGTACCGCCTGCTGTAAGGCGATTTTCCTCGAACTTAGACTCCAATAGAGAAAGACAAGCATCAATTGAAGCGTTGTCCGCATTAATAATGGCCTCTCTCCAAACGTCAGGATCATCAGAATTATAGCGATCGTCGGATATCCAATAGTTTAACAGGAATGTACGTAAAGCCTCGGCGCACGCGTCGCCTCCTCTTTTTCTTAACGTCGTATCATCAACCACGCCTAGCAGCGCCAGAAAGACACGGCGACCTAAAGCGTCTTCTATACCATTAATGCCCTGATCTGATGTTTCGCGATAAACAGACGCCATCACCGGCAATCCCGTTTCCATGATCGAAGGGAATCCGCGAAGTGCCTCTTGTCGAACTCCGACAGCTTCAGAAGCAACAGGAAGTGCAACTTTAACCTGTTCGAATAGCGGTGAGACTTCAACGACATATTCAAGAGCCTGCGCGACCTCGACAATCAAAGACTGAACGATTTCCTTAAGGCCATCCGGCGTCGGAAAACTTGTCGCATCCTCTTCCAGTGTCCGGCGAAAGAACAGACCGATCGCTGCAAGCAGAACACCTGACATGTAAATCCAGCCTCGATGGGTATTGACGCCTCCTGTGGAATCAAACATTCTCCGCTCCGCAAACACTCCCTCAAGTCGAAGTTTATTCGCATCGTCAAGAGACAACGCCGGTATCGCAACGCTCGCCAATGAACACGCCTTGAGATTCGACCGGTCGTTCGCTCGTTCGCTAACGGAAGCGTTTTTTTCGCAAGCGTCTGCTGGAGCGACTCCTGTCGCGAAAAAGCCGATGCGAAATGCAGCTTCATAGTAGATAAAAAACTCGGATTGTGCTCGTCCGAAGGCGAAACAATCCATATCGTCATGCGAACCGGAATTTAGCATCGTAACGAGTCCGGGTTTGTTGGACACCATTAGTTCAAAAGAAGAGGCTTCTACAGCGCGGGCAGCAACGCGCGCAGATACCTCTTCTGCGACAGTTTGTTCTAATCGCCGCTTGATCTCTGAGTGAAGCGCCTCCTTGCTATGTGCGTGAGAACGCGCGCACATTGAGGCTGACTGATCACATAACAGACAGCTGCGCGGAGGAATGCCAAGAGAGCTTCGATTGATCTGACGCCCTTCTTTATCAAGAACATCAAGATCAAGCAGGCGCGAGGCGGGACACCTATCTTCAAGCGCCATCGCAAGCTGCTTCAAGGCCTGAACGCTTAAACCGTTGACGGCATAGAGAGCTTCATCTCCAGTCTTTTTCCGCACAAAACTTTTTTTTACTATCTTTGCGCCTAGACCTTCCAGCGCATCTTGAAGGCGCTCTGTCTCAAATTTGAAGAAAAGGGAGCTTAAACGCGTACGTTTGATATCGCCCGGAATATTGAGCGTCACGGACAGAAGCGGTAATTCGGTCTCTTTTATAAGAAGTTTCTGCCGTGCCAAGCGTTGATCGCGCGCGAGAAGCATTTCATCGAGTTCAACGCGCTGATTAAAAGCGTACTTTTTTAGACCTTTGATTTCACGCATGACATATCTCGTCTTGGCAGATATGAGGACGCTGCAAAACCGTAGGCATCCGAGCGTTATGCAATGAGCTGAATCTATTTCTTATTTTCATATAAGATCACAAAGCACGTACGTTTACCCAACTTCTCCGCCCGATGCAGCAGTTCTCACTTTATCAGAGGGCATGTAGTGCATCAATCTTAGCGTGTTGAGTTCAGAAAGGCTGTAATTGCTCGGCATATCCACCAATCCGAGAATCTGCGCTTCTTTTGTAATGGGGTGTGTGATGAACTCATGGTACAACTGAAAATTCCGAATCTTCCCTGTCGAAGTTACGTGCATCCGAGGACCTGTACAGTAGTGCCGCTGATCGCCTATCAATACATGTGTGTTGTCCAAGTAAGAAATGGGTAAATCCATCGCGATCAATTTATTGACATCGCTTTCCAAATTACGAAGATCAATCTCCGGTTTATCTTGGAACGAAAGAATAAATCCTGATCGAACGTCGTTATGTTCGTAACGGTAAACGCGTCGGTCGATGAGGCAGTATTCAACCAAATCTTCTGCCGAGTGCGCCATACGACGCGTATTGATCGATGCGAAGACGACATTCCTTATATCTTCCGGCTCCGGACCGAAAACGCTCGGACGCGTCACAATGATCTCCTCGCCGAGACCGATAAGCAAATGTGCATTCACACCAAGATATGGAAATATCAAATCAAAATGTTCAACGATCACACGTTTGTTTCGCGAAAGTGCCAGCCGAATTGCGTCTGCCAATTCATGAGGCTGCGTAAACGCCAACTCAAAGCGAATATCAACATGGTATGTGTGTGGCGAGAAAAATCCGGTATCATCCTGATTCAACAGCGGTAGCGGTCTCACATTCACGCCTTCGTCATCATTTGTCAATTCCAAGCCTGGAAACATACCCTTGATCAGAATACTTTTTCCGGAACCGCTATCCCCGATCAATCCGATCAATAAATCAAACGGCGACAAATACTGTTGAGCGATCTGCATTCCCTGGTCAGCCATGCGCGGCGCGCCGCGAGGAGACAGAAGAACTGAGTACAAATGGTTACGTTGCATGCGGTCTGAATATGACATAAATAAGCCTCCTAAGAACCGGCGTACACCTCACATCATTGAAGGTGACTGGTGTCGTCTATTCCAAATGGATCTGATTATTCACGGAGCGAACTCCTTGTGTTGCTGAATCGTCAGTAATCAAATAGCCGTTCTTCAACGGAAGCTACGCACCTCACCAAACAGCGGAAACAGTCGCCCTGTTTAGCACATTATAGATGAAGAACGTCTATGTTGACATTACATCTTTTCCTTTTTGCCACAATTTATCGTTGTAACTACGAAACTATGAGTCCTTGCGCATGCTATAAAGTATGTAGACGTATCATGCAACATATGCGGATTGTGGTATCGACCAATTGAAGTCTTGTCCGGAAAATTGTAATAACAGTAGAGAATAAATTTTTAATTGATGTTATCGATCGTAGACATCGATCATCAATGACCATGTGATAGGAGCGCAAACTGTACCGATGAACATTTACAATGAAAAAGCTCATCAAGGAAACGAAACTGAAGGAACACTTAAAAATGATCGTCAAGTCTGGATCGTGACCGGCGCCTCCGGTCATCTCGGCAATACAATCATCCAACGCCTGCTCTCTCAAGGAGCCCGCGTGCGCGCGCTCATCATAGAAAAGGAGCGTCCGCATGCCTTGAAAGGTCTCAACTGCGACGTCGTTACCGGCAATATACTAGACAGGAAAAGTCTGGACGCACTGTTTGCAGGTTTGGAGAACAAAGAGATAAACCTCTTACATCTGGCAAGCCAAATCAGCATCTTTTCAGGACACGACCTCGGCGTTTACAAGGTCAATGTTGAAGGCACTCGAAACATGCTGGACGCAGCCATAAATCACGGCGTTCATAGATTCCTTTATTGCAGCACGGTCCACACCATTCCCGTTCCTGAACAAGACGTTTCGATCACTGAGATAGAACACTTCGATCCTGATCTTGTCATCGGAAGCTACGCAAAATCAAAAGCAATCGCATCTCAACTGGTACTCGATGCGGCGGCACAGGGCTTACCTGCCATAGTTGTCCAACCCGTCGGTATTATCGGGCCATACGATCATCTTCAAGGACACATGACTCGCCTCATCTCGCGTTTCGCTCTCGGACGTCTTCCCGGGATGATCCGAGGTACCTATAACTTCGCGGACGTCCGAGACATCGCGGTAGGTGCCATCAACGCGACTTTGCACGGCAGAATCGGCGAATCCTATATTCTTTCTGGTCACTTGACAAGTATCAAGGATATGCTGAACATCGTGGCGGAACTAATCGGTCGCAAAAAAATAAAGCGGACAGTACCGCTCTGGCTGGCACGTATAGG
>LSQX01210258.1_pt1 | contig 10089 bp, 7 predicted proteins | sample 654561 | NCBI WGS metagenome assembly LSQX01 (sample SAMN04489861, study PRJNA283612) | anaerobic digester metagenome | isolation source: 4 biogas reactors fed with cattle manure at either 37C or 55C with and... | place: Denmark: Kongens Lyngby | collected 2014
CCTCCAAACCGCCTAAATCATCCACTAGCCAAGCAAACTCCTCAGCGTGTGCCATGATGAAGCGGTCGGGTCTAATGCCAAAATTATATGCCAGCGTGTCTCGCAATAAGGGCATGCCACCAAGTGCATAGGCACTGCTAATGCGTTGCATATTGTGCCCGGGCAGGTAAACAAAGAGGTTCCCCGGTATCGAAACCACGCTTGCTTTTGAAAGTCGCTCCTGGATGATAATCAAGTGGATTGCATCCGTGCGACCTGCATTGGGTGCCTCAAGTTCTGTGCCAAGCAAAAGCCATATACTAAGGTCATCATCAAGCTCAAGCGGGCTGACGGCTGGAGGCACTTTGGTCACCGAAGCGCGACCTGGTTCGGCAAAAGTTGGCCAAGGCAATCGCGTTGCGGTTGGGCTTTCCACCAGCTCAGGTGTGTTGCCAGGGCTTTGGGGGTCTTCAAGCAAAACAAGACCCTGGCTCTCGCCAAGTGATGGTCTGCCTTGCAGCTCTTCGGTGCAGGCTGTTGGCGCAATCAAAAGGATCATTGTGAAGAAAGCAAGCGACAATAATCTGGCATATTGGGTTGGTAAGGTACGCTTTTTTTCCATAGCAAATTCAGGGCTTTTTTACAGCCCTCCAGATTAGCAATTATAGCATAGCCTCAAGTTGTCAAGTTGAGGTTTATTTAGGCAAAGTTTCATGTAAATATATAAAACAAGTGTGGTTCTTATTTGAGAGGCGGCCATTATTTACCCCCTCCGCGCCGCGAGGATTCTGTTTGCAATGGTAAGCTCATGATTTCCGCGGCGCAAAATGGAGGGGGACTAAGGGGGTGGGTCTTTTTTGATTTCATTTTGCCTCACGCCTCAAACAATAATCTGCAATTTCCTGCATATTTAAGAAAGATCAATCTAATTTTTTCAGGCTTTTTAGTGAAGACTCTAATTGACACAACCCAGATATACAGGCACGGTGCTTGAAGGCGCTTCTTGCAGTTTTTTGGGAAGAAGATCCCTTAGTATTTTGGGATACAAGTTGGCTTCCATCAAGGCATTAATAGGCACCCACAACGCGCCAATCTGACCTGGGTCGGGGTTATCAACCAGATCTTCGCGTAAATCCTCAAGCAAATTGCACTCAAAAAAGAACTCTACTTGATGCATTAATCGCGCTGGATTGTGAAACTCTTGTTCCCAAGACCTATACTCACGGATAAAAAGCAGCTTTTCCACCTTTACAATTGCGCCAATTTCTTCGCGACACTCTCTTTCAAGCGCTTCAGATAAGCTTTCACCCGGCTCCTGTCCACCTCCCGGAAAAACAGTAAAAGCCGGATTGCCTGGATGCTGTTTTTGGAGTAAAAGCACATTATGGTTATGAACAATAATCGCTTTTGAGGAATTTCTAAAAATCACATTTTCCATGAATCAGCCTCTTTTTATCCTAGGATGGCATTATTATAGTTTACATTATCCAACCCGCTAGCAATAGGACATTTCTATTTAGCCTTGACACAGGGATTGAATCAATCAAGGGTGAGAATTATAAAAACAGCTAAGAACCACCTCATTTATAGGCTATAATCATTACAAATTCATAAAGATTTGATATTTTTCAGCAAACCATTTTTGCTTTTGCTCCAGGAGGCTTTTTATGCATAGTTTTTCAACGTTGGCGTGTCCTGCATGTGGTGCAAGAACTGAAAGTCCTCATCCTCAGCCTCTTCGCAGTTGCCCTTTTTGCGGCACACAATATCCCAGCAAACCTGTTGAACAAAGTCATCAGCCCACTTACCCAGAGCAAAACTTCACACCAAGGCATTCCAAGGTCATTGAAGTCCATAGTGTAGTCCCTTCAAAACAAACAATGGCTTGCATTGATTGTGCTAAGCAAATAGATGTCAATTCCGATTATTGTCAATATTGTGGTTCAGAGCAAGAGCACGTTCATAAAAAAGCTGGTCGCAGAAAAGCTCGCACTAGACATACCATGCCAGCCCAGGACTACTACCCGCCGCCTCCCCCAATCTATTATCCTCAGCCTTACCCTATTCAGGTACCCCAAGTGTTTAAAAGCACAAAAAGTAAAGGGGTAGCGCTGTTCCTCTGCTTCTTTTTTGGCATATTCGGTTTTCATCAATTTTATGTGGGTAAAATCGGGATGGGTTTGCTCTATTTTTTCACAGCGGGACTTTTTGGCATTGGTTGGTTTATTGACTTTATTAATATCGCCACCGGCTCATTTAAAGATAAATACGGTGCCGTATTAATTTAATCATAAACTTGAATGGGGAAAAATGATTCTGCTCACGCTTGTGCTTGATCATCTGTCGAAGAGCTGAGAACATGGAATATTATACTTAAAAGAAAAAATGATCCTGCTCGGACTCGAACCGAGAACCTAACGCTTAAGAGGCGCTTGCTCTGCCAATTGAGCTACAGGACCATTTGCTTGCGGTTATTATATCACCGCTTGAATAAAAAACTCTGCACTCGCAGAGTATCTTATCTTCAGCTCCCCGGAGAGGACTCGAACCTCTAACCTAGCGGTTAACAGCCGCCCGCTCTGCCGATTGAGCTACCAGGGAAGGTAGAACGCTATTATAACGAAGCCCCCCAATAAAAGTCAAGCATTTTTGTGCTTTTCCTATTCTAGCTTAAACTCAGCACCCATTAAAGGCAACTTTCATCACGCTTGACACGCACTAGCATGCTATAATTTGGTCTATGGAGAAATCGTCAAACCGTCCGCTCGTCCTTGGTCATCGCGGGGCATCCGCTCACGCCCCAGAAAACACCTTGCCGGCTTTTCAATTGGCCCTCGAGCAAGGTGCAGATGGCATTGAGCTGGATGTGATGCTCAGCAAAGACAATCGTTTGATCGTTATCCACGACTCCAAACTCCAGCGCACCACAAACGGCGAAGGTAACGTGCTTGACCAGCCATACAGCGCTCTAAAGGATCTGGATGCTGGTGCATGGTTCAGCGAAGCATTTCAAAACACAAAACTTCCTCTTCTTGAGGAGGTCTATGAGCAAATTGGCGGCAAAGGCATCATTAATGTGGAGCTAAAAAACTATCACAACCAAGGCGATGCCCTGCCCGAAATCGCTCTCGCGCTCACCCAAAAACACGGCTTATTGGAGCATGTCATCTTCTCTTCCTTTCATGCCCGCAACATCATCAAACTGAAAAAGCTGGAACCCAAGGCGAAAACCGGTTTGCTTTGCTTACCGGGTTTAATTGGCAGCCTTTACCGCGGCCCATTTGGCAGACTTTTTAAGTATGACGCGCTGCACCCTTATCACGCCGATATCTCGGAAGCTTCAGTAAGGCGCGCTCATAATCAAGGTAAAAAAGTCAATGTTTGGACGGTGAACAAGAGCGAGGATTTGCGCAAAGTTCAAATCCTGGGCGTGGATGCCATCATAACAGACGACCCAAAACATGCCCTAAGCCTATTGGATCAATAAGATGCGAAAGCTCCTAAACAGCTTGTTAATATTTTTCCTGCTCGTTTCATTGGCGTCTGCGCAGGTAGCTTCAGCCCAGCCTGCCAGCGAATCCGAAGAAGAGATCATCACGGATATGCTTATACGCATGAGCCCGCTTGAAAAAGTCGGGCAACTCATGCTGATAAGCTTTGATGGCACAAACACATCCGAAAACACAGACATTGCTAAATTAATAAAGGAATATCACATTGGTGGCGTTATTCTAAGCACTGCCAATGAAAACTTTGTTAATGAAGATGTTGAAACAAACACTCAAACGCTGATTACAGAACTGCAAAATATTAACTATCAAAAAAGCTTGGACACATCCAATCTAATCAGCTTTAAGGATGGCTTTCCGGTTTACGTTCCTTTATATATTGGGCTCAATCAACTCAACGAAAATGACCATAGCCTCAAAATGTTCCCCGGTACACGTAATTTGCCGTCTCAAATGACGCTTGGTGCCACATGGTCCCCTAATCTGGTAAATGCAATTGGTGCAGCTTATGGGGCAGAACTTTCAAGACTTGGGTTCAATCTCTTCCTGGGACCCAGTCTGGATCTGATAGACACCAGCGATACAAGCCGGGGGTGGTATACAGGGACCAATAGTTTTGGGTCTGACCCTTACTGGGTTGGAAAGATGAGCAAAGCCTTTGTTGATGGGCTCCATGAAGGCAGCGAAAATCACATTTCGGTCATCGCCAGTCATTTTCCGGGTTTGGGTGGCGCGGATAGACCACCAAGCCATGAGGTTTCAACCATTCAGCGCAGCCTTGATCAGCTTAAACAACATGAACTGGCGCCATTTTTAGCCCTTACTGACACTAGAAACAACTATAAAGCGGTTGATGGCGTTATGTCGGCGCACATTCGCTTCCAAGGCTTGCAGGGCAACATCCGCAGCACAACCCGACCAATCAGCTTTGACCCGCTTGCGCTACAACAACTGCTAAGTGTAAAACCGCTGGATGCCTGGCGCGCTGAAGGTGGTTTGCTGATTAGCGACAGCCTGGGCAGTGCCGCAGTGCGCAGTTTTTTTGATCCAACAGAGCTTAGCTTCGATGCCCAAATCATTGCCCGTACAGCTTTTTTGGCTGGCAACGACATGCTCTACCTGGACAACTTTGCAACCTTTGCCCACGAAGGACAAACAGCCACCATTCAACGCACTATTTCTTTCTTTGCCCAGAAATATCAGGAAGACAGTGTGTTTGCCCAAAGAGTAGATGAATCGGTTAGCCGCATCCTTAAGAATAAATTAAGTCTATATTCCGAATTTTCCTTGGACAATGTGCTTGCTCCCACCCAGCAGGTCGAAGAAAGCCCTGGCTACGACCAACTTACACTTGAAGTTGCCCGCGAGTCGCTTAGCCTCTTAGCTCCAAAAGAAGACTTCCTGAGTACAATTATCAATGAAGGACCAAATAAAGCTGATCACATCACCATCATCTCAGATAGCCGTAGCGTGGCACCTTGCGAAACCTGCTTACGAATCCACACACTTGGCACCAATGCCTTTGCAGAGACATTCCTCAACTTGTATGGCGGCACAGGCATGGACCAAATTGTGGATTATCGTATTTATTCTTACAACTTTAGCCATTTAAACGAATACCTGGACAACAAGGAACCCGAAAGCGCACCCTATATCGGGGAGCATATCAATCGCTCACGTTGGATTATTTTCAACGTTCAGGACCTCAACCCGGATTATCCTGAAAGCTTTGCTTTGCAACGCCTGCTTGACCAAAACCTCAGCCTTTTGCGGGATAAGATGGTCATCGTTTTTGCTTACGGTGCACCTTTTTATTTGGATTCGACGGAAGTTTCCAAGCTCACTGCCTATTATGGTCTGTTTACACCCTCTAAGTCATCGCTTGAGCTTGCCTCACGTGTACTGATGCAAGAAGCACGTCCAAGAAGTGCCTTGCCCTTTTCTCTTCCGGCTGTTGCTTATGACCTCAAGCACCAGCTCGCGCCTGATCCGAACCAAATTATCAATTTGGCTCTGCTCACAGACCAAGACCAGCCAGACATTAGTGATACGCCCTCCATTCGCACAGCCACCCCAGCAACAGAGAATCAAGAACCACCCATACCTCTCTTTAGATTGGGCGAAGCGGTTCGCATTCAAGCTGGACCCATTCTTGACCGCAACGGCAACGCGGTGCCAGATGGAACGCCAACCAAATTTACCGTCAAAATGGCGAGCGACGCGCTCATCCTTGCCCTGCCTGAAGCGACCACCGTCAACGGCTTCGCAACCATCGAGTATCGCGTTGAGCGGGATGGCATTTTTGCGGTTACAGCGAGTAGTGGCGAAGCTCTAACCTCCGCAACCTTAATTCTTACAACCCAAGGTGGCTTGGCAGAAATTGTGATGCCCACTGCCACACCATTGCCTGAGCCGAGCATAACCCCGCAACCCACGGCAACACCTCAACCCACTGCCACGCCGGCGCCTATCCCTACCGTCGAACCACCGAACAGACACAAAAAAGGCTTCCCAACGGTCAACGACTGGTTGCTAACAGTCATGCTCCTTATAACCGGGTTTGGCGCCAGTTATCTCATCGGTTTGCTTTGGTGGAAAGGCAAGCAATGGGCGGTTCGCTCTGGTCTGTGTACCGTCCTGGGTGGACTGACAGCCTACCTTTTGCTGAGCCTGGGTATTCCGTCATTAAGCACAATCGTGAGCGAAAGTGGCACTTGGTTCATCATTCAAATGAGTATTGTGGGTATGTTATTTGGCTGGATCGCCGCTTTAATTTGGTGGTTGCGCGATCAAGCAATGAAGAAAATTTTAAATATTTCTGATTAAAGTCAACAGCAAACTAAAAAAGGTCAAACCACCTGCCAAATAAAGCAGAATCATCTCGGTTTTGTTTAAACCCTGCTCTTCTCTAAAACTAACTTTCCCAGCGATATGGCGAAGACTACTGGTGGTCTCGCCGGTTAAAGCCTTTAGAAAAGTTTTGACATCACGGGGACGTTCATTTGGGTGCAATTCCATCGCCCACAAGATGGCATCCTCCACGCGCGGCGAAATGGCGGGGTTGATTTCGCGTGGCGCTGGCAAATTGCCAGGGTCAAGGAAGCGATCACGCACGTTCACCGGTGGTCGGTTGGTAAGTAAGTGGTAAAGGGTACTGCCAAAGGCATAAACATCCGCGCGACCATCCATCATGTTTGAGTCACCGCCGTATTGTTCAAGAGGCGAATACAAGGCTGTGCCCTGACCTTGCATAATGGTAATGGTAACTTCACCCGGTGCGAGCAGTTTTACCAAGCCAAAGTCAACCAGCTTCACCACCCCAGCAGGGGTCACTTTGATGTTTGAAGGTTTAATATCGCGGTGTAATATAGCGGGATTCTGATTATGCAAATAGCTGAGGGCATCACCAATCTGCATCGCCCAGTCCAGCACGTCTGCCTCATTGAGAAATTGTTTACTCGACTCCGCTTTGGCAATCAGGGCTCTGAGGTCATCCCCGGGGATAAAATCCATCACCAAGAAATCGTTATCTTCAATCGAGAAAAAGTCCGACACTTTGGGTAAGTTTGGATGGTCAAGCCGCGCCAAAACGGTTGCCTCGCGCATAAATTGCTCGCGCGCTTCAGCAAGCATACCGGGCGGATAACTGGGATCATAACTCACTTGCTTTACCGCACAAAAACGCCCGCTCAACCGCAAATCTTCGGCAAGCAAAATAGAGCCATAGCCACCCTGGCCGATAACACGATCAACTTTATAGCGATCGTGCAAAATACTACCGCTCGATATTTCTTGTTTCATACGGTGTCTTCTATCCAACCCATTTTGTCTCTGGGAGGAATGCATTATAATGAATTATAAAGTATTCTAGAGATAAAATGGAAGATCCAGTTCTCATTGCCAACAACAGCTCCCTGGATGGCCAACAATGGGTCATCACTGACACCTTGCTCATCGGTCGCGATGCAAGCTGTGATGTGGTTATCCCCGACCGCCAGGTTTCCCGCCAACACGCGCGCATCACCAAAACCGGCGCGATAGTCATGATTGAGGATTTGGGCAGTAAAAATGGTACTTATTTAAACGGTCAGGTCCTCACCGAAGCGAAACAACTCGTTGAAGCGGATGAGATCACGGTTGCCTTTACCCAAAACTTCTTGTTCCTGAGCTCCGATGCCACCATGCCACTTTCTGGCATTCCACCCGAGCTAATGAGCGCCTTTAGATTACGCCTGGATGTAAACGCAAAAAGGGTTTGGGTGCGTGGTGTAGAGCTTGATCCACCGCTTTCTGCCCAGCAGTACAACCTTTTGTCTTTTCTGTATGAGCGCGCTGGCGAAGTGGTCAAGCGCGAAGATTTGATCAATGCGGTTTGGGAAGAAGACACACGTTGGGTGACCGAACAGGCTTTTGACGCGCTTGTGCGTCGTCTGCGAGAGCGCATTAGCGCGCTGGACCCCGACTATGACTATATTGTCACCGTCCGCGGGCATGGCTTGCGCTTCCAAAATGACCCCCACTAAACCCAAGGAAAATAGCTGACTTAAACAAAAACGCGCTGCATTTTGGCTTACAGCGCGTTTGTTTTTTATCAAATGATAGTTTTAGTCTTCTGCAGAAGCCGCTTCAAAGTTCTTGCGCATCATAAATTTTTGGCTTGCGTTGTTTACTTCGAGTAGCTTCTCGAGCAACTCCGGTTGAGCACCACCTTGCTCCACCTGATTAATCAGTCCACCTAAAACCTGGAAGAAATCATCATTAATGCCTTCGTGAGCTTCTTCCAAAACCTGATTTAGGGCGTCCTCATCCGGTGCTTGCAGCAAAATGTCAATCAACTCCAGATACACACTGCTCTCATTGGCTGAGCGGAAAACAGTCAGGACAGTCACAATTTTCTTAACCCGTTCATCGTCGCCGGCTTCTTTTGCTTTCATAAACTCATCATTCAGCACCTCTAGCGTGGCTTGGGTAAAGCGGGGTAACGCCGCTTGGCTTGCCTCAACCAGGTTTTCTTCCTCGAGCAAAGCGTCAATCATTTCTTTGGCTTCAGCGTGCAAAATCTTTTGAGCTTTGTCAATTTCTTCACTTAGATTCAAGAGCTCGTCGCGTAAGGTTTCAAGTTTGCTTTTTTCTTCAGCTTCGGCTGCTTCAATTTTGTCGCTGAGGATTTGGAAGAACTGATAATCCATACCTCCGCGCGCGGCACTTACCATCATGGTTAGTTTCACTTTTGACTCAGCTGACTCGATTGCCAAATCCAAAAGCTTCTCGCGGGTTAAGCCTTCCTGGCTAATGGTTTGAAGCTTGTTCATCACCTCTTGGGCTTCAGCAGAATCCTTGGCAATCTTCTTTCCAACCGTAGTATGCTCCAGCGCGACAGATTGCAAACCTGCCAATGCCTGGGCGCCTTGTTGGTCACCGGCTGCCAAAGTTGCCTGAACCAAACGAGAAAGCAAAACAAAAAAGTCCTCTGTAACCCGTTCATCGTCCTGGGCAAGCATTTCGGGCAAGGCGTCTGGTGACGCCATCATCAAACGTTGAATAAACGCCAGCTGCTCTTGTTGCGCTTTTAACATTTCGGGGGTAATGCCATCCGCTTCTAAAATAGTTTCGTACAAGAGCTCTTTTGTAAGCATGGTTCGCGGGTTAAAGATGTACGCTTTGCGCTTTTCGGGAGGTAAGTCATCCACCGCTTTCTTGATTAGCGGACCAATCACGCGTTCTTGTTCGTGAACCGGCGCGCCAAGTTCTGGTGGAAAATAGCTCAAGAGCAGCTCTTTTTCCGGGTCGTGGTAAACGATCGGGGTAGGATAGATGCCATGACTGCGGCAGCTGGGGCACTGGTAATAATTAGCCTGCCCAGAAAGCAAGATCTGCTTTGCATCCGGGTCGGTGTTGGTATCGAACAGTCGAATAAGATCAACGGTGATGGGGGTTTTACAATTTGGACATGGTACGCTTGTTCTAGCCATATATTCTCTCTTCCTGATAAATAGTGTGTCCATTATAACAGTGCCATGTTAAGATTTTTCTTAATATTTAAGGTCTGATTTTTGTAAACTTCCTGTTTTTGAACACAAAAGCAGTGAGACCTTTGTTTTATTCACCAGCCTGGTTTTCAATTCTGATAGAATAGAGATAACAACAAAGACACTTCAAAACAGGAGGCACGAATGTCATTTACTTTAACTTATGCCAGTATGGCCAACCCACCTGAAATCTTCCACACATCCTATGAAAACGCGCTTGCGGACTTAAAAACCAAACTGGGCAAGGATTATCCGCTCATCATCGGTGCTGAAAAACGCTTCAAAACCGAAAAGTTCAGCGTGCATTCGCCAATTAACACCGACTGGGTGCTTGCCACCATGCAAAAAGGTGATGCCCAAGACGCAGCGGATGCCATTGCTGCCGCCAAAGCCGCTTTCCCAGCATGGAGCGCCTTAGCCTGGGAAGAACGCGTGGCACATGTGCGCGCCTTTGCCCAAGCCATTCAGGACCGCATCTTTGAAATCGGCGCAGCGGTTAGCCTGGACGTGGGCAAAAACCGTATGGAAGCCTTGGCTGATGTGCAAGAATCGGTTGACCTCATGCTGTGGCC
>LSQX01070417.1_pt5 | contig 10088 bp, 8 predicted proteins | sample 654561 | NCBI WGS metagenome assembly LSQX01 (sample SAMN04489861, study PRJNA283612) | anaerobic digester metagenome | isolation source: 4 biogas reactors fed with cattle manure at either 37C or 55C with and... | place: Denmark: Kongens Lyngby | collected 2014
ACACCGCGCCCAAGGGAACGGTGCTGTCCCAGGACCCGGCAGAGGGAACTGTTGTGGACGCCGGCAGCATTGTGCAGCTGACGGTCTCCCTGGGCCAAGCCAAGGTGCCGGAATTAAGCGGGTTCATCCTGGCGGAGGCGCGGGACGCGCTGCGCAAAGCCAAGCTCACCACCGGCAAGGTTGAGGAGATGGCGATCGCTGACAGCAGCCAGGTGGGCCGTGTGGCATCCCAGTGGCCGGTGGCGGGTGAGTTGGTCGCGGAAAACAGCGCGGTGGATCTGGTGATCTATATCCTGGAAAAGACAGAACCGACGGAAAACCCAACCAACGGAGCCGCACCATGATTCAAACCGGACAGATTATCGAAGGGCGCGGCGGCCTGTACACCGTCGTCAATGACGCGGGGGAAAGCTTCATTCTGCGCGCCAAAAACCGCTTCCGCCGCGAGGGCATCACGCCTCTGGTGGGGGACAAGGTCCGTTTTACGCCGGGCCAACTGGAGGAGCACGGCTGGCTGGAGGAAATCCTGCCCCGCACTTCCCTCAGCATCCGCCCGCCGGTGGCCAATATCTCCCAGCTGATCATCACCATGGCGCCAGAACCCATGCCGGATATGCTGCTGCTGGACAAACTGCTCGTCTTCGCGCGGGAGCAGCACATCCTGCCGCTGCTGGTTGTCAACAAGGCCGACCTGGATGAAAACTTGCCGGTACGGCTCAAGGCAGCTTACACCGCGGCAGATGTGAAGGTGCTGGCGGTCAGCGCCATGACTGGACAGGGCATTGAACAGTTAAAAACCCTGATGGCGGGGCACCTTAACTGCTTCGCCGGCCAATCCGGCGTGGGCAAAAGCACCCTGATTTCTAAATTCACCGGGCTTGATTTGGAAACGGGCGAGGTCAGCCACCGCATCCGCAGGGGCCGGCAGACCACCCGCCACACCACCCTGATTCACCACGACGGCCTGCAGGTGCTGGACACCCCCGGGTTCAGCCTGTTTGAACTGCCCCAGGAGATGGAGCCGGAGCACCTGCGGGAGTATTATCCCGAGTACGTGAACCTGCAATCCCAATGCCGGTTTGAGGTCTGCCTGCACGACCAGGAGCCCGCCTGCGCTGTGCTGGATGCTGTCAGGGCGGGGGAGCTGGACGCGGAGCGCCACGCGCGCTATCAACAGCTGCTGTCCTTGCAAAAAGAGAAATGGAGTAACCGCTATGCTTGAAATCGCACCGTCTGTATTGGCAGCGCACCCCCTGTTTGTGGACAGGGACGTCAGCCGCATGCTGAACGCAGGCGCCAAAATTTTGCACCTTGACATCATGGACGGTCACTTCGTGCCCAATATTTCCTTTGGGCCGGCCATGGTAGCAGCGCTGCGGGAACGCTATCCCAACCTCCCGCTGGATGTGCACCTGATGCTTTCTGACCCCGGCAAATACCTGGATGTGTTTATCAAAGCTGGCGCCAGTGAGATTACCATCCATTCCGAAATCGCGATTGATGTATCGCTTCTGCTTAAGCAGATAAGGCAGGCCGGCTTGCGCGCCGGGCTGTCCCTCAAACCGGGCACGCCGGCACAGGCTTTGTTTCCTTACCTGGAGGCAATCGATCTGGTGCTGGTCATGTCGGTGGAGCCTGGCTTTGGCGGGCAGAAATTGATGGAAGGCACCTTGACCAAAATCCGTGAATTGCGGGAGCAGGGATTTGATGGCGTTATCAGCGTGGACGGCGGCGTGAACGCGGACAACGCGCGGATGGTCCAATCCTACGGCGCGACACGTCTGGTAATGGGTACGGCTGCCTTCAAATCCGACAACCCCAGCCAACTGTTTGAAAGCCTGCAGCAGTAATGAGTAATCACATCCCCACCTTTCAGTATAAGATTTCACTGGGCCAAAACTTCCTTTTTGACCAGGATTTGCTGCACCGTCTGGTGGATCAAACCCAGGTGGGGGAAGAGGACATTGTGCTGGAAATCGGCGCGGGCCGCGGGGACTTGACCCAGGCGCTGTCACAGCGGTGCAGCCGGGTGATCGCGGTGGAGATTGATGAGCGGCTGGAACCTGTCCTGAAGGAGCGCTTTGCCAGCACGTCCAACGTGACAATCGTCATGGGCGATATTATGAATCTGGACATCGCGGCACTGATGGGGGAATCCAGCAGCTTTCACATCGTCGCGAACCTGCCCTATTACCTGACCACGCCCATTTTGACCAAGCTGTTTCACCTCAATCTGCCCATAAAAAGTGTCAACGTCATGGTGCAAAAGGAGGCCGCGCAGCGGGTGATGGCACAGCCCGGCACCCCGGAATACGGGCCGCTGGCGGTATTGGCTGCCCTTCGCGGTATGCCCAAGGCAACGCTGCTTGTGCCAGCCCGCCTGTTTACACCGCCGCCCAAGGTGGACAGCATCTTTTTGGTGATTCCCTTTTTTGATACACCGCAGGTGTCGGTGAAGGAGCCCGGGCTGTTTTACAAGGTGCTGGGCGCAGCTTTCCAGATGCGCCGCAAAACCCTGGCCAACAACCTGGTTTCTGTTTTTGGCATGCCGCGGGAGGACGCAAACCGCCTGATTACCGCCTGCGGCCTGGACGAGCGCGTGCGCGGCGAGCGCCTGGGTTTGGACAATTTTGCCCGGCTCACCCAGGTAATACACAAATATATCACGCAACAAACAAAACCGTAATAAAGTTGTAACAAGTGTTTACATTAAAGAAATATTGTGATACCATGAAGCCACTAAGCACAGAGGTGGATTTTTTAATGAAACGAACCAGTAAGTTTTTAATAAGTATCATGGCGCTTTTGCTATGTGTTGCGGTGGTATTGCCCGCCTCCGCCAGCCGTTACGCCACCCTGCGCCCGGGCGCGGAAGGGGAGATGGTACAGGCCTTGCAATCCGGCTTAAAGGCGCTGGGCTACCCCATCGGCGTGGACGGCAAGTTTGGCAGGCAAACCACGCAGTATGTGACGGCCTTCCAGCGTCAAAACAGGCTGACGGCTGATGGGTTGGCCGGTAACGCCACCTTAAGTGAATTGTTTCGCCAGGTGCCGCAGTTTAAGCCCGATCAGACGGGCCCTGTGGTCACAGCGCCGCCAAGCAATCCCAGCGTCCCGGGCGTGCCCGAAGCCAGTCAGCCGGGCACTGGCACTGCCTATGTATATACCAGCAACCGCGGGTCCTTGAACGTGCGCAGCGCACCCCGGCACGGTAATACCACCATCGCCCAGCTGCCCTTTGGCACGCAGGTATCTATTCTGGGCGTCACAGGCGCCTGGACACAGATTTCCGCGAACGGGGTTTCTGGCTATGTCATGTCCTCCTTCCTGCGCAAATCATCCACAGGCGGTGATCCTGGTGCAACAACTACACCCGCTCCAACGCCCAATACACCCAGCAACCCGCCCGTTAATCCCGGTACAGGCATCGGTACCGCGCTTGTCATCACAGGCAACCGCGGCAGCCTGAACCTGCGCGACAGGGCATCCTATTCCGGCCGCGCGCTGCTGCAGATACCCTATCAGGCAAGCGTCCTGGTGCTCGCCCGGCAGGGCAAGTGGAGCCAGGTCACCTACCAGAACACCACAGGCTTTGTGGTGGACAGCTTCCTGCGCCATCAGTCAGACAGCACCCCTACCACCCAGGCGCCCACAGAAACGCCCAGCCCCAGCCCGACCCAGGCGCCTGCGCCCAACCTGCCGGACGCGTCTGGCATCGCCTTTGTCAACACCACCAACAAGCGCACCCTGAACTTCAGAAGCGCGCCCAGCGAGGGCCGCAACATCATCGGACAGATTCCCTTCGGCGAAGCGCTGATTCTCATCAAGCGCGGCAGCGACTGGTGTGAGGTCATCTACAACGGCCAGCAGGGCTTTGTGATGACATCCTTTCTGCGCTTTAGCAACGAGTCCGCGAGCCCAAGCCCGACGCCTACAGAACCGCCCGCAAAAACGGAGGAGCCCATCATCACCGATGAGCCAAAGCCAGAGGAGCCGGAAACCCCGATTTTCCCGCGCACACTTCGGCCCAATGACCGGGGCGAGGACGTGCTGGAATTGCAAACCCGTTTAATCGCGCTGAAATATACCGTATCCAAAACATCGGTCTATGACAGCATGACGCAGGAGGCGGTGCGCCACTTCCAGGCCCAAAACTCCCTGGGTGTGGATGGCGTGTTTGGCAGCAACAGCGCGCAGCTTCTGCTCTCCGGCACAGCGCGCGCGGCGGACAGCCCCGCCCTTTCCTACAACACCCTGCGTGTGGACCAGCGCGATGGATCGGACAAGGCCATCAGCAAGATGCAGCAGGCGCTCCGTGACCTGGGCTATCCGCTCAGCGTCAACGGCCGCTATGACATGCCCACCCACCAAGCGGTGGTTGGCTTCCAGCAGCGCAACGGGCTGCCCATCACCGGCATCGCCAACCCGCACACCCAAAGCACCATTTTTTCTGCCGGCGCGAAGGGTTATGACACCGCGGTTTCAGAGCTGGGCGCGTCAGAGGGGAAAGGCGGCGGGCCTTCCACCTCCTCTGTCAAACTGCTGCACTGGTTCCGGGACATCAAGCCCCGCGTCGCCGCCGGGCAGCGCGCGCAGGTTTACCACCCCTCAAGCGGCATCAGCTTTACCATCCGCTTTTACTCCATGGGCAACCACGCGGATTCCGAACCCGCTTCCTGGCGGGATACCCAGCTAATGAACAGGGCCTTTGGCGCCCCGTCCTGGAACATCAACACGGTGTATGTCAAACTGCCTGATGGCCAGTGGACGCTGGCCAGCATGCACAACCGGCCGCATTTAAGCGGCGCCATCAACGCCAACGGCTTTGGCGGCCACCTGTGCATCCACTTCCTGCGGGACATGGACGAGGTCAACAGAAATGATCCGGACTACGGCGCCTCCAACCAGCGCACCATTCGGAAAGCCTGGCTGAACATGACAGGCGAAACAGTCGAATAATACAAGTACAATCAAACCGGGCTGCCACTTAGTTGACTGGCAGCCCGGTTTTTGCGTGGATTATCATTATTTCAACAGCAGGAAGGCCAAGAGGGCGACCACGCCCAGAGCGAACAGGATCAGGCCGAAGGAAAGCGTGCGCAGCATCCGCCGCATGCCGTCCTGGGCAGTCGTCCACATGGTGGCGTACATGCGCACATAGTGGAAGGGTTCGTGCGGGGTGAGGCCAAAGATTGTACGCCAGATGGCAGATACCCTGTCCGCGAAACGGCCCAAGGTATAGGTGAAGCGGTTGCCAACCGGCACGGCGCTGGGGCCGCTGCTTGGCTTGAGCACAGTGCGCATCAACAGCAGGGACACCCCGTCCACGCTCACTTCCAGCAGGCGCGACAAAAAGGTCAATACCGCGCTTACCACCACGTAGGCTTTTTCAAACAGCACATCAAAGGGAATGGCAATCAAATAACCAATCCGCACCGCGGCATGAACCAGCGGGTGGTACAGCGCGTTCTCCAGATCCAGCCAGTCAGGCCAGCGGTTGACATGGATGGCGTGGCCGGCGCTGTCCTTTTTCATCAGCCACATGCGTGCCAGCGTGAAGTAGAAGAGGATGCCCAGCAGCAGCGACTTACCGCCGCCAATCAGGTTGACGCTGTGCAAAAATTCCACCTCATGCGCGGGCTTGTGCGCATAAAGGAAGGGCAGGGAGCGGTTGGCCAGATCTGTCAGGATGCCTTCTGGATGCAGCCCGATCACAAACAAAACAAGGGCAGCGCCGCCCAGCGCAAACGCGGAAAGGGGGCTCATGGAGGGACCCATCCTGTCGTATTCCGCCTGTTTGGTGGGGTGTTTTTCCACAAAGAGGGTGATGAACAGCTTCAGCATGTAGCAGAAGGTCAGCCCACCGGTGATGACAAACACCCACTCCGCCACCTGATACATCAGGGCGGACTGGCCCAGCTCCTGCAAGTGGACGATGTACTCCACAATGCTCTCATGCAATAGCGTTTTTGAGGCATAGCCGCTGAAGAACGGAATGCCGCTGATGGAAGCCGCGCCCACCAGGAAGATGAGCATAAGGCCCGGCTTTTTGCGGCCATAGCCCCGCACTTCGTTCAAATCCAGCTGGTGGGTGTTGAGATACACAACACCCGCCGCCATAAACAGCACCAGTTTAATCAGGCTGTGGTTGAGCATGTGTAGCACGGTGCCCTGGGCGGCCAGGGCGTTGTGCTCGGCCAACAAGCCCTGCATGCCCACACCAAAGAGGATGAAACCAATCTGGCTCATGGAGGAGCAGGCCAGCGTGCGTTTCAAATCAACAGAAAACAGCGCCAATACCGCGCCTAAGAACATATTGACAAGGCCCACCAACAGCAGCAGGTTGCCCCAGTTCGCGTCTCCCAGGAACAAACGGGTGGAGACAACCAGGATGCCAAACACGCCCACCTTGGTGAGCACACCGGAAAGCAGCGCGCTGGCAGGCGCGGGGGCGACCGGGTGCGCCTTGGGCAGCCAGACATGCAGCGGGTACATGCCCGCTTTCGCGCCAAAGCCGGCCAAAATCAAGGCCCCAGGCAGGTACAATGCATCCTGCGGCAAGTCCGCGATGGCAAGACGGAGGCCTTCAAACTGCAGGGTACCCGTCTTGGCGTACAGCATCATCAGACCCATCAGCATGGTCATGCCGCCCAAGATGGCAATGGCCAGATAGGTTTGCCCGGCACGCATCGCGCCCGGGTTTTCCTCATGGATGACCCAGCAGTAGCTGGTGAAGGACAGCACCTCAAAAAAGAGGAAGGTGGTAATCAAATCATCGGATAAAAAGACACCCAGCGTCGCGCCCAAGGTAAGCAGGGTAAACAGGCTGTAGCGCCCCTTCGCGTGGCCATGCCCAAAATACTGGGGGGAGAAGAGGGAGGTCATCATCCACATGAAGGCGGCAATCAAGGCATACAGCGCCCGGAACCTATCGGCCTTCAAGTGCAGACCCAGGTTTAATACCAGTGGGGCAGAGAAGGTGACGTCCTCGTTGTGCAAAAACAGCAGGCTAGCCAGCGCGCAGACGATGACGGAGACGGCGCACATCAAATAAAGGCCGTATTCCTCCTTCTTGCGGGAGACAGCAAAGGAGGGCACCGCTGCCAACAGGGGCAGGGCTATCAAAACAGGTAAGACCAGGCTCATGTCTTGCGCACCTCCCTACACCACTTCAGCGGCGGTCCGCGTCAGGAAATCAATCAAGGGCCCGCTGTAAAAACTAAATGCCAAAACAGCGGCGCTCAAGGCTGTTAGGGTGACTTTAAAGCCCGTTTCAACCGGCTGCATCCGCCCCAAATTGGCGGGACGCGTGTACATGGTCACCGCGGGCACCATCAGGTAAATACCGGTCAGCAGCGCGCTGATCAACAGTGCGATAATGCCCATGATGGGCAGGGTGCCGCCCACCAGCACCGCGGCCTCTGCCAGGTGCCACTTGCTGATAAAGCCAATCAGGGGCGGGATGCCGGTCATCGCCAAGCTGCCCAGGGTAAACAGCGCAGCCAACAGCGGCAGGTGCTTGCCAATGCCGCGCATCTGGTCCACATAATAGATGTCCGCGCGCTGGTTGAAGACACCTGTGATCAGAAACAGCGTAATCTTCATCAGCGCGTGAAACACCAGGTGCATCAGCCCCGCTGTCAGCCCTTGGGGGGTGAGCAGCAGCGCGCCAAAGAGGATGTAGGATAGGTTTGAAATCGTGGAATAGGCCAGCCTGCGCTTTAAGTGCTTTTCCTTCAGCGCCATGGAGCAGCCGTATACGATGGTAAAGGCGGTGAGGGCAAGGGGGATGTGCTGCGCGTAGGAATCCTTCAGCATCACCACACCAAAGCTGAAGAAAGTGACCCGGATGATGGCGAACACGCCGGATTTCACCACCGCCACCGCGTGCAGCAGGGCAGTGACCGGGGTGGGCGCGACAGCGGCGGAGGGCAGCCAGCCATGTACGGGAAAAACTGCTGCCTTCACGCTGAAGCCCAAAAAGCACAGCACATAGCCCAGGCGCAGCTGCGTGGTATGCGTCAGGCTGATGCCCTGGAACAGGCCGCCGGGCACAAACTCGGTCGTGCCGCCGTAATACACCAGGTACACCAGGCCGATAAAGGCAAAGGCAGAGCCGCCCAGGGAGTAATACAGGTATTTAAGGCCTGCCGCGATGGAGCTGGGCTTGCCCCCGTGCATTACAAGCGGCAGGGTGGACAGGGACATGATCTCATAAAACACATACAGGGTCAGCAGGTTCGCGCTCATCGCGATGCCCAGGGTCACCCCATAGCTCATCAGGAAAAACGCGAAGAACGAGGTCTGCTTCTCGTGCCCCTTCATGTAGTCTGTCGCGTAGTACAGCGAGACCGGCCACAGCAGCGCGATGATTGTCGCGAAGATCTTGCCCAGGTTGTCCAGCTTCAGCGAAAGCTCCAAAAACTTGTTCAGGCCAAACAGGGTGATGGAGGTATTTGGAGCAAACAAGGCCACGCCCACCAGCGCAGTGGTCAGCATCGCGCTGATCATCAAATACAGGGTGCGCGTGCTGTCCTTCAAGCGAAAGACCGGAAGCAGGCTCCCTGTCACAATGGGCAGGGCAACAGCCAACAGTAAAATCATAGCACGCCCTTTAACAAGGTATTGCCCAACTGGTCAAAGAGGTTGATCATAAAGCCAGGGAAAACGCCCAGGATGAAGATGGCCAGGGTCAGGATGAAAATGGGCACCAGCATCATTTTGGAGGGGTCTGCCTTCACCTTCAGCGCGGAGTCCACCTCCCCGTGGGCCATGCCGCCAAAGAAGGCGGAGACGCTGGGGGGCAGCAGGTAGGCCGCCGTCAGCATGGCAGAGATCAGCAGCACAATGGGTACTAGCCAGCTAAACACATTGGTGCCGGATACCAGGGCGCCCTCCGCGATATACCACTTGGCGATAAAGCCGCCCAAAGGCGGGATGCCCACCAGGGAAATCGCGCAGATGGTGAACATCCACATCGTCCAGGGCATGGACTTGCCCAGGTTGTGCATCTCATCCACGCGGGTGATGCCCGTTTGCAGGATGACAGCGCCGGCGCACAGGAAGAGGGCGTCCTTGGTCAGCGCGTGGAAGACCATCTGCAACAGCGCGCCGTCCAGGGCCATCGCGTCCAGCAAAAACACGCCGCACAGGACATAGCTCACCTGGGACACGCTGGAATAGGCCAGCCGTTTTTTGAGTGATTTTTCGCGCAGCGCCAGCATCGACCCCATAAACACGGTAATGGTGGCGCAGCCAAGCAGCGTCCACTGTACCCAGGTATCTTTCAAATATTCTGGCCCGATCACATAGAAGATCATCCGGAAGATGCACAGCACACCTGCCTTGGTGATGACGCCCGACAGCACCGCGCTGGCGGGGGAGGGTGCGACCGGGTGCGCGGTGGGCAGCCAGCCGTGCATGGGGAACATACCGGCCTTGGTGCCAAAGCCAATCAAGGTCACCAGCAGGATAATCTGGAAGGCGGTGTGGGGGATGGTGAGGGATTGGGTCATCAGCGAGCCGCCCTCCACAAAATAGGGGGAGGCGATGTTGGGCGTCAGCATGAAGATGCCAAGCAAGCCCATGGTGGCGCCGGCGACGGAATAAATCAGGTATTTGATGCCCGCGGCCACCGCTTCCTTGGTCCTGTTGTGCAGCACCATGGGCATGGAGATGAAGGTCATCATCTCAAAGAAGAGGTACATGGTCACCATGGTGCCGGATAAGGTCAGCGCCATTAAGGAGGCCAGGGTCATCAGATAAAAGGCGTAGTATGTTTTCTCGTTTTGCTCATGCTTCATGTAGCTGAAGGAATAAAACCCGGAGATCGTCCACATCAGCGCCATGATGGCCGAGAAAATCCGGCTGGTGCCGTCAGACCGCAGCGCGATGGGCAGCTGCTTGGTCATCTCAAACAGCACCAGCGTGCGCTCCGCGTCCAGGGCGATGAGCAGGACGACAATGCACTCCATCACCATGATGGCGCCGACAAAACCGCAGCGGTCCTCCCGTGTTTCGTTCAGCCAGGGCATGAACACCACCATTAAGGACCCAACCGCAGGCAACAGGATCGCGACGAGCAACAG
>LSQX01090640.1_pt1 | contig 10088 bp, 8 predicted proteins | sample 654561 | NCBI WGS metagenome assembly LSQX01 (sample SAMN04489861, study PRJNA283612) | anaerobic digester metagenome | isolation source: 4 biogas reactors fed with cattle manure at either 37C or 55C with and... | place: Denmark: Kongens Lyngby | collected 2014
ACCGAGGGTTCGAATCCCTCTCTTTCCGCTCTATTTTTCAAGATTTACTTGAATCACTTCCTTAATATCTGTAGTATAATGCTGTGAAAGTTGCTCTTGTTTCATACGCCAAGTCCGACCGGGAGCTTGCGCTGCCAAACGTATCAAATCTTTGCTGTAAAGCTTGTTTAGTTTGTCCATAACCTGCATCAACTTGATGTGCTTATTGTCGCGGTTGTCAAATAAATTCAACTGCTGACTGCTATCAGGTGTGAAGTCCATCAAGACTACCCCGGCCTTTTTGTATTGATACCCGGAGCGGTAAATTTTTTCCAAACCCAAACGTGCAAACTTGGATAATTCTATAGCAGAATTCGTAGCAAAGGGCAGTTTGAGCACTATGGAATTGTTGTACTGTGGTAATTCTTTCCTAAAAGCATTGGTGATGACAAAGACTTGTATGGCATTGCAACAAGCATTTTGTTTGCGAAGCTTTTCAGCAGATTTTACTGCAAAGGTAGAAACTCGTTCATGCAAATCATCAAAACTCTCCAACATCTTATCAAAAGTACGGGTGGTAGCTATGCTCTTTTTAGCTTTTACTTCCTCTAATTCTAAAGTAGGAATACCCTGCAAATCTTGTTTTAAACGCAATCCAACTACCGTCATCTGTGCCTTAATCCACTCATCAGAGAGTTGCGTAAATTGATACGCATTTCGTACATTTAACGCTAAAAGACGTTTTGCATACCTCCTACCTATACCCCAAACATCCTCTATCTTCAACCATTTCAAAGCTTTGATACGCTTTTCTTCTGTATCAATCACATGCACTCCGCCCGTTTGTGTTGGGAATTTTTTAGCAATGCGGGTAGCTGTTTTAGCTAATGATTTAGTAGGCCCTATGCCTATACTGACCGGGATATGTGTCCATTTTTCTACCGTATGTTTCATATCTAAACCATAGTCTTTGGCATCGACCATGATTCCCTCTAAATCAAGAAAAGATTCATCTATACTATAGATTTCTTGCACGGGAGAAAATCGACTTAAAACCGACATCACCCTATTGCTCATATCTCCATATAGCTCAAAATTAGCAGAAAAAACAGCTATATTATGTTGTTCAACTATATCCTTAATCTTGAAAGCAGGCTCTCCCATTTTAATACCTAAAGCTTTGGCTTCTTCAGAACGCGCAATAGCACAACCATCATTATTGCTCAATACAATCACAGGTTTTTCTCTTAACTCAGGATTAAAAACCCTTTCGCAAGAAGCATAAAAATTATTGCAATCTATATGGGCAAATAAAGGCATAGGGCTAATTCGCTTTATATCAGAAATAATTATTGTATACAGTTATACATGTTTTCTAAAACTCCAAGTGATGATACCAAAGATTAAATTTTTAGAATCTTCGTTGATTTCAATATTGGGGTAATCTTCATTAGAAGATAACAAAACACATTTGTTCCTGGTTTTTTTAATACGCTTGGTCGTAAAATCACCATCTATAAAAATCATAGCTATATTGTTATTGGAGTACTCTAAACTGGAATCTATCACCAATAAATCATCTTCCAAAAAGTCCTTATGCATAGAAGAACCCTTTGCTCTGGCGAAATAAGTAGCTTCAGGATTGCGGATAATCAAACGATTTAAGTCTATTCTTTCACCCGTAAAATCATCTGCGGGGGAGGGGAATCCAGCTCTTAAAGTCCCTATATAAGGAAGTAGAATTTCCGTGACAATATCAGCTTTGAAAATTTCAAACTTGGGAGTGCTAATGATGGGTTTTACCTTTTGCATAGTTTTTTACCTTTTGCATGTTCATTTTTACCTTTTGCACAGTCTAATCAATTTTTTTGGCAGAAGAAGCATTGACGAATAATACATTACCCAAACTATCATAGCCTTCAAATACATCCTTGCCATGTAATCGTACTTCATCTGCTGTAAAGCCTATGATAGTCATCCCGGCTTCAGCAGAATAATCAGCTATGGTATCTTTGTAAAAAGTATCATCATCTCGAATGACAATCTCAATATTATGCTGGAATATAGGCATTCTACCGCTCTTAATTAAATCATCGAACCAAGCTTTTACAGCCACTGTTTCATCTTCTCGACAGAAATAATGAATTTTAATGGTGCTTTTTTTCCAATCTGGATGCCCTAAGATAATAAAGCTCATCAGTATCATTAGGTTAGCATTCAATTCATCGAAAGTTTTGATCCAAACATGTATACCATTTTTATAAAAAACAGGTTTCCCGGAAACAGCTAAAATACATATGTCGAAATCACCGGCATTTACCACCCGATAATTATCTATAATCACCTCTAAATCATCAGGTTCTTTCTTGTCATAATCAAAAATCAGCATATTGTTTTCCATGCCAGCTATACCCGGAATTTGAATGGCTTGCACAATGGCTGAAGTATTGGATGGCGAGACTATGGTATTGACATAAACACTATGATCTATCTCTATGTTTTTGAGTATTTTAATTAGTTCTTCTTGAGCCTGTTTATTGGTTTCTTTGGAGTAATAATCGCGTATAAAATGCAAATAAGTACCAAATCCAAATTTATAGGATAGCCAATTTAGTAATCGGAAAGCATTATCATACTTGAAAGAATTTTTGGAAATACAAATCGCACTGGGCCGCCATTCCTTTTCCGTATGGGAAATCTTTTTTCTTTGAATATATACCTGTAACCACCTGTTTAGTTGGAAGATAGAATTAGCAAAAATAGACTCCAAGCCTTTACGCTTTTTATGCAAATTATCTATGTAAATATAAATAGCCGCTAATAATAATAAAGCTGCAACTGTGTAAACCACGCTGATTTGGAACATGATCCAGATAGAAGCAACGAAGCCTATCAAGGAAAAGAACCATTTGGACTTAAAAGAAGGGCGATAAGATGGCGATGAACCGAAATGATTCAGGAATGAAATCAAACAAATGGAGCCATAAGTCACCATGAAAAACATAGAAATGATTTGTGCTACCATGTTGACATCACCTATCAAAACGAAGAAAAAAGCTATTGCGCAAGTGATTAAAGTAGCATTGATGGGCTCTCCATCCGTAGCACGATTTTGATTCAGCCATTGGTTAACACGCTTGGAAGGGAAAGAATTGTCTGTAGCCAATGCTTGCAAAGTACGCGGTGCCACCATAACCGATCCCAAAGCGGAAGAGATGGTTGCGGCAGCCAATCCCAAAGGAATCACCAAAGTTCCCCAAATAGCTATATCTGCCATGACAAGTTGATTATTAACCAATTCATGTGTGGTAGCGGAAACTTCTAATTTATAGGCAACTAAAAAATAAATCAACATACCTATAACAGTTGCAGCTATAGTCCCCAAAGGGATGGATTTTCCCGGATTTTTCAAATCTCCTGATAAACCCACTCCGGCTGTCATGCCCGTAAAACCCGGGAAGACAATAGCAAAAACCACAAAGAATTGATCCATATTGCGGAATTGGGTATTGAGTAAACTGAAATTGGAAGTGCTTGCAGCGCCTGTTTTTCCAAGAAAAAATAGTATTAAGGAAATAGCCAAAATACCCACAATGATATACAACATTTTCATGCCGGTATTAGCTCCTTTTTTCACTATCATATAAGTAAGCAATAGCATTACAGGCACACTGACAACCTGTCGCGGAATTGTAATGCCTAATTTATGCTGGAAAAAATCGAATAACATGGAGAAAGCTTCCGTGAATGCTATGACATAAAAAGCGACACTGACAGCTTGCGAAAGATACAGTACTATGCCTATGGTTGCACCGATGTTCAGGCCAAAAGACCGCGAAACTATATAATACTCTCCGCCACCTTCCACCCGTTTGTTGGTTGCGATTTCGGAAATGGCCAATGCTGTGGGGATAGTAACTGTATGCCCTAATAATACAATGAGAATCACTCCCCAAAAGCCTATGGTACCAACGGCATAGCCAAATCGAAGGAATAAAATAGCTCCCAAAATAGTAGAGATGGCAGTGAAAAACACCGGAGCTGTTCCAAATTTTTTATGTTGCTGCATATATTTTTCGCTAAGATATATTGTTTGAAAATAGGACTGTTTTTCCTTTGCGGATATGCAAATATAAAAAATATGTGTGATAATTAAAGCATAGGAGGTTATTATTGTGGGGATATTTTGCAGATAAGTCGTTGCATTGAAATTCCTAATTCCTAATTGATTTTAGAATTTTAATTTTCCAAAAAAATCCGGTTTGTGGAAATCGGGCTTTTCAATCTTGATGGGATTCCAGCTAACGTAATGTGGAACTGAAGTCCCATCACCACATTTATAAAAATTGGCAGTGATAGTATCGGGTAAATTATCTATCTCTAATTTCAAAATTTCAAAGGGAATCACTACCGTTAATGACCAAGTGAAATTGCCCTGTTTTTCTGCAAAAGTTTTTGTTCCCAATGACGGATATCGTTGTATCAATGCCATTTGCTTCGGTGATATTGGCATTACATGCTCATTCCTTTTCCTTCTTTCAGTGGATAAACAAGTGCCTATACAATTGAATTCAAAGTTGAAATAATTTTCGTTACCGGGAATTTTACAGAAAAACTCCACACAGCTATCTTGCCAAACCGGGTCTTGATCTTGAGAATAAATGGCTTTAATCTGCTTTTCTTGTGCTATGAAATGTATATATAAGGCTTTGTCTGAACGAGCTATATAAAATTCAGTTTGGGGTTTCGCAGGGAAAGCATCCGGCCAATTGACTTGGTCTATTTGCTCCGGCATTACCGATTTGGTAATTAATTCAGCCAATTTATCACCTGCTGTTATACCCTCTAAAGCGGGTATATATTGAATATTCGTTTGTTTCATATCATCTTTATTTTTACCATTGAATAATTCCTCTGCCTCTTTCCTTTAGAAATTCATTGGCTTGTGAGAAATGTCCACTGCCGATAAATCCTCTATAAGCCGATAGGGGAGAGGGATGTACCGTTTTAAGTACCAAATGTTTTTGAGTGTCTATATAGGATCCTTTTTGTTGAGCATAATTCCCCCACAACATAAATACTATATCTGATCTTTGTTCGGAAAGTAGTTTGATAACCGCATCCGTAAAGGTTTCCCAGCCTTTCCCTTGGTGCGATCCAGCTTGATGTGCCTCCACTGTCAAGGTAGCATTAAGTAATAAAACGCCCTGTTTTGCCCATCTTGTCAAGTTTCCTGAAGTGGGTATAGGAATATTCAAGTCTCGCTCTATTTCTTTAAAGATATTGATTAATGAAGGTGGAAAAGCTACCCCATCATTGACGGAGAAACATAATCCATGGGCTTGTCCAGGACCATGATAGGGGTCTTGTCCAATAATCACGACTTTTACTTCTTCAAAAGGACATTGGTCAAAAGCATTGAAAATCAATGATGCAGGAGGAAATATTTTACCTTTTGCATAGGCAAAACGTACAAATTTTATCAATTCAGCAAAATAAGGTTTTTCAAATTCAGCTTGTAAAACCTGTTTCCATGATGCTTCTATCCTTACTTCCATCATCAACTGCTTATACTATTTATCCCATTTATGGCTTGCTGCAATTGCTGCATGGCTTGCTCCATGATAGCTCTTGGACTTGCCATATTCATACGGAGATAATATTCACCTCCGGGTCCAAACATAGTTCCTTGATTAAACCCTAAACCGGCTTTTTGTATAAAAAACTGATATAATTCATTGGGTTCCAGATTCAATGCTTGGCAATCTAACCATAGTAAAAAGGAAGCATCGGGGCGCATAGGTTTAATTTGTGGTATATATGTTTCCAAAAAATTAATTACATAATCAATATTTCCTTGCACATAATCCAACATGGCTTTGCGCCAATTATCACCTTCTCTATAACAAGCTGCTGTAGCTGCGTATGCGAATATATTCCCAAATTTTATTTCAGACGCTTGTAAATACGTACTGAATTTTTGACGTAAGTCGGTGTTAGGAATAATGTAAAACGACGTAATCAAGCCCGGCATATTGAAGGTTTTGCTTGGCGACATAAAAGTAACGGAATTGTTGGCAGCCTTTGCCGACACCCTTGCAAAAGGGATATGTTTTAATTCCGGATTTCCCGGAAGTACCATATCAGCATGTATCTCGTCTGAGATCACTAAGATTTTATGTTCATCACATACAGCTGCTAATTGGGTGAGTGTTTCGTGCGACCAGACTTTACCTCCCGGATTATGCGGATTGCAAAGAATAAGCATCTTGGTTTTAGGGTTTAACTTAGTGCGCAAATCGTCAAAATCCATTGCATATTGATTATTTACCTTTTGCAGGGGGTTAAAAACCAATGTTCGATGGTTGTTTTTAACCACATTCATAAAAGGAAAATAGACAGGTGGTTGCACAATGATTTCATCCCCCGGTTCGGTAAAACATTGTACGGAAGAAGCCAAAGCCGGTACTATACCCGGAACAAATCCCGTCCATGGAATTTCAATATCCCAATCATAATGGTTTTTAGTCCATTGGATAAATAACTCAAAAAAGTCCTGTGGCGTTTCTGTATAGCCTAAAACAGGATGTTCTAAACGTTTGCGTATAGCATCAAGTACAAAATCCGGTGTACGAAAATCCATATCTGCCACCCATAATGGCAATACATCTTCAGTTCCAAATAGTGCTTTCCGGCGGTCCAATTTAATGGCATCCGTATGTTCTCTATTAATTATTTCATCGAAATTATAAGGCATGTATCATGGTTTAATTTGCCTAAGTTCTATAGGTTTCCCTATATTGGCATTGGTTCTTGGTATATTTAAAATTTCCGATAAACTTGCGGAAATATCAGTTACTTGATAGTCGGTTTTGATAGTCTGTACCGGCATTTTATTCCCATACAACCACAATGGCAAATATGCTATCAGGTCGTTGGAATTGCCAACAATTTTTTGCTCATCATCCACTTCCAACCAGCCGGGCATCAGTCTGAGAATAATATCCCCTGCACTATGTTGATGTATAGAATTACGTATTTTAGCCAATTCAGAATTTGGATCAGCGGCAGTATTCATTAATTGTTGCACGCTATGAGCAGATTGTATTCCCTCAAATTCAATCATAAATTCTATGATTAAATTTTGCATTTGCTTGAAATCTATTTCCTTTTCAGCAATTAGTTTTTTATTCAAATAAATATGCTTGCCATAATAGCCTTCCACCCATTTATCATAGCCATACACAGCCATCAAATAGGCGTTTAGCAAAGCGATAGAACGATTAGCATTGAAATATCCGGTATGTAAGCCATGGGCTTTGAGTTCTTCCGGAGAATAGCTTGCGGTTTGGTTACCAAAAAGCACAAATAAGACTTGGTCAGTGCCAATTTTGTTCTCAATTTTTTGTATTAAAAACTGCAATTCATCATCCAATCGTAAATAAATATCTTCTTTTTCTAAGGTTTGCAAAGATAGATTTTGCTCATTTGGCGTACGTACGGTAAACTGCAACATCAAAGCATCCGTATATTTATCCATGCCCAATTCATGTTCTTGAAAAATACGCAAGGCCAATTCGGCCACCAAAGCATTGGCGGAAGGAGTAGATTTTAATATAGATTGCTTAGACTGCTTAGTGATTTTCTCGGAAGGTTTGTATTCAAAAGGCTTGATTTTTTTAGCAAATTGAGCAGCTATATAGGTATTGGGCTGATACAGAGGCTCCCAAATGCGGTTGACATACCGATTGAAGGCTCCATTTACATTCATATCCAAAGCTTGCCATGGCATGCCTTCATTATAATAATTAGTGGAGCTCCAGAGCATTTTTTCGTCATCCATCCAAACTACGCCATTGGCGGCATGTCCTCCAAAAGCGATCATATCTTCGGCATTCAGACCTATTGCGAAAGCTTTAGACTGACCCGGGTTTGCCATGATTAATTCATCAATGAGATTGCTTGCCCTGAAATTAATAGCTGAAAGTTTGAGCGAAGATTCTATGCTGGATTGCTGATTATCTTGAAAAATCGATTCAACTTTTTGTGTGTTTCTTTTAAAAACCTTATCACCCACCACCGCATGATAATAGGGAACAGTGCCGGAAGTGAGCGTAGCTATATCAGTAGCGTTCCCGGAAGCTACATAATTGCATGCCAATCTGTTGAGCGCAGTGCCTTGGGTAGTCAGTTTTTTCAAACCTCCCTGTCCTAAACGCTCATGAAGTTGCTCCAAATGTTTGGCCTGCATGCCGTCCACCATAATACCGACCACTAAGCGTGGCTCTTGCGTGTAGAGTGCTTGTCCAAAGAAGAAACTGAACAAGAGTATGATAAAGCAATGTTTTTTTAAATGCAACATAGATTACTTTGATAGAGCAAAATTAGTAAGTTGTGTTTATAAAAGGCCTTTGGTACTCGGCAATTCATAATTATAAATATCTCTTTTCACAGCCATTTTGATGGCTTTAGCCAAAGCTTTGAAAATGCCTTCAATTTTATGATGTTCATTATCGCCTTCAGCTTTGATGTTCAGATTCATCAATGCCGCATCACTTAAGGATTTAAAGAAGTGCATTATCATTTCTGTAGGCATATCACCGACATATTCCCGCTTAAATTCAGCATCATATACCAACCATGGTCGACCCCCGAAATCAAGCACCACACTACATAGGTTATCGTCCATAGGCAAAGAAAAACCATAGCGTTCGATGCCTCTTTTATCGCCTATGGCCTTGCGTAAAGCCTCGCCTAAAGCAATACCGGTATCTTCGATGGTATGGTGTTCGTCAATATGCAAATCGCCTTTTACCTGTATGGTCAAATCGCATCCCGAATGCCTGCCTATCTGCTCCAACATATGATCAAAAAAATGTAAACCTGTGGAGATATTGGTTTTACCACTGCCATCTATATTCAATTCAATAAAAATATCTGTCTCTTTAGTAGTACGTTTCACAGTTGCTATGCGCCCTCCTGCAAACAGAAAATCCGTGACAGCATCCCAAGAATTGGTTTGTAAAGCGCAATATGTTTTTAAATCAGTATCATCCAAAAGGCTGTTATCCGCATTGATTAAAATAGCTTTACAACCTAAGTTTTTAGCTAATTCCACATCCGTAATCCTATCTCCAATCACGAAGGCATTACTTAAATCATAAGCTTCCGAAAAATAGGCTTGTAGCATTCCGACACCGGGTTTTCTGGTAGGTAAATTATCTTCCGGAAAGGATTTATCAATTAAAATTTCATCAAAATCGACCCCTTCATTATGCAAAATTTCAAGCATTTTCCCTTGTACGGCATCAAAATTAGCTTGCGGATACACTTCAGTGCCTAAGCCATCTTGGTTAGTTACCATCACCCATTCATAATCCAATTTATGTTTGATAAAGTGCATATTGCGGATAGCGCCGGGCAGGAACTCCAATTGTTCCAAAGTATCGACTTGAAAAGTAATGGGAGGTTCTATGATGATGGTGCCATCCCTATCGATGAATAATATGCGCTTTGGGCTGCTTTGAGTAGTTGACATATTGAAAGAGTTTGAATAAACTATGTTGATTTTATCTATATGATAATTTACGAATTACAAAAGTAGTTTTTTTTGATGTACTTTGAAAATGGGGAGGGGAAATAAATGTGGCTGTTTGTTTTACAATAATCTGTTTAAATTTTTAACCTTTTGAATGTACATCTATGAAAAATGAAATTATTATCTCCCAACAACAAATTGAAAATCGTATTTTTACTATACGTGATAAGCAAGTAATGATTGACAGAGACTTGGCTGAAATGTATCAAGTGGAAACTAAGGTGTTAAATCAGGCCGTGAAAAGGAATATTGAACGGTTTCCTGATCGTTTTATGTTTCGTCTAACTAAACTCGAAAAAAATGAACTGGTCACACATTGTGACCGGTTGAAGAATTTGAAACATTCTACGACGACCCCCTATGTATTCACAGAACAAGGGGCAGTAATGCTTTCATCAATATTGAAAAGTGACATGGCAGTACATGTGAGCATTCAAATAATGGATGCTTTCGTACAAATTCGTCAACTAATAGGACGGGAGACTATACAGCCTGTCTCTTATACACATCT
>LSQX01372584.1_pt1 | contig 10088 bp, 8 predicted proteins | sample 654561 | NCBI WGS metagenome assembly LSQX01 (sample SAMN04489861, study PRJNA283612) | anaerobic digester metagenome | isolation source: 4 biogas reactors fed with cattle manure at either 37C or 55C with and... | place: Denmark: Kongens Lyngby | collected 2014
CTGGCCGAAAAAAAGATTCAGGAAATTGGTCCAGCCCATTTTGATCATGATTTTTATCAAGGCAAAAAATCTGCAGCCCGTTATTATTTAATGAATGTAGTACCGAATGTCTGGGCCACAGCTGAGCTTGTTAAATTTGGAGATAATTCGGTGCTGGACGTTCCTGTTGGTGCCTTTGATTTTTAAGAGATATTAACCATTCAAAAAAGATCCCGTGTATATACACGGGATCTTTTCTATATAATCTGGCAGAGGAACCGCAGCAAAGTGATCAGTTATAAGAACTCATTAAGATTTAAAATTGACTGTCAACATATAGCTCTTGCAGAATACTTAAATAGCAACAATCTTCGGAAAAAAATGTAAAATTAAGATCATTACCTATATAATACTAATCTGCTAAAATGAAAACAGTAAAATATTATTGAGGTGCTGCTGATGAAATATATAATCTGGAGTCTCGTCATTATTATTCTGGTAACCTTAATAGCAACAACTGCAGGAAAATTTCTTTTTGCTAAAATGATGAGAAGTGAAGTACAAAAAGAGCTCTTTAAAAATGCCGGAAATTACCAGAGTCAAATTGTTACGGAAACGGATTTACAGGGCTTGCCGTCTCCTGTTCAAAAGTGGCTTACAAATGCAGGGGTAATAGGAAAACAAAAAGCACAAACATCCCGAGTTATACAAAAAGGTATTTTAAGGACCGATCCAAGTAAACCATGGTCGCCTTTTGAGGCGGAACAATATTTTAATTTTGAAGAACCCGGCTTCATCTGGTTTGCCAAAATCAATGTATCGCCAATAATTCATATTGCTGGAAGAGATAAATATTATGATGGACACGGAAATATACAGATCAAACTCATGTCAACATTTACATTAGGTGATGCCAAAGGCAAAGAGATCGATCAAGGTTCAATGGTGCGATACCTTGCTGAACTGATCTGGTCTCCAGCAGCTGTTTTAAATGATTATATTAAGTGGGAAGCAGTTGATGACCGGTCCGCCAGAGCAACCATGAGCTATAAAGGGGTAACAGCTTCAGGAACCTTTGAGTTTGATGAGGATGGGTATCCAACCGGCTTTAGTGCACCCCGATTTAGAGATATTGGAGGCAAATATTCACTGGAACAGTGGGAGATATCCCTCAGTGAATACAGCACATTTGATGGGATCGTGGTACCCCGGGAAGCTTCAGTTACCTGGAAGTTGTCAGAAGGTGACTTTACCTGGTATCAATTAGAACTGGTGGAGCTATCATTTAACTAATTAAGAGTCTATTAGTTTACAAGAGGGGTGCGCCCAGGATCGGGGCATATAAATTATCAGCCAGTATCTTTTTTCCGCAGCAGCATGGCAGGTGAAAATTAATATTATCCAAATAAAGGTCAGATTTATTCTGGCCTTATTTATTTGAAGCAAAGATATATCAATTTTGTTAAGACGCTGACAACTGGAAAAATACTTGGAGCAGTTATTAACAAACAGCTAAATTTCAAATTTATAATAAGTGCCTCACCGACGAAGATTACCCCGGTAATAGTGCTTTAATATCATATTCGATGTATCGACCCAAGGCAATCAGAGAACAATTAATAATATTGAAGCTAAAGATTTACTGCAAAATAGTTTAGAAAAAACTCAGCTGTTATAAATGATACATTAATGTGAACAAATAATGTCATTATGAAGGCAGTTATTCAAGTATTAATTGAGGTCAAAAATTCAAAAAAAGAGAGTAAAACTAATTGGTATAAGACATACTGTATTGATATAATTTGATATAAGTAGAGAAGGTTTCCAATCTATTATTGACAGAAATTTATTTTCCAATATTTATTACCACAGTTGTAAATAATAAAAAAAATTAACCATTTTTGAGGATCATAAAAACGGAGTTAATCAACAGAATAATGTACTCCATTTAAAGAACTGGAAAGGAAGTGATGCTCCGGAGCAAAAATGAATTTTTAAAACACTAAATATAAGTAAGGAGGAATTTGGTTTGTCAGAAATTGATATGTTGGTAATTCCAGAACACATTGAAGCTATGGGTGGCTATGTACTAGCTACTTATTATTTACAGACTGGCCGTAATGTTGACATTGTCAAGAAAATCAGCTCTATAGGCATTGAACAGACAACCGGAACCTGGCTGCCTGTCCCTGAAGAGACACCAGAAGTACGGGAAAAGTATGTAGCAAAAGTTGTTGGAATATATGAAGTACCTGCAAACGAATATGAAGTTCCTAAAAATCAAGATTTTCGTCAGTGGGTATTTCAATTAGCTTATCCCGCTGTTAATTTCGGACCTCAGATACCGATGCTGCTTTCTACGATTATCGGAAACATTTCAATGTCGGGACCGTTAAAACTATTAGATATTAAATTTCCTCCCGAATTCCTTAAAAGTTTCAAGGGACCAAAATTCGGTGTAGAAGGGATAAGAGATCTATTAGGAGTAAAGAACAGGCCACTTCTTAACAATATGATAAAACCATGTACGGGATATACGCCTGAAGTAGGGTGTAAGCTTTTTGCCCGCGCAGTTGAAGGTGGAGTAGACATAATCAAAGACGATGAATTAATCGCTGATCCTCCTTTCAACCCCCGGGACCAAAGAATTAAACTGTATATGGAAGTCATCCGCAGACATTATGAAGAAACAGGACAAAAGGTCTTGTATACTCCCAATATTACTGACAGAGCTGACAAAGTATTCGAAAATGCCCGGCGGGCAATCGATGCTGGTGCCAATGCATTAATGATCAATTACCTGACAGTTGGGATATCAGCAATGCAGGCTCTGGCAGAAGACCCGGAAATTAATGTACCTATTATGGCTCACCTTGATTTTGCCGGGACCATGTACGAATCTCCGGTATCAGGGATGAGTTCACACCTGATTCTGGGTAAACTTGCCCGTTTGGCCGGAGCGGATATGGTTGTATATCCAAGCCCCTTTGGCAAGTTTCCTTTCTTGCCGGAACGCTACATGCAAATCGGTGCCCATCTGAATAATCCCTGGTGCCATGTCAAACGCGTTTTTCCAATGCCTGGCGGCGGGGTAATGCCAAATTGTGTACATGCTATTTATAATGATTTAGGACCAGACAGCATTATGGGCTGCGGTGGGGCCATACATGGCCATCCCATGGGGCCGGTAGCAGGAGCTAAAGCTATGCGGCAGGTAATCGATGCAGCAGTAGCTGGGATTTCTATGGTGGATGCAGCCAAGGAACATCCTGAATTACAGGCGGCAGTTGATGCATGGGGTCTAATGGAAGATGAAGAAAAACGCCTTTTTGATATAAAAAGTTAAAACTAGGAGGTAGATAAAATGGCAAAACAGTACACAAGAGAAGAAGTCAAAGCTAGACTTCAGGCAGTCGTCGACGGAGGGAAACCAATCGTTATTGCAGGTGCTGGTACGGGTATTTCAGGAAAATTTGCCGAACAGGGTGGTGTAGATCTGATTGGGGTCTATAATTCCGGGCTTTACAGAATGGATGGAAATGGTTCCCTGGCTGGACTTATGCCATACGGAAACGCCAACCAGATAGTTATAGACCTGGCTAACCGTGTATTCCCTGTCATAAAAGAAACTCCTATGATTGCCGGGATCTGTGGTACCGACCCCACCAGAGAAATGCGCCCTTATCTAAAACAATTGCTCAATTTAGGATTCTCAGCAGTTATGAACTTCCCAACCGTAGGCTTGATCGATGGCCGCTTCCGTCAGGAACTGGAAGACACCGGCATGGGATACTCAGTGGAGATCAATACCTTGAAGATGGGTAAGGAATTGGGACTGTTTACCTTGGGGTACGCGTTTAACGTAGAAGAAGCTCGCCTAGTGGGTAAGGCCGGCCTGGATGTATTGATCTGTCATATGGGACTTACAGCCGGAGGTTCAATTGGTTCAAAATATGCAGAGAATAAACTCACCCTGGAAAAATCAGCAGAACTGGTCAAAGAAATGACAGCTGCCGCACGGGAAGGCAGCAAGGATATTATGATCTTTGCTCATGGAGGACCTATAGCATATCCGGAAGATACCCGCTACATTTATGAGAATACTGAAGCAGTTGGATTTTTAGGTGCTTCCAGTATTGAACGTATTCCAATCGAAATTCCATTGAAGGAAGCTTGTCAGCAGTTTAAAAATATTCCTCTAAAGAAATAGAACTTCTTTATCTCCCTGTTGTCATAAACAACAGGGAGATTTATAAAATGCCAGAGGAAATTTTACCACAAAGCGAGGGAAATAAAATTAATCCAAACACGGTAATAGACGTCGATACCGCTCTGTCAATTAGGGATTATAATACATCTGAAGGCGATAAAACAGTCTGTTTGGTAATAGATGTATTAAGGGCCAGCAGCACCATTGTATCGATGCTGGAGAATGGATGCCGGCGCGTATATACAGTGGCAGTAGAAGAGCAGGCCAGAAAAATGGGGTTAGAAAGAAATATGATAACCAGCGGTGAATGGCAGGGTATCAAATTATCCGGATTTGATATGGATAATTCACCTGCCGAGGCCGGAAGATTTCCGCTTAAAGACAGAGATGTAGCGCTTTGTACCAGTAATGGGACCAGAGTTATAGACAAAGCAAAGAATTGTGTGCATTTGTTTATAGCAAGTCTTTTAAATGCCCGGTCCTGTGCCAGGGTAGCTTTAATGACTGCACAGGCTTCTTCCTGCGGAATAACCGTGGTATGTGCCGGACAGTATGGAAAATTTGTTCTTGATGATGCATATTGTGCCGGATATTTGCTGCAGGAACTGGAGACAAACGCAGGAAGCATGGGGATAGAATTGAAATATTCCGATGCATCGAAGGCTGCTAGAGCCCTACTTAGTGCATATCCTGATGCCCGAACAGCGTTTATGGAATCAGCAAGTGGAAAAGTAATGATAAAAACAAAAAGTTATGAGGATTTTGAAGTTTGTTTAAAGACCGATTGTTCAGAGGTGGTTCCTTACCTGCAAATGGAAAACGATCTGATATGGTTTGGTAAATGGGAGGAAACAAACATTAAAGGAGGGAAAAGTATGACAAAAAAGCAGATCATTGTAGCGGGAATTCTTGATACTAAAGGAGACGAGATAAAATTTTTGGCGCAAAGGGTTAAGGCTGCCGGTGCTGATGCTATTATATTGGAGCTAAGTGTAGGCCATGAAGTAGGATGGGCTGATATTAGCGTAAGTAATGTAGTAAGCAAGGTTGGCAAGAAAAAAGAAGATATATTTGCACTGGACCGCAAAGGCGCATCTGATTTGATTGCAGAAGGAGCAATCAAACTGGTTGGTGAGATGGTCTCCGAAGGAAAGCTGGACGGTATTGTTGCCTATGGTGGATCAATGGGAGCCAGTATAGCTACCCGGATCATGCAAACACTTCCCATCGGTTTTCCTAAAATCATGCTTACCACTATGGCATCAGGTGATGTAGCACCATATGTGGGCACCAGTGACATCTGTATGCTATATCCCATTGCCGAAGCCGGCCTGAATAAGGTTACCCGCGGAATTCTCAATAATGCTGCAGGAGCAGTTGTAGGAATGGTATCTGCTCCAGTCATGGAAGGAATAGAAGAAAAACCCCTTATAGGCTGTATGATGTTTGGTGTTACAACACCCTGTGTATTGCATGCATCTTCAGTGATGGAAAAGGCTGGGTATGATTTGATCATAAACCATGCAGTTGGCAGCGGAGGAAGATCTATGGAAGAATTGATTCGCGATGGCTATATTACCGGAATGCTGGATATTACCACCCATGAAATTGCAGATGAAATGCTGGGTGGAGTTTTAAGTGCCGGCCCTGATCGGATGACAGCCGCCGGGGAACTGGGTATTCCTCAGGTCATCGCCCCCGGCGGACTGGACCTGATCAACTTTGGTCCTAAAAATACTGTGCCTGAAAGATTATTAAAGGAAACCGACCAGCCGGGCAGAGCCCTTTATGAGCACAATCCTACCGTTACCTGCGTTGGAGTATCCATGGACGAAGTATACCGAATAGGGGAGCATATGGCAGAGAAATTAAATGCTGCCCAGGGGCCCAGTGTTTTATGTATACCTATGCAGGGATGGGGAGCTTGCGATTTGGCTGAACCGGATATTGAACTGGGATGGGCAGGCCCCGGAGCTGGACCGGTATGGATTGCCGATGAAGATAATCCAAAGTGGTCACGGCGTTCCGTACAGTATGTAAAAGCTTTAAAGGCAAAGATTGATCCCAGAAAAGAAAATGTTGAAGTGATTCTGGTGGACAAACATATGAATGACCCGGTATTTGCTGAATTTATGGCAGAATTGCTGCTGGATATGCTGAAGGGACAATGGACAAAAGGTAGTAGATCAGACCGGCCATATGTAATTCCTTTTTAATAACATAGCTAAAGGAGGTTTAGTTATGGCAAAGCAATATAAGCGAAATGAAGTAGTGAGCCGGCTCCATGAACAGGTTAAAGCCGGCCGGGCACTGCTGATGTTTGGGGCTGGAACGGGTTTGACTGCTAAATGTGCTGACCTGGGAGGTGCTGATCTGGTAGCGGTTTATTCCACCGCTAAATATCGTATGATGGGTCTGCCCACTCTTTTGGCCTGGATGCCTTATGAAGATTGTAATCTTTGCGTAAAAGCAATGGCAAATGAAATCATTCCGGTGGTCAAAAATGCCCCCTGTATAGCTGGTCTGGGAGCCCATAATCCAGCCGTCAATCTGGATAAGATCATTGACGAAATGATGGACATGGGATTTTCCGGGATTACTAATGAGCCATTTGCCGGACTCTATGGGGAAACCTTTGCGAAACAGCTGGAGGATGCAGGTATAGGCTTTTCCAGGGAAGTTGAACTGATTAAAGCGGCGCATATGAAAGACATATTTACAGTAGCCTGGGCTTTTAATGAAACAGAAGCCCGGATCATGGCAGAGGCTGGTGCCGATGTGATCGGAGCTATCATCGGCGTAACCAGCGGAGGTCTAACCGGGGCCAAAGAAGTGATGACCCTGGAGCAAGCCACAGCCGAGGTACAAAAAATGTGTTTGGCCGCCCGCGCAGTTAACCCGGAAGTTTTTATTCTAACCCATGGTGGTCCTTTTGCAAATGCAGCAACTGCACAATATTCCATTGCCAATTCTGATGCTGACGGTTATGCATCCGGTTCCAGCGGCGAGCGTATGCCGACCGAAAGCGCCATTATTGCAATAACTAAGGAATATAAAGCCATTAAAGTGTAAAACAAGAGACAATTTTATTAATGTTACTGTAAAATAATATAGTCTGTTATTAAACCGCCATTTTGATATTCGAGAAACAAATTTGGCGGTTTTTTATCTATTCTTATAATATATAAGTCAAATAGAAAATTATGTAAACCATAGTCCTGTTTGATTATGCTGAACTGATAGCCGGTATACAGGTATACAGTATATAGCATGAAACCAGATATTTTATGCTTGTTTATTCCGATTATTCTGATGTAACATATAAATAATAATTTTCGTTTTTAGTATTGACTAACTTCTATGGTAGCTTTCCTGAGGGAAAGGTATTTTTTTATTTATTTGCTTTATAAAGCATATGATATTACCAAATAAATGAATGAATAATCGTACAGCAGAATGGAGTGGAGTTATGAAAGTAAATATAACAGAAACTGTCTTAAGAGATGGCAACCAGTCTCTAATTGCAACAAGATTGCCTTTTGAAGATTTTGCTGCCATTCTTGAAAAAATCGATGAGGCTGGTTATTATTCCGTGGAATGCTGGGGCGGTGCTACTTTTGATACCTGCCTAAGATACTTAAATGAAGATCCATGGGAAAGGCTCAGAAAAATTAAATCAAAAATACAAAAGACTAAATTGCAAATGCTTTTAAGAGGCCAGAACTTATTGGGTTACAAACATTACCCTGATGATGTGGTAAGAAAATTTGTGGAACACTCCATCCTTAATGGCATAGACATTATTAGAATTTTTGATGCTCTTAATGATTTTAGAAATATTGCAGTGGCTGTAGATCAGACAAAAAAAAGCGGCGGCCATGCCCAAGGTGCTATAAGCTATACCATAAGCCCTATTCATAACCTGGAGAAATATGCTCAAATGGGAAAACAGCTTGTAGAGATGGGGGTTGATTCCGTCTGCATTAAGGATATGTCAGGGATTATGGGGCCGCAAGAAGCCTATGATTTGATCAAAGTCCTGAAAGAAACCATAAAGAAGCCTGTATTCCTGCATACCCATTCTACTACCGGCCTTGCGCCTATCGTATATTATAAGGCTGTTGAAGCCGGGTGTGACGGGATCGATTGTGCTATTTCCAGTTTTTCCGGCGGTACCTCCCAGCCTGCCACTGAATCACTGCATTATGCATTAACCCAGTCTGGTTTTGAAACAGGCCTGGATGTAGCGATTGTTAAAGAAATTAATGATTATTTCAAGCCTTTAAAAGAAAAATTTATACAATCCGGACTTCTGGAACCCTACGTACTTGGTACCGATGCAGATGCCCTGGTTTATCAGGTGCCTGGAGGAATGATTTCAAACCTTATTGCGCAGCTTAAACAGCAGAATAATCTGGATAAACTGCCCCTGGTACTGCAGGAGATCCCAGGTGTAAGAAAAGATATGGGGTATCCGCCCCTGGTAACTCCTATGAGCCAGATTGTAGGTGTGCAGGCAGTTACCAACGTACTGATGGGAGAAAGGTATAAAAGCCTTTCCAATGAATTAAAAGCCTATTTGAAAGGTGAGTATGGTCAGCCCCCCGGTGAATTGAATCAAGATATCGTAAGAATGGTTTTGGGAGATGAAGAACCTTTGACCCATAGATTTGCCGATGATCTGGAACCTGGATTTGAAAAGGCCAAAAAAGAGTTAGGCAGCATGGCGAAAAACGATGAGGATGTTCTTTCCTATATTGCTTTTCCCCAGATCGCGGAAAATTTCTTCAGGCATAGAGAAGAAAGTGCGGCATTAAAGGTGAACTATGCCATAAAGAAAGTATAGAGGAGGATTCGCATGACTTTCGCAGACAGCGTGATCGTATCGCTGATAGGTTTCGGAATTGTGTTTTTGGTGCTGATCCTGCTAAGTTTTTTAATACAGTTCCAGTCAAGTATATTGACATATATTTCCGAACTAATGCAAAAAAAAGAAATGGCCTTTCAAAAAACTGATATCAGGCAGGTCCCTGCAGATCAGGAAATGGAAGGTGAACAATGGACTGCCGGAGAACTGAAACTCCTGGGTGTAGATGAAAAAACAGCAGCCATGATCATGGCCATTATCAGTGATGAATCTCAGATTCCCCTATCCGAACTGCAATTCAAAATGATCAAGGCCATTGATTGATAAATTGATTAAATCCTAATGTGGGAGGAATAAAGCCAATGAAATACATTGTAACCATCAATGATAAAAGTTATGAAGTTGAAGTGGAAAGAGGCCAGGCCAGTATAGTTAAGACGACTCAAGTTGCAGCAGCACCGGCGCAGGAATCTGTCCCTGTAACCGCTGTTCCTGCAGCCCCGGCAGCACATATAAGTACTGTAACCGGTGAACTGGTGAAAGCACCGATGCCAGGCAGCATTCTTGATATCAAGGTGCAGCAAGGAGCATCAGTGAAAAATGGCGATGTTTTGATTATTCTTGAAGCCATGAAAATGGAGAGCGAAATTGTTGCTCCGCGGGATGGAGTCGTTGCACAGATCATTGTTGCTAAAGGTGCTTCTGTATCAACAGGTGACATCCTTCTTGCACTGCAGTAGTAGGGGGGATAATAATGTCTTTATCTTTAGCTGATATACTAATAAAAATCTGGAGTTCTTCAGGTTTTCCGGCCATGACCTGGCAGCAACTGCTGATGATCGTTGTAGCATGTGTACTGATTTATATGGCAATCGTAAAAAAATATGAACCATTACTGCTGTTACCCATTGCATTTGGAGTGTTGCTGGCAAATTTGCCTATGGCAAATCTTATGGTACCTCCTGGTAATAATTCCGAACCGGGAGGGCTGCTTTATTATTTATACCAGGGAGTAAAGCTGGGGATCTATCC
>LSQX01015520.1_pt2 | contig 10087 bp, 3 predicted proteins | sample 654561 | NCBI WGS metagenome assembly LSQX01 (sample SAMN04489861, study PRJNA283612) | anaerobic digester metagenome | isolation source: 4 biogas reactors fed with cattle manure at either 37C or 55C with and... | place: Denmark: Kongens Lyngby | collected 2014
TGAACGCGATAAAGATTTTACATCGCGCTTCAATTTCCTTAATACAATATCACGAAAATTAGATTTTTCAATGTAGAATCATTTTCGTGATTTATCTAAATGGTTGTTTAAAAAGTATTAGTGTCATTCTCATATTTATTATGTCGGGAAATGTGGTTATAAATCAATATGTTGATAGCGCCCTGCTCACCATTATGGAACAGTTTGCCCTATTTATATATTTTTCTTCATCAAATCGGTTGTAAATACTGTCATCCACTGTCAAAATACCGACATCGAACATTTTTTTGACCGAAGTGCTGTACCATCTATCGTTTCTTAATTGTCCGTATATTCCGTTGCGCGATGTCTTAAAACTGAAAGCTCTCGAAATTACAGAACTCACTTCCGCAAGAGTTATATAATTGTCCGGCCTCACTGTGTTATCCTCATAACCGGAAATCAAGCCATGCTCTCTGCCCAGTAAAAGTATTTCCTGCGCCCAGTGTCCCTCTATATCCGCAAATACGTTTGAATCGGTATTGAAACTCTTGAGCTTCAAAGCCTTTACCATTATTGCCATAAACTCCGCTCTTGTAATAAAGGTTTCCGGGGCAAATGTGCCATCTGGCCTTCCGCTCACTATTCCTGCATCATGCAGATGAATTATGTACTCTTGTGCTTCACTGTCTTTTATATCCTTGAAAAGTGTTCCTTCTGAATTTCCTATATTAGCAAGATTAATCCTTATTGGAGGTATGGCACTGTTGAGATCAAAATCTATAGATGCAGTATGGGGCAACCCATCCTTTACTTCATACCCTATATAGAGTGTCTTTGCATTCTTCAGGTAAAAATACGCAATGCCAATTCCCTTATTCTTATTTTTATTTTCATCTTCACTGCTCCATTTGAGGGTAATCCTTATTTTGCTGCCGTCAAGGCGCTCAGTTTTATATATCGGCCCATGGGCAGTTGTTTTTCCCACATTCAGAAAGAATATTGCAACTAATATTATGTATACTGTCACTCTATTAATATTCATTATTATACACCCCGAATCCTTCTTTTAAAACATAGATTTTTATTTTTTTTCATAGAAAATTTATCCCAGTTCTCCAATAAAAATCAGAAGCTTCTCTATAAGCAACGCTACATCTCCTCTTGTTAAGGATTCATCCTCCGTAATGATTTTACCACTGTCTTTTATTACTACAAATCCGTTATCTTTCATAAATTTTGTGTTGTCGGTTTTGTCAAGACTTTGTCCTGTTTTTAATTCAAGAACCCTTTGCAGCATTAGTAAAGCCTTATCAAAAGTACAGTTGCTGCTAGCGTTGCCGACATCATCAAAATCAATCAGTCCAGCTTTTGCAGCCTTTTGCATAAAATCCGCTCCATAATCATAACCTAGTATATCCATCATCAGTTTCACCGTATCTGCAAGAGTTGCATAACGGTCGGGTTCAAATCTCCTGTTGGTCACACTTTTTAGCTCATTGATAGATGCAACATTATTAATGGAAGTCTCATATTTATGAGAATATATATCGTCAAAATAATCCTTTCCAATTGTTGCTACCGCTACTTTTCCTGTTTTCCCTAATTCGAAGGATACTATCCCTGTATTTCTCTCCCCATCAAAAACCGCTGATGTTTCAAGCCTTTTCCATAAAGACTGTGAAGGTTCACATAAAAAGCCGAATGTACTTTCTTCCTTGTACCAATTGCTCCCGCTGTATGCTATAGATATCTTCAGAGGTTTTGAAAAATCGGTAACGGGTACAGTACTTCCACTTACCATAACACCTATCTGTATTTGTGTTTCCCCTGTTTTAAAAGTCATATTTTTAACTTTGGTCTTAACACTTTTCGGATATGAAACCACTATTTCATAATCAATATCCTTAATGTTTGCAATGAGAGGATTCTTTGCAGCAGAGCCAATAACTCCCGGTCTTATTACCAAGGAAATATCTCCAGTGTCAATAACAAGGTTTTCTTTTATATCAGTCAGTGCCTTAAACACCTTGTCCGATACAAGGATTCTGGCTTTTTCATAAGCTGCCGGAGGCGTTGCAAGGTCAATTTTATAATCAAGGATGTTATCTGTTAAAATATGTTCAACAAACCTGTCTGCATTGATGCCTGTTATTCTTATATTCCATGTTCCTCCGGTTATGCTGTCATCTATTTCAATAAAATCTCCGGTTATAACACTATCCACATCCTGATCCGAGTCATAGTCATCATTGCTTCTTTTGGTCCTTACAGTTATGCTCCTTGTAGGCTCAGACTTCATTTGCTTTTCAGCATCATAGGAATACAGCCTTGCATAGTAACGGTGATTGGATCGAAGCCCTTCAACCTTGTACTCGGAAACTTCGCCGGGATTATGCACATTGAGCTCTTTATAATCCAAATCGCCTGAAATCTCCAGAATGTACTCTTTGCCTTCCTCCTGAATCCATTCAAAGGTTATACTGTTCTTTGTAACTGCATCTGCGATGTTTTTCAAACCAAACCCCCTTGGTGTATCGGGAGCCATGAACGGCAAAGTCTTCACAGGATATGAGTCACTCCACTCCGACAGCATGCTCTCACCCGACTCGCTGACTGATTCTGCCTGTACCCAGAAGTAATAGAGGGTATCCGGTTCAAGTCCTTCTACCCTGTAATATATGTAATTGGAAAGGTCTTTATGTGTAATTGGAATACTGTCTATAGCCTTGCTAATATCATCCTCTGTACTGTATTTCAAGTAATAATCATATCTGTAGTTGAACTCCCATCCTATGTCTATAAAGTCATCCCCCGCAAGGTTGTAGTTAAAATATGGTACAACAGGCTTCTCAAGCGGAGGTACTATAACCGAGCCTGTGGTTATAATCACTGGATCCGATGGCTCCGATACAAAGTTAATACTCTGCCTTGAGGCCCTTACCCATATAACATACATGGTGTTCGGCTCAAGGTTTGTTAACGTTATATCCACATTATGCCTTGCCTCATCAGGATTAAACCTGGGGTTTTCCATAGAGTCATTTGCTGTAATCGGAAAACTTGTTATCTTGTCCGCAGGCAGCTCATTTAGGTCATTGTAGGACATACCCTCCGTATATTCTATGCACCCTACATCTATTGTAACTCCCTGATCATAAACAACCTTTCTGTAATACACGTCATCTACAACAGAGGGGGATGGTATAAACGGTGGAACATCACTTTCGCTAAGCTTCTCTGTCCTTATATATTCCCAATTCCGGGATTCATAATTATACTTTTCATACCATAGGTTTTTAAGCTGTATTGTAACAGTGTTCTTGGTTATCATATCCCTGCCCTCAGAAGACTTCTTAACCTTAAGAGGCGGTCTTGCAGGAACAAGTGGCTGCTCTATCGGTCCTTCTGCAGGCGTTATAATAACCTTGTAGGCAGGGTCGGAATAATACGTTACATTCTGCAGGATGTCGTCAACGTATTCGATAAACTGTTTTTTTGCAACAATTTTAAAATAGTAAGTGGAATTTGCAGTAAGCTGTGAAATTGCATATTTATAACCTATCAGTGTATTACCGTTCATAATATGGTTTTCATTTCCCATTCTTATATCGGAAGCAACTTTTGTACTCTCGGGAGGATTGTCAATAAGATTCGGGTCATTGATCAGCCAAATATCATATGCAACATCATTATCCGCCTGACCATCTCCTTTTGAAGGAACCCTCCACAAAACAGTAGCACTGTCAGGTTTAAGTTCATTCTTATAACTGATTATAGCATCCCCGGCAACCCTCACAAACTCATCTACAATCTCTGGAGCAACCGGGCGGGAAGATACCTCCTGCTCTCCTACAACAATTCGATCCGATTCAATTCTTATCCCCTTGTATACTTCTTCACCGTCCTTTGTGACTATAGCCCTTATTACAAAATAATTCTGAGACTCTTCAGAGGGAAGTGTGACAAAAAAGTTTGTACCGTCAACGGCTGCCATATATTGGGGCAGGTCGTTTGAGCCATTTACCCCTCTGTAAACATGGTAGAGAATCTTTATGCTGCTATCGCTTAGCCCCGTAACTACAGGACTCCACTCAAGTCTCCATATTACTCCTGAATCGGTAGTAGAAACCTTTGTGGTTTTAACCAGAATAAAGCTGCTTACCGAAACAGTTTTGGTGTATTGTGTCTTTTTAAGCTCTGTGTCTGCTATATCCGGCTCAATCCTCACATAATAAACCCTTCCCGGGTCTCTTACTGTATGAAGATACTCCAGTTTGCCCAAATCTTCATTTACTGTAACCGGCTTGTCAGCCCCTATCTGTGCCTGTCCTATATATATGGGCGGAGTATTTGTAAAGCTGCTGTTTTCAGAAATGTAAAGCTTATAATCTATCCTCCCGCCACTGTTCCACACATCATCCCACTCAATCTTTATTTTGTTGGTTCCGCTGGAATAAGCAGCCAGGCTTATATCCGTCAATACCTTAACCTTATTCGAGGGTACCGACTCTTGACTGGTGTAAGTAGCATTGTCGACCAAACTCGTATGATATGCCGTCATATCAATATAGTATATGGTGCCCGGCTCAAGCTCTTTAATCCTTATAGAATCAGTGGTTGAGGATATGTTTTTTTCTCTTTGGATTCTTCCTCCCGGAGTCTTATAAGGCTTTGTTATTTCCTGAGTATACACATTTAAATAGCCTGCTGATGCACCGGGCGGAAAACTGGCGTTCCACTTTATGTCAACATAATTTTTATCGAACTCATTATACCCGATAGGTGGTTCGTCCTCGTTCTCTGCTTCCACCCTTACCATTGACGGCGGTGTCTGCGGCTCATTATAAGAAGCCGAAACAGTACCGATACCTGTTTTAAGTATCAGCATCAATATCATGGTTAAGGTTGTGATTCTCTTAATGACTTGCATTGTCATATCTCCTTATTTAGAAATGCTGAAAATAATGCCCTATATACTTCCCGTTATTCTTAGCACCTTGACAAATACACTTGCAAGCTGTTCCCTTGTTATACCCCTTTGAGGTAAAAACGCACTATTCCCATCGAGCCTTAGTAAATCCATATCCACAGCCATAATTACAAATTTATAATTCTGGTCTCCAATATCATCCGCATCACTGATATACGGATACTTGCCCGGTACCATATTCATAACATTCACGCCTGTTCTGTAAGAGTAAACCATCATAACTACTTTTGCCGTTTCCTGCCTGTTTACTTCCTTTAGCACTCCGCCCAATCCAATAAGGCTACCAAGACCATATTTCTCTGCCTTCTGTTTGACATTAAGTCCTGTACTCTCAAATTCCCTGCCTATTACTTTTTCATATAGAAGAACTATTTCCTTTACATTAACAGTATCATCAGGATAAAAAGACTCAAGAGACCCGAAAACATCGGCAAGATCGTATGCTGACATCAATATCTTCATATCCTCCGGCAATGTATAATCCCCCGCAAAACCTTCAGAGGTTATTTCCATCAGAAGAACAGAGTATTCTCCTGCCCTTACGGCATTGAAAACCGTGCTGTTTGATATATAAACAGTGCCTGCTGATACCTTTCGCCACTCCTTATCTCCGCTATAACATACATAGGGAAGTTTTAAGCCCTCCTTATCCTCAAAAAAGATTTTCGTCATAATTGGATTTTTAAACTCATTTATCCTTTGGGAACTTGCCACTATCGGATATGTACTATTTTTACCCTCCAGCTTGCTTTTGATAAATTCTGACAATTTGGACTCAATATCATTAGTAGACTTTTCCAACAAAGTTTCAAGCTGTTTGGAGGTTTTTATACCCTCATTGGCAGTTAATATATCTGTTAATTTCTCCTGTAGCAGTCCAGATTCCTTATTGTACAGCAAATCATCTATTTGTCCCTTCAATTGAGCGTAGGTAAGAGAAGTACCCAATGCAGAAACTTCAAAGCCGCTTATTCTTGATACAGCTGAAAATCCATCAGGCAAAGGCTTCGAAGGCTTTTCTAAACGGCTTATCTTCACTTTGAAAATTATATCATTAACATTCTGTTTATCCTTGAGCTCTTTTATTTCCCTGCTCTGCAAATCAATCGTCCCCGGCCTTAGTGTGTATTCCGCCCCTTCAGTCCTTATTACAAGGCTCTTGTTACCGGATTCCAGCGATGAAATAATATCTTCAGGTATATATATGACATTCTCGCAGACACCTTGCGCAATTCTTGATATATCAAGCTCAAACGAATATCTGCCGTTATTCATGATAGCATTAACAATTCTATCTGCCTTTAAAAGAATTTTGCTGCTATTTTCATCACCCAAACCAACTCTCCAATAAGTTGACTTTTCAAGCTTTTCTATTTTATCAAGGAAGGATGCTTCCTTCTTTGTATCCATGTCTTCCTCATCATAATCTTTCTGATTGAAATCAGTTCTGATGTTTACGGTGTCTGAGTATTTCGAGTATGCTACTATAGCCGGGTCTACAGGGTCAACCTTTACCGTACGCACCTTAATATAGTACTTTGTATTGGAATCCAAGGGAACATGCTCAATAGAACCATCTAAATGCTTAACCGGAATACTCTTTATTCTTGCATAGAAATATTCATAATCACTGCCACTGGTTTTTGCATTTTTCTCCCGATAATAGGGTAATATTTTTCCGTTCTCATCAGTATATTGTTCAAAATCCTGTGCCGAAAGAACTGTATAGTTGTCATCCTTTTCATTCTTTATAGTCAGCTCAAACTTATATTCGGGAATACCTCTCCATTTTACTTCTATTTCATGATAACTGTCCCTTGTAGTCATATTTTCTTTAATATAAACCAAAGTTTCATCATTGTCCTTGTTAACTTTTACATCATAATAAGTATCTGCTTTAAGATTTGCAATCCTCACATAGCATGTTGCCCCGAACTTCGCAATTGTATATTTATCTTGTGTCAATTTCCTGTATTTCAGGTCATTTTCGGCTTTAATATTAATACTGTAATCTTCGGTTTTCGCATTGATATCTTCATCGCTAAACGAAAATCCCAGCTGCACATTTCCAATGGCTTCTACAAATGTAGGCTGTTCAATAAGCGATGTCGTTACCGGAATGGAAACCCAAGAACTGAAGCTTGAGCTGTCTGTCTTTTTCACAGCCTTTATGCTGAAATAGTATAGTTTGTTGGGGAAAAGCCATTTGTCTATTGTGTAAGTACATACCCGGCTTAAGGGGTTATAGTCAAAATTCTCCGGAAATTCCTCCAGTGAAGGGTCAAGAACTATTTCGCCAAATGTAGCATTAAAACTCTGGAACAACGCATCCTCCGCACCGGAATAAGAGCCCTCCTCTGCATCAAGTCTCCTTGATGTGCATATTATATTATAGGCTACCTCTGTTTCTTCCCGGATCCAGGTAAAAACTACTTTTGAGCCTGTAAGTATAAGATTGCCGTCCTCATCGTCAGCTATTCCAAAGTCAGTTGGAGCCAAAGGTCTCTTTGAAGAATCATCGGGAGTACCGATAACACCCTTAACGGTGGTTACCGAAAGAGGTGCTGTAGGGTCTGATATCTTGTCATTTTCCTGTCCTTCTATACTGAGCCTGGTTTTAGCTATAAAATAATAGGTTGTATTTGGTCTTAATTCAGACCCAAAGGCTGCATTTGCATCTGTACCTTTTGAAAAGTTTCTTACAACAACTTTTACAGACGTACTCTGCTCATCATCCGCACCCACAAAAGTCAGATCACCCTTTAATTCCTCCGTGCTGCCTATAAGTCTGAAAGTGTTTATATCGGTTCGGGTACTCATATAAACATCATAATAAATCCTATTTGATGCATTTATAGCAGAATCAAAGTTCTTCCAGTTTACACTTACCTTGTCAAACTGAAACTCTATATAATTTGATATAACAGTCGTTTCTCCTATAGTGACATCCGCATCATTTCTGCTTAGCCTAAAATTTTTAGGAAGAGGAACATCCACTTCCTCGGTAGCACGAGTTGTAAAGCTTACAATGACAGACCTGTCAGACATATCCTCCAATTCTGTGGAATTCCTGTTAGCAGCATTTGTAGTGTACATTTGCATGTAATATACCTTATTGGGAAGCAGAAAATCAGTATAACCCTCGGGATTTTCTATTTCTTCATCAACAATTATCGGTTGACCGGTTGCGTCCATCCCGGAAAAATATTTCCCGTTGAACAATTCAAAACCTTTTATTGTATACTCCAGTCGGTTCCCGTTTTCTTTTACGGCTTTAGAGGAAAAATATATAACGCGTCTGTACTTAAGAGGGAAATAACCGTATACCACACCATCTGCTTTCAGCTCGGGATACGGTTCGGTATTCATCTGTACTTGACTTGTATTTAGTAGCAAATGAAAAGTGATATCCTTGTCCGGGTCGGTATTTGCTCTAATCTCATCCCAGTTAGAAGGCTTTTCCCAGGAAATTGTAACATCAGAGGATTTCTGTATTTTGTCTTCATTGTTTTCCAACACAGTTCTCTTAACCAGCGTCCTGTCAATTACGGTTATTCCCTTCGGAACAGGTGACTTGTTGGTGTCCTCCGTCAGTGTGTAATGCATCGAAGGGGATTCAATCCTGTCACTTGTGGTATCAGTTTTTACTATTATTTTATAGTATATCTTATTGTTGACCCCTACTCCCGAAATAAGAGTGATGGCACTCTCAGCTCCCGGTGTAAAGAAGCTGTCGTCCACAGTCTTTTTTACTGTCCAGTCACCAGGTATTGTAGGGTCATCACTCGATTGGATTTCATAAAACATTCTGGGAAGATCCAGACTTCCCTGATTTACCTTGAACATTTTTATGTATATATTGTCTGCAGCATCCTTTGAGAGCTGAAACCTGATCGGGGTATATGTATAGGAATACGCTCCTGAAAGAACACTCCCATTGAGATCGGAAGGCTTACCCACAGTAACTGCATACTTTGTATCACCAGAGTCATTGTTGAATGCAAGCTTGATGTTCATGTAATACACAGTTCCGGGAATTATATCGCCGTCGGGAAGCCCAAATTCTTCTGTAGCTGGAAGAGGCATGGAAATATCCTTTCGTCCTATAAGGTCAAAGCTCATAAACCTATTGGCATCCGGACCCGCTACACCGGATGTTGTTTCCTGATTCCCCGAAACGTAAGCTTTATAACCATCATCACCAAAGTCAACTGATATGGAAGACTGGGATGAACCACTGTTTAATGTTGAAATACTGCTGGAAATATTAATTTTAAAGTTGAGACTTGTTATGTCAAGTCCGTTGTTATAAACACTATTTAAGCTATTTTTTATAGTATCGATTGAATTCGCTTCGTTGGCAAAAGCAACTTCTCCTGAGGTCTGGTTCCATACCCTGGGCATAGTCCATTTCAGACTAAGTCTGGGCTCATCCCCGGTTTCGTAACCCCCTCCGGGTATAGGCTTTCTTTCCTGCTCCACCCTTGAGGCATAGAAAGAAATCCTTGGAAGAAAATAAATAATACCCTCGGCTATTTTACTACCGCCAGCATCCAAATCATTATACATCTCTACTCTGATATCATATATATAATCGTTCTCAAGTCCTTCAATTAAATGAGTATTTGTATCTTCATTGCTTATTTCCGACTCCAGACTGTTCTGGGGTGTATGATAGGAAATGCGGAAGGACTTTGCTCCTATAGGTTTGTCCCAGTGAAATTTGAGTTTGCCGTATGAGAAACTGTCTATATAAACATTTACAGGAGTTGCCACGGCAAAAACATTTTGCAGGGTATAAGGAAAGAACCCTGACAACATACTTGCTATAAGAGTTATAACAAGAAGTTTTTTAAAAGCTTTCATAGAATAACCCCCAACTTTAGAACTATATTGAATGCGATAAAGATTTTACATAATATAATTTTAACACATTTATTCCCTATTGTACGTAGACCAAAATTACTATTGTCCTATACCTTTATTACCATATTACAATAGCTTTAATTTATCCCATAATACTATTTATATCGGCAAAATAACAAACTATGCTTATAGCTTATAGTCTCAACTTTCCCACTTATAGTATCTTGAGGCTCTGGTTGCTCACAAGTT
>LSQX01343016.1_pt1 | contig 10087 bp, 8 predicted proteins | sample 654561 | NCBI WGS metagenome assembly LSQX01 (sample SAMN04489861, study PRJNA283612) | anaerobic digester metagenome | isolation source: 4 biogas reactors fed with cattle manure at either 37C or 55C with and... | place: Denmark: Kongens Lyngby | collected 2014
TCAGCAGAACCAGGTTCCCGCTGGCATGCACCTGTTCAGGAGTGAATCGCCCTTGGCGGTCGAGGATCAGCAGCGGCAGATCGCGCAATTGGTGGCTCTGCCCAAAGGTGGTATAATGCAGCATGGGCGAAGCCTCAGCCAGCCTTTTGCTGAACTCAATGGTTTCATCATATCGTGGCGTTTGATTCTTGCCGTGTGCTTCGTGCCAGGTTAGCCAGCTGTCATTTGCAAATGCCTGAATACTAATTATTGCGAGGACCGTAAAAAGAATTTTTCTCAAAAACATAATGCCGGTTTAAAGAATTTCAGAATCCGGCAAAAATACGAAAAAACAAAGAGCCCGGCAGTGTTGGGCTGCCGGGCTTATGATTTTCTAAAAAACCTTTAAACTATTTCCATGCCATGCTTTCCAGTGCTTTTTCAAGCCTTTCGAGGCGGGCGTTCATATCCTGGTTCTCTTGTTTAAGCCGGTCGTTTTCGGCTTTCAGTTCCTGGATCGCCCTTACAAGAACAGGGGTTAGCTTCTCGTAGGTCATGCTCCACAGATCGCTGGTTTCATCTTCAGGCACAGTCACCACCTCGGGAATGATTTTAAACAGATCCTGGGCAATGAAGCCAATGTCGGGTTTGCCCGCTTCCTCGATGCGGATCGTTCCTTCAGTAATGCTGGAGTTGTGATGGAAATAGCGCAGCGGATGCAATTGCATTACCTCATTGAGGCCGTAAGGAATTGTTTCCCTTTTACTTTTTAATCGTCCATCACTGTGTGTCAACCAACCGTATGCTCTGCCATAGCCCAAATTATGGTTGGCGTAAGGCAAATCAATACCATAGATTGGATTGTTTACGTCATAAAGTCCAATGGATCCATTCTTAAAAAAGATGTTATGCACTTGGTAAATGTAGAAATAGTCGTCGGTGTTTTGGTAACCAGTTGCTCCCTTGTAAGTGGTCCCGGTGTAGAATTTCATCTCGGCCAGGCTGCCTGCACCTGAGGAAATGCGAACGGCTGCATTACCAGTATTGGTTATATGGAGCATATCCAGTGGGCTGGAAGTCCCGATTCCTGTTCTACCATTTTTGAGGACTGTGAAAGCATTGCTTTTGGCCGTTGATGATGTACCGTTTCCAATTTCAAACAGGGGGTCGGTTGCAACCCAGGATGTAGCATTTCCGCCCCCGACATTGAAACGGCCAAGGGCAGTTTCCAAATAGCTGGAAGCATTTGTATTATAACCCAAAGCGGTGGAAAGTCCTCCTGAAGCAGTTGTGGAATTGCCCATTGCGGTTGAGTAACTACCCGAAGCGGCAGTGTTTGCACCCATGGCGGTTGAAACAGTTCCCGAAGCAATAGTGTTCCCGCCCATTGCCGTGGAAACATACCCTGAAGCGTTTGAATTATATCCGATGGCTGTCGAGAAATCTCCGGAAGCTTCAGTGGAAAAACCCAACGCAGTAGAGGCTTCACCCAAAGCGCTGGTTTCATCTCCCATTGCAAAGGAGGCATTACCCAAGGCGCTGGTTTCATCTCCCATTGCAAATGAATCATTCCCAGAGGCCGTTGTGTTAGAGCCCATAGCAACACTACCCCAACCTGAAGCAATTGTTCCGCCTCCAGTTGCAAAGGAGAGTGCACCAATATTCTCCTCATCCCACTGGTTGGCGTTTACTGAGCCTGCTCTCAAAACGCCCAGGTCAGCCCACCACATAAAACGAATTCCAGGCCCGGAAGCAGGAGGATCGAGCCAGTTGTCAAGTCCAAAATGTCGCTCAAATAGCACATCACCCTCTCCAAGCCCAGTGTATTTAACGTGCAATTTTGCGTTAGGCGTGCTTGTTCCAATGCCTACATTACCATTATTGTAGTAAATATTGCTCCCCGTTGTGGTCCATTGCGAAGAGGTGGTTGAGTTATCTTGCCAGATAACCCCATTTGTTGCCCGGGTTAGCACTTGCCCTACGGTCCCGGAAGTATTATTGTAGTCGAACAGGTGATTTCTTAACCGCACAGCCCCGTTTACGTCGAGGGTTTGGGTGGGTGCATTGGTGCCTATGCCCACGCGGTTGGTGGAAGGGTTGAACACGAAATTGGCGCTCCCACCAAAAGTGCCAGTGATGTTGAACTGTACCTGGGTGTCGGCACCGCCGATGGGTGGCATTGGGCCCTGCGGTCCTTCCGGTCCTTGTGGTCCGAGAGGTCCTTGTGGTCCCTGTAGTCCTTGGGGGCCCTGGGGTCCTTGTGGACCTTGCGGCCCTTGTGGCCCTTCAGGACCCATTGGTCCGGGTTCCTCGGTGGTTTTGGCATGGAGGGCATAGGGAACGCTCAGCAGGGGCGTGGTGGCCAGATCGGCATAGCTGCTGCCTCCTGCGGGGTCGAATTCCACCTTCAGGCTTTTTGGCTCGCCTCCCCAGTCGATGGCCGACATGCTGCCCTGGGTGGGGCTACCCTCACCTATCATCAGGTTAACCAGGCCATAGGCATTGGTTTGTGTGGAGTGGGTTTCCTGGTAAAGTATGGTGCTTCCCTGCATAATGCTTACGCGGAAGCTGACCTGCTGACTGGCATACACATTGCCCTGGGCATCGCGCACGGCAAGCTGGAAATTGAATTGCTCAGGCACCTGGGCCTTTAATTGAATTGCAATTGCCATAAAGGCAATCAACAGTATGGTTTTTGAAATAATTGGTCTCATTGTGGGATGGTTTTACTGGTTATTTTACAAGGCTTACTTTAATGACCTGCCAGGTGCCGTCGGTAAAAACCACCCGCATAAAATAAATGCCGGGGTGCAGGTCGCGTAACGAAATATTGAACGGGTTGGAAGTGAGTTCCTGCCCGTTGAAGTGCATAACCGTTATTCCCCGCATATCGATCAGGCTAAGGTGTCTTACCTGGTCCTTGCCATTTTCGAAGATCTGCACGTTTACCCAGGTCCGGGTAGGGTTTGGGTAAACATTGACGAAAATTCGGTCGTCAACGAGGGGTATATCGGTAGCCGGCTGAACCGGTGGCTGGTGAAATCCCACCAGGGCAGTGTAACCACCGGCGCTGAAGGTGCCGATGGCCAGTTCGCCCAGACTGAATTCCACAAAAAAGCCTGCGGCCTGTCCTTGCCAGCCTGCGGCCGACACCAGCGCACGCTCCTGGTACTGCGCAAATAGCGGCAGCGACAGGAGGCAGCAAAAAAGGGAAATGAGAATGTTTTTCATAAGGGTTAGGTTAAGAATAGTGTTGATGGTTGTCATTGTTTTCATTGTTGTCATGGTTGTCTGCTTCGCGGTATCAATGTTGTCATGGGTGTCAGGTATCGGGAATTAGGCTAGCCCCATGCTCCATGCCCTATGCCAATTAATTTTCACTCAGGCTTTCAAGTGCTCTTTCAAGCCTTTCGAGGCGGGCATTCAGTTGCTGGCTTTCTTGTTGCAAGCGGTCGATTTGGGTTTGCTGTTCTTTTATGGCTTCCACCAGCACAGCCGAAACCTCAGCGTAGTTTATGCCTTTAAAACCATCTGTTTCGTTGGTAAAGACCAGTTCAGGGATCACCTTTTCGAATTCCTGTGCTATAAAGCCAATGCGTTGACCATATTCAGGGTTATTGATCCAGGTAAAGGATACCCCGCGCAGCTGCAGAATCTTGTCGAGGCCTCCCTCGAGAGTTTGGATATTTTCTTTAAAACGAATGTCGGAAGTGGCGGTGGTAAGCGTGCCATCAGCTGTGCGATTGACCACCCCGGCATAGGCGCCCGAGCCAATGGCCCTGAAGCGGGCATTGCCGTTCACATCAAGTGCTTGTGTTTGCGCAGTGTTTCCAATGCCAATAAAAGAGTTGGTTTGCTTGGCGAAAATGGCTGTCTCGCCGCCCGTGTTGTAAATCTGCAATCCACCAATGGAAGAATTATTGAAAATATGCCATTTTGCCGTTGGGCCTTCATAAATCCGAAGGCCGGCATCATTTCCAGCATTTGACTCGATGTAAAAAAAGCTGTCCGGGAACCCCGCTCCTTTCAAATGCAATCCGGCTTGAGGACTATCCGTTCCAATACCGGTTCTTCCGCTTTTTAAAACGGTAACAGCATTACTACTTGTTGCACCGCCACCATTGCCAATCACAAAAAGCCGGTCGTTTTCGTCCCATGAAGTTGTACTGTTTGGAGTATAAATAGTGTTTCTGTAACCAATAACAGTTTCACAAAAAGAATAAGCCCCCACCAGTTGCCCGATTGTGGCAGAATTTTCTCCCTGAGCAAAAGTCTGTTTTCCCATGGCAATGGAATTATTTCCCGAAGCGCTGGTATTATTCCCTAGTGCTACAGACCATTGACCCGAAGCTTCAGTCGAAAGGCCCATAGCAGTGGAATTCGCTCCTGAAGCAATGGTATTGTAACCAAAAGCAGTGGAATAAGCTCCAGATGCAGTAGGAGAAGCCCCCATTGCTACAGAATATGAACCAGAAGCCATCGGGCCAGAGCCAATAGCAACAGAGCCGGTTCCGATATTGTCCTTATCCCAGCGGCTGCCGCTTACATTGCCGGCCCTGAAAGCGGCTTTGTCGGGGTACCACATCATGCGCGTGCCTGCTCCTGAAACAGGTGGGTCGCCTTGATTTGAAGGGATTTTTACTTCCCCTACGAAAACCACATTTCCCTGTCCCTGGCCAAGGCCATGGGTATGCAACAAGGCCGTTGGTGCAGGAGTTCCAATTCCCACCTGGTTTGTTGCCGGGTTAAAGACCAAATTTTCACTGCCGCCCAACGTACCGTTGTTGTTGAATTGCACCTGGGTGTTGGATCCACCGGGTGAAGATTCTTCGCTGTATTTTGAATGCAAGGCGTATGGCACACTGAGCATTGGGGTAGTGGCAAGTTCGGCAAAGCTGCTGCCTCCTGCCGGGTCGAATTCAACCTTTAGGCTTTTTGGGTCACCGCCCCAGCCGATGGCGGTCATACTGCCCTGGGCTGGAGTTCCATCGCCGATTATCAGATTCACCAGGCCATTGGCATTGGTTTGAGTGGTGTGGGTTTCTTGGTAAAGGACAGTGCTTCCCTGCAGAATGCTAACACGGAAGCTTACCTGTTGGCTGGCATACACATTGCCCTGGGCATCGCGCACTGCCAGCTGGTAATTGAATTTTTCGGGTACCTGGGCACTGCCTTTAAAGACCAGAATAAATAAGCCCAAAAGAATAAAGGCTTTTTTGCTGAGGGTAAAAAGATCTCTCATTGTTCGATTGGTTTTGGTTATTATAAAATGCAATAGAAAATGCGCTGAATGCTATTTAGCAATCAGGCCCGGATGGCAGGAAAAAACAGGAAAAACCTATACCTGCTATGGGGGTCTGAATCGGAAGACCCTAAAACGGGATATGGAAGTGTCCAGGCTTGCTAAGCAATGCTAACAACCTGAAGTGCTGGCAGATCGGGTTTTGGGCTAAATGTTAAAAACACTTTGTTTTTTAAAAGTTAGACCTCTATGATCAGATATGGTGGTAATTACCACCCGTTTAGCGCTGGACAAAACAGTCCAATGTAGGACACATTGGGGAGGAAATAATTCTATTCCGGAAAATTATAAAAAATATCGATATAAAACTATAACTAGGCGGCAAAATGTTAATTTATAATGAATATAAATAAGGGAATTATGTTTGTGAATTAGAGGAACCAATTTAAATAAAAACGGAAACCTTTTGGCTGCCCAGGATAATGAAAAAATGGGGCCGTCAGTTTTGCTGAGGGCCCCGCATCAACCAAATACCAACCAATTATTTGTTCACATTTTCGCACTGCATTAGCACCAGCGAACTGGCCCCATCGTATTTCAGGGGCTGGTAGCTGCCTCCAACATAATCTTCCTGGAAAGTAACAATGGGAAAATAGCCGCATTTGCCTTCAGCGTCCTTCACGGCAATGGCAGCCCTAATGTATCTGTGCAGAATGTTGCCGGTGAGTTCGTGCCGCCTTATGGTCCAGTCAGCGTCAATGATTACGATGCGCAAGGTCTCTTTTGCTTTTATGCGGCCGGTTTTCCAGTCGTTCGAGTTTTTAAAGGCGGCGATCATCTGCGATTCGAGGGTGGCATTTCGCATCTTGGCCTGTGGCATGCGGGCGCTGGCTGCTGCTCCGGCATCGGCACCTCTGATAAGGCCATCGCGAACCCCCGCATAGAATTCAAAATTATCGCCAGAAAGCTTGATTTTTCCAAAAGCCACATCCTGGTAATTGAAGTTGAGCTTGATTTCAATTTCGTAAGAGTCGGGCTCTTGCTGGCTCAGTTCGTGTGCAATCCTTATTGGGCCGCCGCTGGCATCGGGGTTTGGATATTTTTTGTATTCAATTTCCGGGTGGCCATACGAATCGGAAAGGGCCGGGTTCGGAGCAAATTCAAAAAGAAAATAATCCTGATCCAGCACGCTTCCCCTTATGGTGCCTCCGCTCGATTGCCAATAGGGTAGTTTGTAATAAATCAGGATTTCTCCGCTGCGCATGCCCGGGTTGTTGGCCAGCTGCCTGAACGATTTTTCTAAGTAAGCACAGCCATAAATATAGTCGCCGGTAGTGAAATCGGTTACAAGGTTTTTGGGGTTTTTCGGGTCGATAGGCTCTTTCGAAAAAATGATGGTGCCCGGTGTGTTGCTCAGTCCTGCCAATGCCTGCAAGCAAAAAGTCAGGGTCATTGCTGCGAAAAATAGAAATGCTTTTTTCATAATGTCATTATTTTTAAAGAGGGTTGTTTACAATCGGTTTTGCAAAGGGATGCCCAGCTGGTTGCAAAGGCTTGCAACATCTGCTTTTTGATTTATTGCATCAGGAAACCTTTGCATGAAGGCTTTCAGCTCGTTGGCTGCCTTGTCGGGTGCATTGGCCAGAAGCAGCGCCCTAACCCTGTTTAGCAGGGCTATGGCCACCAGCGGAAGTTCTTCATTCATGGGTTGCTGAATGGTTCCTTTGCGCTTTTTGCAAAGCTCATTCAATGCATTGATGCGGATCAGGGCAAATTCAGCCTGTGCCTCTTCAGGAAAATGGAGCATTATCTGCTGGTTGATTTCAAAAGCCTGTTCCAGCAAGCCAAGGGCTTCATCTTCATTATTGCTGAAAATGCAACTCTCGGCTTTGCGAATAAGATCGGCTACAGCAGATTTTTTTTGCCTTAGTTCATCCATAAGGCTAAGGTAGGGCGCCCCGGCGAAAAAAACCATGAGTTGATTAACTCAAAATCAATGAGTAGTTTTCACCTCAGCATTAAAAAAATGATGGTAAAACAGGGAAACAGCTTCTGCGAAATCAGAGCCTGACAATGTTGTGCTTAATGGCGAATCGCAGCAGCTCAATGGTGTTTTTCAGCGAAAGCTTTTGCAGTATATTGTTTTTGTGGTTTTCAACGGTTCGGGGGCTGATGCAGAGTTGGTTGGCCACTTCCTTGCAGCTGCAACCTTTTCCAAGCAGCTCAATGATCTCTATTTCCCTTTCGGAGATAATGGGCCTGCTTTCCACTTTTGGTTCCTTGATCAGGCGGCTGTACGATTTATAAATGATATGAGAAATGCGTTGTCCGAAATAGGGGTCGCCATCTGCCACGGTTTTCAGTGCCAGCACCATTTCATCGCCCGAGGCGTCTTTGTGCAAAAAGCCATGGGCGCCAAGGTTTACCGACTCGAAAATGGACTCTTCTTCCATTTCGGCGCTGAGCATCAGCAGGCGCGTGGCGGGCGAAAGCTCCAGCACCCTGGGAATTAGCTGCAGGCCATTGCTGTCGGGCAAGCGTATATCGAGCAGCAGTATATCAGGCTTGGTGTCCTGAAGCATTTCCAACAGCGATTTACCATTATGAGCCTCGCCCACAATCTGGATGTCATTCTCGCCAATAAGCAAGGCCTTTATGCCTTCCCGTACCAGCCTGTGATCATCACAAATGGCTACTCTGATCATAGAAAAAAGATTTAGGTAATACCTGGAGGTGGTTCCTTGCCGAACCATATTCTGGATAAAAATAGTTAATTTTTTTAAATAGCAATATGGCTGGCTAAAACTATGTCTTTTCAGAAAAAAACAATAGTTAATCTCCTGTTAAATAAAAACATCCACGAAAGTGGTAATTATGCCGTTGATTTGAGTAAAACCCCCTACCATTTTTGAGTTTATTTTCCTATTGCCGGAAAAATTCGGTCTGTCTAACTTGCCCATTGATAAACCAATAAAATAAACCGATGAAAATACGCGCATTCATTCTGTCTGTTTTTATGCTTTGGACGCTGTTTTCAGCTGCCCAGATATTTTCGCCCGATGTTGTAAGTTCTTCGGGCGATTTTGTACAAAACAATGGCTATTCGATTCAATGGAACCTTGGCGAATTGGCCATACTCACATTGTCTTCCAATGATTTTTCCATTACCCAGGGTTTTGGCCAATACGACCTGATCAGTACTGACATTACCCCGCCTGGTTTACACCCCGGAAATGTAAACGTATTTCCCAACCCCACTGCCGGCTGGCTGCAGGTGCGCTTTCACGAAGAGGTGGGCGTGGCCCGTCTGCTTCTGTATGATCTCTGGGGAAAGCCTGTTTTGGAACAGCAGACCGAAGGCCCCGACACTTCACTTAATTTATATGGTTTGCCGCCGGGGGTTTATTTTCTGCAGGTGATTCAAAGCGGAAAGGCCACAGCCATTTATAAAATAGTGAAGAAGTGATAATGGTGTTGCAAGCAAAAACTGAAATTAAAATATTCCCGAATTTTTAAACCACAAAACAATGAAAAGAATTTACCTGTCACTTACAATAGTGCTTATGGCTTTTACAAGCCTTGCTCAGCCGCCCCAGGCCTTTAATTATCAGGCAGTTGTTCGCCATGAGGGAGGCGCGATCATTTCCGGCCAATGGGTAAAGCTGCGCATCAGCATCACCCAGGGATCGGGCGGCGGAACGGCTGTTTACACCGAAACCCACCACGTGGAAACCAATCAATATGGACTGGTAAACCTGGCCATAGGAAAAGGCGAGCAGCTTGCCGGGGCTTTTTCAGAAATTGAATGGGGCGAAGCGGCCCATTTTTTGAAAATTGAACTGGACCCCCAGGGTGGAAATAACTTTATTGAAATGGGTGCCGCAGAGTTACTTTCGGTGCCTTATGCCCTTTTTGCCAGGGCCGCCGCTGAAGGGGCTGTGCTGTATGCTGCAGGCACAGGAATTTCTATTACGGAGGATGATGCAGGCAACTTTATTATCAGCAATACAGCCCCCGACCAAATTGTAAGCATTACAGGCGGCGGGGGGACCGCCGTTTCGGGCACCTACCCCAATTTTGTTGTCAGTTCTTCGGGCGAGGGCGTCGCATACTCTGCCGGCAGTGGCATAGATATCAGCCTCGAAAATGTGATCAGCAATACGGCTCCCGGCATTGCCTATTCGGCCGGGGAGGGACTTTCTTTAACGGGAACCACATTTGCAAACACCGCTCCGGGAATCAATTATACTGGTGGTACCGGGATAAGTGTTTCGGGTACTACTATTACCAATACCGCTCCCAATCAAGTGGTTAGTCTCACCGGAACAGGAGCGGCCAGCGTTTCAGGAACCTATCCTAACTTCACGATAAATTCGGCCAATACCACCTATACCGCCGGATCGGGCATTATCATCAGCGGTACCAACAATACCATTACCAATACTGCGCCTGGCATTGCCTACACTGGCGGCACCGGCATTACCGTTTCGGGAAGCACCATTACCAATACTGCCCCCGGCATTGCCTATGCAGCAGGTACCGGCATTTCGCTGGCCAATAACACTTTTACCAATACGGCGCCCGATAGGGTAGTATCACTTACCGGAGGTGGTGCCACTTCGATTTCGGGTACTTATCCGAACTTTACCATTAGTTCAACCGATCAGAACACTACCTATACTGCCGGCACGGGCATTGCCATCAGCGGCACCAACAATACCATTACCAATACTGCGCCTGGCATTGCCTACACTGGCGGCACCGGCATTTCGGTTTCGGGCAGCACCATTACCAATACCGCGCCCGGCATTGCCTATGCAGCAGGTACCGGCATTTCACTTGCAAACAACACTATTACCAATACTT
>LSQX01026000.1_pt1 | contig 10086 bp, 8 predicted proteins | sample 654561 | NCBI WGS metagenome assembly LSQX01 (sample SAMN04489861, study PRJNA283612) | anaerobic digester metagenome | isolation source: 4 biogas reactors fed with cattle manure at either 37C or 55C with and... | place: Denmark: Kongens Lyngby | collected 2014
AGTGTGTAAACACCTGGTCAGGGGTTATTTCGTTCTCGTGCGCGAAGGGGGACTTGAACTGATCCGTTCCCCCTCGCACACGAAATCGCGAATCGGCATTCTGCCGCATGATTCCGCCATTTCTGCGGAGCGCACCTGTGGATAACTCCACCGCGATACGCACACCAGCAACACCGGTAGCACATGAGTTAGCACATAGAAAAGTGGCAGCCAGGCATACTTGGGGCCAATCCAGGTATCAAACGATAGAATCGTTGTCAGAGTTATCCGTCGCTTCGGATTGGAAGGGGTGGTCTGGTGAGATTCTTCCGGACGTCTCCCTTGGTTTGCTTTATGGCCGCGGTACTCATCTTTAGTTCCAGCGCGTGCACCTCTCAAGATGAAGTCGAACAACATGGATCGCCCACCGCGCGCGAGAGCGCTGAACTCACTGCGGGACTGAACCCCCGCCAACTGCAACATGCTCATGGTGTGTTCACCTCGCAGGACGGCCAGATCACGGGAGAAGTCAGTGTCAACGTCGTTCTAGATAACGGTCGTAGATTCGCAGATCTTGATTTCACTGGCATCTCCGCACCCTACGATGTGCTTGGAGTTGGTGGTTCTCTCGCTCCACGGGGGGACGACCCTTGTTTCGACGCAGGATTACGCGCTAGTTCTGGTGAATGGTCAGTAGTCGATTCCAACATTCCAATGGCAATGGAGATCTCTGACGGAAGCCAGATCTTGCACGAAATCATCCTGTACGAGTCGCATTACTATGGCGACAGTGAGCACGGCTGCGTACACACAGTCGTGGCGCGAGCCCCACTTCTATGGGAATGACTGGTTGTTGATTATTGAGTTCAGACGACAGCGCCCCGACTGGCAAGCCGTCGGGGCGCTGTGGCGAAATGCCGTAGTGATCAATGCTAGGTCTTCCACCGGCCTATTCGTTGTAGATGATCCATCCCCACCATGTCTTGTAAGAGCCTCCTGAAGACTGATTCCACATCGATGAAATTCGGAAAGTCACTGGCGTTCCAGAGATTGCCCCGCCGAGAGGATATGTTCCGTATGCCACAGGCAAGCCATATGTAGAGTTCGCATAGTAGCTGCCCAGCACAGAACCCGAGAGGTTCTTCGCTTTGATGTTCACTTGCCAGATGTTATTCCAGTTACTCCAGTCATGTAACTTCCACTTGATGTATGGCTTGGCTGAATAGAGCGTTCTGTTGGTGGTGAAGGTGACCTCAACGTTTGAGTAGGTATAGGCATTGGTGTAATCCTGTGTGGCCTGTGCCTGCGGCACGCCGGAGGGCGAGACGATTAGAGCCGCTGCGAGCATCGCAGCGGAGAGCGTGTAGAGAACTCTTGACCGAATGTTCAGTGTTTTCATTATGCCTCGCCTCCCTCTAGGCCGTTGCACATGATCAGAGCCTCAGCCTCCATGGGTGAAATACCTTGCTCCTCGGCGGTGTACTGAATGCCTTCAAGCAAGCTGGACATCTCGAATAGTTGGCCTTTTGCGGATCGTTCCCTAAAGCTCTCGAAATCGGCATCGGACAGGGCTATCCTCTCAGCGTTGGAAAGCTCAGTATCAGCCAACCAGGTCTGCAACTTGATGCAGCGCGAGACCTGTAGCACTAGCGAATCGACGACTCCTTCTTCATAGAGATGTTTAGCACCTTCTTCGTTTACGTCTTCTGCGATCAGACCTGGAATGGCCTTGGGGAGGCTGAACTGTTCACCGATCGCTCGTTGTTCTTCGGCTATAGCGGACTCCCAAAGCTGTGCGGCTTTGCTTGACTCGATCAGGTTCGGTGGCAGAGCGTCATCGTCCTGAGAGGTGCTAGAAGCTGAGGCGATGGAACTCACTGTGAGCACACATGTTGCTACCGCTATCACGGCAAGTGGCGCAAGCGCCTTCTGTAGTTTCATATCGGTCACCATTTTCTGTGTAGCCCCATTGGAGTCGTCAGGCTTTACGCCAACCATTCCGGAGCGATTTATATTTGTTTTTACGTACCACTTGTGGTTTTTCAGACGATCGGATACGGCTCAGTAAGGGGCATGGATGAAACCAAAGCATTCAGGGCAATGGGGAGTAGTTCAAAGAGTTTGAAGCAATTACGTTCGTCACTGCTTTCGCGACAGCGTCCAATTGTGCTGTCGTGAAGTCTCCCGACATTGTCAGTGGGTTCAGCAAGAATGCTCGAGATCCATTGAACTCGAACCGGTCAGGTGTGTCGCCAGGCTGATTGAAAATTCGTTCATTGATATACAAGCCGTTGGCGACTGAACCCCAGCGGATTCGGATGAAGGTATCAAAACTGTTCTCACCCGGGTACGTCGAGTTGGAGGTTGCCAGTTCGATCGCTTTCGCAAGGCTTGGGGCGATGCCTACCGCGAATGCGTAGGCGGCGACCCATGCGTAGACATCCCCATGGAGGTCATCGGGGCCGAATGATGATGGAACAACACCGTTCAAGGCATCCACGCACCATTCGTATGGATCGGGAGGATTGGTACCATGTAATTCAGCGTGCAAACTCTTTGCGAGTGTCACCTGGTCGCCTGCCCATCCACCGATGTCAGACCATTGTGGTCCGCCCCAATCCGTCGAGGGGTCACGATAAAGGTAAGCTGACACCGTCGCCATCATGTGACGCCAGTCGACACCCTCGACAGCGGTACCTGGATCGAATGCTGAGGGCGTCTGGCTGGAGGATACGCGCGCATCGACATAGCTTGCGAACGCTGTGGAGTTCGGGCCTGCCAGTATTGTCCATGTGACGTCGGTGTAGTCGGGGTTCCAGCGTCTAAGGTTTTTGCCAATTAACTCAGCGATTGAAACTGAGTTGCTCTCCTCGGAGTAGAAACTGTTGGCGAGCAACTGGATACGATAGATGTACTGCAGTACCTTCTGCAACTCTGTGTAGACTGGCGGAACAGGGATATTCACCGAAGACTGACCGATGTCACGGCCAGACTTAATGTCTTTGTCGATGTTCACCCAGCCGGTACCTGAGCCGATTTCATATTCGAGAATCTGATCGAAAGCCCAATTCGTGGGGAGTGGGAAGCCGAGGTTTCCACTGAACCCTGTTGACATGCCGCTTACGAAGCTGAAAATCGCGAGTCCCTGACTAGAGACGATCGAGCAGGTATTCCGGGAGCCATAGATACCTACACGGTAGGTACTGAAACGCGAGGCAAGACCGTCTCTGATCCCGCGGAAGTGCGGAACAACGTACTCGTATACTTCATGCTCGAGCGCATCAAAGTCCACAGCGAAATAGAGCACCGTCGACCCCTTAAAGCCATAACCGCTCGCGGCATCATGCGCGCGCTGACCGGCGTTGTATCCCTCCGTGTAATTGAAAAACGAGGTACCAGTTCCACCTTCTTGGAAAATCGGGAAGATCGTAAGACCTGCCGCGAAGATGTTCGCGAGTTCTCCTGGCTTTATATTCTTGTCAAGTGGATTTGCGACCGGAGTATTTGTTAGGTAGCGGCCGATGGTCTGGTAGCCATGGGAGATGAGCGTTGCGGCTCGATCTGGCGTGATCTCTCGGATGGTGTCGGCGGCTGTTCCCGGCCTTGACGTGTCACCGGTGGAGACGAGCAGCGATGCCCAGGTCTGATAGTCACTCCGACCGGACGTAGCGAGCATACAGAACGCTTGGAACGAAGTCGTCGTGCTTTGCGTCGCTGAAGTGAAGCTGCCAGAATACGCTGTCGTGTAACCGTTGAAAATGAGTGCCGCTTGGTAGAGGTGAATGAAGTACTTCCCCGCCATCGCGTCGGAGTCTCCAAGACCATAGTTTGCCTGGGAAGTGAGACCCGTCTGGGTGCCGGGACCGAAGTTGCCGTTTGCAACACCATCGGCCATGCCGATCTCATATTGCAGCGCAAGCATCAGGCCGCGCTGGACGTCCCGAGAGTATATGCCGTCCGTTGGGATGATGAAGAAGTCTTGACGATGCGCGTAGCGGCCATTCAGATCTTGCTGAATACTACGGACTAGGACGCTGCCATCGCCGATCAGCACATAGGCGTCCATCGTCAAGAGCGCTTTGAAGACCTTCGGTGACACGTTACCGGTTCCCGACGACAGACCCATATCTGTTCGCATCTCCTGGACTCCGTCAACGGTGACGGCGGAGTAGTTGCCGTCGAGCAAACCATTTCCACCGTTGTAACCTTTGCAATACATAGCGCCCTGTACAATCCGCACCATGTTGAGGTTTGTCGTCGTGGGGCCGATGTTCCCATAGGCTGTCAGCGCTGCCAAGGTGGCGGGACCGAACGAGTCGGAAAGCCCCGTGATGCCGAGTTCGTGCTGGAGAGCGCGAGTCAAAGCATACATAGTTGTCCAGCCCGTTCTGCCGGTGACGGGGACGGGACTCCATCCAGGCACACCCGTATACGTTGAGTTGAGCCAGTTTTGAACATTCGTAACCCATGGATCACTCATGATGGGACACTTCCTCTCGATCCGACAATCTGTTCAGGTGGAGACGATCTGTTTTGGATGGAGCGCCTACAGATCGTGGAATCTCAGCACGTAGGCGAGTGTTTGGCCACGTTTGTCAATACCGGTATAGGAGAGCGTGTAGTTGCCCGAATCATCACTCAACAACAGCTTCCGCGTAACTTCGGTGAAACCTTTATCAAGGAGTTCGGTCGGGGGCACCGACGGAGTCGCCCCACTCTCGGCCACACTTCCCGGCAGCCGGTCAAAGTCTGAAATGTTGACAGACCGTAACAGTGCCCACTCTTCACGGGATTTCAGAGTTGCTCGAGATCCGGAAGTTTCGATCGTTACGACCTCCGGCAGGGGAGACCCGATGAGTTCTCGTTCAACGTAATCGCGGGAGAGGGATATGCAGTTCTTCGGGGCGAGAACGAAGCAGTTTCCGCGGCCTGTTTGAGGGTAGAGCAGATTAACATACGCCCAGTAGCCTGCGCCGATCGAGGTGCCGACCGCCAACAGAACAGCAACAAGGGTGATCGCCACCCGAGTCGACAAGGACCTCAGTCTGGGCCGATGGCCCAACAGGCTCTCAGGCTGAAGCTTATTCTCTCCTTCGCCTCGCATGCCGAGATCCCTCCGTACTGATTTATGAGAATCGGCGGCTGAAGATAGAGGTTGCCGAAGCGCCGGGTTCCCAGGGGTCATCCCACCGACGCCTAGACTGCCCAAGTTCTTGAAGTGTGACCGTCTTCATCTACTACTCCGTTCGAGATATCTTCGCCGTTGAAGAGAAGCCTTCCTTGAGTCGATTTAATGAATGACATCGAGAACCGAAAGGCTTATCTAAAGAATACCGTTGTGGTGGTTTTTAGCAACAAGTATTTGTTCCGACATACGCCAAGACCTCAACCAGTTTGCAAGAATCGAACATATATAACGGTTTGGACGGAAGGCATGGAGCAAGCTCGAAATGAATCAGGATCGTGCAATTACCCCCATTCCTCCTCGCCGGAGCTTCCTAGAGATTCTGGGGCCTCCGAAGTCCCGCTATTTTGGCCGGGGCTTCCGACGGGTTGAGCATGAAGCCGATTCCGTCTCAATAGCCGTCACAAAGGCAGGAGCCTCGATTCGAGGCGTAGGGTCCGCGTATTATCCGGAGGATTGGTCCCTAGACGCTGCGGAAAAGCCGCGGGATACGCATCTGAGCACTTTCGATGCCGTGATTCTTACCGGCATGCTGCTCCACGCCGCCAGTGAGGCAGAGGGAATCATCGTTGAGGCCATGTCCGGAACAATCGAAGGCCTTCAAGTTAAAGCGCCAGCCCAGAGCACTACCAATACCCAGGGCCTCGCTCTTTCCGCAATCTGCGAGTCTTCTCAATCGAGCACTAATGGCTGGACTATCCGCGCAACGGCCGGAGGCTTCTCTATTCGAGTTGAGATATCTCCCACCTCCCACCCCCTTGGGTCGGTCGACCAACAGATCCGCGGGTACAGTCGAACTGATCCGTTCCAATCTGGTTACATCACGAGGGAAACTCCAGCAACAGTGGAAACCTTAGAGATGGTTGAACCCCTGGCTCAAGGATTTACCTGCATTGAGGAAATGGCGATGTTTGGTCAACTGAGTCAAATCGCTGTCTACACCTTGAAACAGGCTGATCGGCAAAGCATTCCCAACCTCTGGCTGAGGAATTTGTCCCTTGAAAGATCTCGCATGGCGGCGTCTCAAGAAATTGCCGCTATTACGGAACTATTACGAGACCGTCAGATACGGTTCAAGGATCGCACCATTGCAGACATTCGCATCTCTTCTGTAACCGACTACGGTTCAAGGGTTCACGCCGCATTTGGCTACTACTTGAGTTGAGTGCGCAATCCTCATGTCTGTCCAAAAATATTAGAATGGGTACTATTCTTTCGGTCAAGCTGTGAGGGGATCCATGCCGCGACAGGAACGCGCCATCGCAACACGAGAGAAGCTGGTCGAAGCAGCTGGACAAGTTTTCGCGAGCATGCATTTCGAGACAGCTAGAGTCGCTGACATTCTCAAGGCTTCTTCAGTGACCCAGGGTGCATTTTACTTCCACTTCCCCGAAGGTAAGAAACAGATCGCTGCCCTCATTATTGAACGCCAGAATAACCGGTTTGTGCAGCTTCGAGATGGGGTTTCAGGCTCCAATCTTGATGGGCTGTCCGGCCTACTCGAACTCGCAGACCTCCTAGGTCACTTGCTGCAGTCTGATCCGATCACTCAAGCAGGGATCAGGCTCGTTACACAATCATCTACGCTCTTCCCGGATGTTGCGCACCTCCCAGATCCCACCTGGTTGGAAGCAATTAGCGCCTATCTTTATCGTGCCGAGGGAGAAGGTAATCTGAGAAGTGACGTGGATATTCCACTCTCCGCGAGAACTATCGTGTACCTCTTCACAGGCGCCCAGGTGAGCTCATTCGTGAACGACTCTTGGGAGCAGCTTCCATATGCACTTGCAACTATCGAACCATATGTGCTCCAGGCTCTCGCTGTCGACGGTTTCACCCCTACCAGGGGCTCCGAGTAGGGCGTCATCTTTCGGCGTTAATTGCCTCGACCTGCACGTTGTCTAGTCCGTCAAGCGGTTTGTCTCCGATTGCTTGGTACACAGTATGAGTCCCCCGCAAACAACGTTTCGATAGCGTCTGTGCGGTTGTGATCGCGATGTGGGCTGCGATGTGGGTACCGGAACCCGCTCGGAGGACACCACGAAAACGCCGACCCGTCATCGTGATAATTTCACCTAGGTAGCGGTCCTTGGAAACTGTTTCTGGTTGAAGACTAGTGTGGGCCGTTGGGACACTCTGCTCAATGAATCCTCGATACTCAGACGCGCTGCGAGCCATCGAGATTTGACGTTTAAATCCGTTTCGAGCAACATCTGCTGGTTCAGTAATAGCCGCAAGGCTACGCACTTCGCATGCATTGGTTGACTCTTGAATCGCGATCACGTCGCCGGTCGCAATGACTACTCCTGCTGGATATCCTGTCCAAGAGGCCAATTCTTGGATTCTCTTCTCTCCAAGCACGCTGCTTTGGGCACCGTTCTTGATAATTACCCCATCTGCAGCCAAAACACCGGCATGGCTGGCTACAACCCCCGGCGTGTTGCGACCAGATCCAGACGGCAGCGAAATCAATGTCGCTGATTGCGTTGCCTCATTTGCGTCGTTCATCAGTGACTTCATGAGCCTTTCCCCGCACCAAGTGCCCATTCCGGCTCCCGATACAACGGCAACGCCCTTATCGCGAGCCTCGCGGTCTCGCTGCCTCGCGACTTGATGCACCGTGAACTCATTCGAGACATCAATATAGTGCAGGCGTTGTTCGAGACAAATGTCCAGAATGAGGGCTGACGTAACAGCGCCAGGGCCAGTCAAGTTGATGATTCCGGCATAGTTCTTCGCGACCTTCGCGAGGTCGTCACCGATCTCCGCAGAATACCCTCGTACGCCGGCCCAACAAGCCAGGTCATTTAGGCGCTCTGGATCTCGTCCGGCCAGCGCCAAATCTAAACCGGTCCTTCCTGAACTTCTGAGAACCTGAATCGCCACTGCCCCTAAACCGTATACGAGCCACGGTGTTCTGCCATCAGCCATACTGCGATGCTACCCACTCTTGCGTCATCATCTAGAACAGCTTTCCTAAAGAATGAACGTATGCTACCGTGGTAGATAGTATCCGTTTCGATTTTAGAAACATTGAGAGGAGAGCTCCATGCATGGCGGCGTGATCCTGTTCCGGGGAACCGGAGCTGACGCGCGCCGTTATGTCGAGGCCGATCGTTCCCGCGCGGATGACTATTACCTCGGCGCGGAGGTGTCTGTGGCGGAGTTCACCGCGCTTGACGGCGACGGGAATGCGACCGCTGTGCTTGGGCTCGACCCGGAAGCGTACTCCGCCTGGGTGGACTGGACGAACCCGCTCACGGGTGAGTCGATGGGCAGGCCGCGTCTGCCGGGTGATGGTCGGCAGGGGTCGCCGCGGTTCGCGGAGATGGTCGTGAACGCCCCGAAGTCGCTCTCGATCGCCGCCGCTCTCCACCCCGAAGTCTCCGCTGCCCTCGACCGGGCGCAGCAGGACGCCGTGGCGGAGATTCAGCACTGGCTCGCCCAGCACTCCGTGACCCGCGTCGGGCCGCGCGGCAAGCAGGAGGTCGTGCCCGTCCAGCAGTTGCAGACCGTGGCGGTGTCGCACCGCACCAGCCGGGCCGGTGACCCCCACCGGCACATTCACTTCCAGATCGGCACAAGGGTGTGGGCGGCCGGGAAGTGGCGGGCGCTGGACACCGCGGCGCTCTTCCGACAGCAAGGGGCGATCCGTGCCCTCGGCACCGCCGTGATCGCCGCGCACCCAGAGCTTGCCGAGGTGCTGGATCGACACGGACTCACCCTCGATCTGGTATCGGGTGAGGTGGTCGAGCTCGAGCGGTTTAACGGCGTGATGAGCAAGCGCGGCGAGCAAGTGCGTAAGCATCTTGAACGGCTCGAAGCGGAGTGGGAGGCCGCGCATCCCGGCGAGTCGATAGGCCCGGTCGTGTCGGCACGGCTTGCGGCGAAGGCGTGGGCGCATGAGCGACCCGCGAAGAAGCCCACCACTCTCCGCGAAGAACACGCCTGGGAGACCGAGCTACGGGAAGCCGGCTACGACCCCGCCACGTTGCGCCGGCCCTCGCGCCGTGCGCAGACATCGCTGGACGAACTCTCCGTGCAGACCGTTGCGAACCACGCGCTGGATCGGTGCGCCGCAGGTGGTTCAGCGTGGACACGACACACGGTGCAGGAGCACACGACCCGGATCATGACCGAATACGGCGTGCAAGCCGCACCCGCCGAGATACGCGACTTCGTCAACCTCGCAACATCGTTGGCGATGGAGGATTGCTTCTCGATCCTCCCACCCGGCACACCCACACCGGAGCATGTGGCGCACCTCACGAGCCTGCGCGTGATGCAGGCCGAGACGGAACTGCGCGACCTCCTCGCCGCACGAGTTCCGAACCGAGAGCCGCAGCACCCGGACGTGCGCGACGCAGCACGAGCGCGGGGCCTGGATGCCGGTCAGGAGCGCGCCGCAGCCGCGATCGCATCGACCGATCCGCTCGTCATCGTGGAAGGCGCAGCTGGAAGCGGGAAGACGACCATGCTGGGTGTTGCAATCGAAGTCGCGCAGGAGCACGGGCGGGTGTCGCGAGTGGTTGCGTCGACGTTGCGCGCCGCGCAGGTTGCACACGACGAACTCGGCGTGCCCGCGACCAGTGTTGCGGCGCTCGTACATGCGCACGGGTGGCGGTGGAACAGTGACGGCGTGTGGATGCGCCTGGTACCCGGTGACACCGACCCCGAGACGGGGCGCACCTATCGCGGCCCGTCCGAGGGGGTGCGGCTGGTGCGGGGTGAGCGGGTGATCGTGGATGAAGCGGGGATGCTCGACCAGGACACCGCCATCGCCCTCCTGACCGTCTGCACGGAAGCAGGGGCGACGGTCGCGCTGGTCGGGGATCGCGCGCAGCTCGCCGCCGTCGGGCGCGGCGGGGTGCTCGACATGGCCGCGCAGCTCAGAGGCCGCACGTTCGACATGGCCGAGGTGC
>LSQX01144470.1_pt1 | contig 10086 bp, 6 predicted proteins | sample 654561 | NCBI WGS metagenome assembly LSQX01 (sample SAMN04489861, study PRJNA283612) | anaerobic digester metagenome | isolation source: 4 biogas reactors fed with cattle manure at either 37C or 55C with and... | place: Denmark: Kongens Lyngby | collected 2014
GCGCTGATTTCGGCGGACTTGATATGACCGCGAACAACTACAAAAATAAGAGTTATGAAGCGCCGCCTCCGGTCGATATGCCCACCTCGCTGGCTGAGCTGGTTGACAAGGGCGAGCTAGGTTTCAAGACCGGCAAGGGTTTTTACGATTACACCGGGGTAGACAAGCAGGCTCTTTTGGCAAAGCGCGACAAACAGCTCTTCGAGGTTTTCAAGCTCGCGAAAAAATTCATGGATGACCCCGTCTGATACAGTATAAATGAGAGGAAATAATCCAAATGTCAAAAACAAATAAACTGATGATCCAGGTGTGCTTATCCGGCGCCGGCACCCGCAAGGAACAGGCTCCCACCGTTCCTTATACCCCCGAAGAGATAGCAAGACAGGTTGTTGAATGCACAAAAGCAGGAGCTTCCATTGCGCATATCCACGTTCGCAAGGACACAACGCTTCCCGACGGAACCTTTATTGAGGGCTATAAGTCCATGGATCTGGAGAAGTTTACCGAAGCATATAAGCTCTCGCGTAAATATCTTGCCGAGGAAGGACTCGACTGCGTTATTAACCTGACAACCTCCGGCGGCGAGTATGAGGACTATAAGCGCCTGCAGCACCTGGCTGCGCTTAAGCCCGAAATGTGCTCGTTCGATCCCAATACCATCAACTGGAACAACGCCTATATCTTTGAAAACAGCCCGCGCTTTCTCAATCTTTTGAGCGAAGAGATCGTTAAGTTGGGCATCAAGCCTGAGTTCGAAGTGTTCGATACCGGTCATCTGGACAGCGTTCAGTATTACTGCGATAAGTGGAACATACCGAAGCCTCCCCATATACAATTCGTTATAGGCGTGGGCGGATGTATGCCCGCAACCCCGCTCAACCTGGCATTTATGCACAGCAAGCTACCCGAGGGTGCCACCTGGTCCGTTACCGGAATAGGCAAGTCCCATATACCCATGATGCTGGCCGGACTGGCTTTAGGCTGCGACGGGCTGCGCGTAGGACTTGAGGACAACATCGTATACGGATACGAGAACGGAAAGAAGATTATCGCCACCAACAAGATGTTTGTTGAACGCGCTGTTGCGCTCGGAAAATTGGCCGGGCGCGAGATAGCTACCGCAGCGGATGTACGCGAGATTCTCGGCCTGAAAAATCAGGACTGATCTGACTGCCGCATAAAGGAGTCGCCGGCTGCTCTGTGCAGCCGGCGATATCTTCATGCCCCCGGTAAGCGCGGGAACACGAATGAGTCCGGTCGCTTAGATTTGAAAGGGATGAGTCTGCGCGATGCTCCAGCTGATTATTATACTTCTCTACGTTGCTCTTACTGCCGCAATCGGAATATGGTCCTCAAAAAAGTCTAAAAGCTCCGACTCATTCCACGGTACCGCGCTGAGCGTCTACGCCATAGTAGCTGCCTCCGCGGGTGAGTGGCTGGGGGGGACTTCCACCACCGGCGTGTCTGAGTATGGGTTCGATTACGGTCNNCCGGGTATTATCGAAAAGTTTTTCGGAGTCAAAGCAAGGACTGTTTCAAGCGTACTTCTGACCGTAGTAATGCTTGCTGTCGGACTCTCGCAGATGATCGCCGCGGGCAAGCTCGGGCAATCTTTGCTCGGCTTTCCTTTTGTACCTACCGTAGTCGTTTTTGCGGCAGTATCGATCGTTTATACTCTGGCGGGCGGAATGAACGCCGTTGCTTCAACGAATAAGATGCACCTGTTCGTTTTATATGGCGGAGTGCTTACAGCCATAATATTCGCGCTGATAAAGCTGGGGGGTATCGATAACCTAATAAGAGGCCTTAACGGATCCGAAGTTTCGAAAGCTACCGCAGCCGCAATAGCCGCCGCCGGAGACAAGGCAGCCGGGTATTACGGCAGGGCACCGAAGACAGCCGGGGGATACTTCAATATGTTCACAATCGGATTTACGAAGGTATCGTCGTGGATAATCGCGTCTGTGCTGGGTGCCTGCACGGCGCAGGCGGGCATACAGCCCGTTTTAGTGGCGAGGGATGTGCGGGCTGCAAGAAAAGCCTGTATCATAACCGCGCTGGTAGTCGCCCCGTTCGGCTTTTTCACCGCTATGCTCGGCCTTTTCGCAAAAGCGCTGTTTAATAACGGAACTATGATATTGGATAAATCGGGCGAACTGGTAAACGGTAAATCAGCGCTGCCCACGCTAATGATGAACCTGAGCGACAATCCGATTGTCGGAGGGATAGTCGGAGGTCTGGTGCTCGCGTCGATACTGGCCGCACTTTCAACAGTGGCCCCTATTATCTTAGCGTCCGGAACAATGGTGACAAAAGATATTTACCAGCGTGTACTCAAACCCGGAGCAACGGACAAGCAGGTTCTGTTGGTGAGCCGAATTACAACGGCCGTATCCGGTGTGATTTGCTGCATAGGCGCAATAGCTCTCGTGCAGGCCAGCGCGGTTCTGGATATAGTATACGCGGCGTATTCGCTCAGGGGCGCTATATTCGTAATTGTTCTGTTCGGCATCTACTGGAAACGCGCGAGCGAGCCTGGCGCTTGCCGGAGCATGATATTCACGGGGGCTGCGGCGGTTGGCTGGAAGGCGTTTGAATTGATAACGGGCCGCTATCCGATATCCGATCACATTACGGAAACATATGCGGCTGTAATAGTCGCGGTAATTACAACGGTTGTCTTCAGTTACATACTGCCGAAGAAAAAGCTCGCTTAACTAAGACGCAGTAAATTTATACACTCGGATATAAAGACATCCCGACGGGTAATTGCCGCGTCGGGATGTCTTTTTTTTTGACGGTTTAAGACAGCCAAAGGTATTTCATTGATTCTATTTCGTTCCGGTCGTTTAAAGCAGCCTCATAGAGGAAGGCATATTCTTCATAACTAAGCCCCTTAAGCTCGGAGCGGTAATCGCCCTTTCCCGCGGCGTTGGCGAGCTGCCCGGAGAGGGCCCTAAGGTGACGCGTAAAATCCTCCGCGCCGGTATAAGCCGCGTATTCGGGCGCAGTTCCCGGAACCGGAAGCCCGGTCGGGGCGCTTGCGGTAAAGTTTTCGGCATACTCGTATCTTTTGTAGCCGCCGTAATTATATATGACCCTGTAGCCATCGTCGCTTTTTGCTATTGTGACATCATAAACGGCGACTTCGTTTCCGCCGGATAAGATATAGTCGGTTCTTATAAGTAATACGGCCGTATCGGGCCCGGCCCCCGCGACTTTTAAGGACTCGTCTACCGTTTTGCGCCCGTTCTCGTCAATAGCGGGGAAGAGTGATTCATATCCCTCAAAGGCAAAAGCTTCGGGTGAATCGGCGGGAGTAACTCCGCAATAATACCCAAACGGAGAGTTAAACTCAAGATGATCTCCGCAGAAGGCAAGGGTATAGCGTCTGCCATCGGACATGGTGAAGGTATAGCTGTATTTGGTTTCATCGGAACTGGTTTTGTGATACGTACCCGGGTCAACGAAGGAAGTGACCTGCATCTGAGACAGGGAGTCGAATACCGCTTTTATCTTTGCCGCGTCGTGCGAAACGAAAGGCTCTGCGCCGTTATACTCGAAAGCAACCGAAACGGGTATATCTGTCTGAAAATTGTCCGCGAAGCTCTGTAAGTCATCCGGGTACAGGCTGAACACGGAAGTCTCGCCGTATATCGGGAACGGGATATTCCAAAGATCGGTGTCATTGTCAACCGTGTACTGCGTACCGCCGCAGTCAATTGACAAAACATTGAAATCAAAGACATATTCCCTTCCGTCGGACATTGTAAAAACAAACCGGCGGTTATAGTCGTCCGCGAGAACTACGGCTTCGGAGCCGATTTCAATTTGTGAAAGCGCGTTGAACACGGCGTTTATTGTTTCACCGCTGACCGAGTGGGAAAGAAAACCCTCTCCGTCCGTATATAATCCGTAGCTGACCGAAACGGGCTTATCTGTTTGATAATTCGCTGCGAAAACTGTACTTCTCTCATCTGCAAGAAAATCAAAAAGAGTTACCGCGGGTTCCCCGGAAGGTGTTTCGGGGGGGACTTCATCGGAATTATCTGAACAGCCCGAGAGCAGCATAACCAGCAAAAAAAAGATCGTAAAAACCGCGGTAAGCCTTCTCATGGCGGATACCCTCCTGATAGCGATTGTCGCTGCTATGCCGTAATATGCACTATTTTACTGTTTTCGCTTCTCCGTGTCAACGAAAGCAGCCGCAATCGGTATTATTATCATATTTCAACAGAAAACCGGCCGATGACGATTTCGTCCGGTTAGTCATATTTATGTCTGAAATTATTCCTTATTGCGCTGTTGCCGCGCGACAAAGACTCTTCCAAAGCCCGGATATATCTTTCATCTTCGCTCTCGCGAAGGTATCGAAGCTCAAGCAGAACTCCATTTTCGTGCGGAACACCGAAGGCTCCCGCATCGGAGCCGGTTGCTATTAAACAGCCCATTAAAACCGCTTTCCGGACAGCTTCCTGCTGGGAAGCCAGTATTCGTCTGGCCGTATCGACACAATAGCCGTCTCTTCCGACAAAGCCGGCCGCGGCGGCAAGCGTAGGTACCCAAACGCTTCCCGATGAGGAAAGCATTGATAAGCAATCGTCATCCATGTAGTAACCGTGCTCGATACTGTCCGTACCGGCCTCAAGCGCTGCCCGTATCTGCGCCGCGCCGTTGCAGTGGGCCATAACCGCAAAGCCTTCGCCATGTGCCGCGGCGACAAGTTCTTTAATCAGCGAAGGTTCAAGAGGGCCTCCCTCAAGACAGCCGAATCGATTAAAGTCAAGAATACCGGAAAACATAATTTTAACGAAATCAGCCCGTTTTAGCTCGGCGCGGGCAAGAAGCTCCCTGTATTCGGAAAAACTTGAAAAGGAGTGGCCTACGATGGAACCGTAATGGCCCTTTTTGTGTATGGCAAAACCCGGAGTGACGTAGTCTATATCGTACTCGGGAGCAAGCTCCCGGGCAAAGAAGGAAACCCCGAGCGCGTCGCCTCCGTCGCGAAAGTAGCCAATCCCGACTTCTTTTACAGCCAGAAGCGCTGCGCGTACAGCGTTTTCATCAACCTCGTTTTTATGGCGTGCAGCGGATTGTTTATAGTCTTTTCCGTCCATGAAAATATGACCGTGACATTCAAAGAACATGATATCCTCCCGGAAAATGCTTCGGTTTTGCGCGTCGGAGTGTTATGAAGCGAGAAATACGTCCCGTATGTAGGCGGAGAGTTCGGTGTAAAACTCTTCGGTGAATATTTCGGTCAATTCGTAGGCCTGTACTGCTTCCATAAAACTCCATGAAGCGTCCGCAGACAGCAGATCATCAAACTTAGCCATGGCGGCATTCTTGTCCTGTGCGGATTCCAGCCATAACGCCAGCGCTGCGGCTGCCGAGGTGACGTAGCTGACAACATAACCCGCGGAAAATGAATAGTGAGGTATTTCGGACCAGTAGTAATAAACATCCTCAAACTCCGTCGGCATACCGTAATCGAGCATAATATCGGCGGTCAGCCGATTGGCTTTGTCAAGAGTGAGGTCGTCGGTCGTGTACAGCATATGCTCGATATCAACCTGAAGGCTAACGTCGACAAGGCACATAAGCACATCCAGCAGCATCATGCGCTTAATCACATCGAACTTTTCGGGGTACATAGCCGCAACAGCGTCCATAGCCAGCAGTTCGAAACCGTTGCTGTGTATCTCGCAGACATCTATGCTGGCGTAATTGTCTTCAATTGCGTTCAGAGATGACAGATAACCGTTTACAGCGTGACCGGTTTCATGAGACAGAGAGGTGGCATCATACATCGCGTCATATTGCTTATGATAAACAAAAGGCTGGTTAAGGGTATACAGTTTTGTCTGGTAGCTGGCGTCATAAGCGCTCTCGCCTCCCAGAAGCAGCAGGTCATATTCGGATAAATATGACAGGGCTTCACGCATATTTCCGGTCAGCATGGGGTTTTCGGAAAGTTCGGAGAAGAAATCAGACATGTCCCAGTCGGTACCGTCGCCGCTGTAATAACCGGGATAATAGCGGTCGCTAAGCATATCGTACGCCGGCATAAGATTTTTAAGAGTATATTCACGTATCGTCAGGTAGTCCTCAAAGGTGTAATCGCGAAGATAATTCGAGGACCATACCATTTCGTAATAGTTATCGTATCCGCAGTAAGCGGCAATCTCGTTTCTTACCCGGACAAGTTCAACAAGCGTACCTCCGAGCTTTTCGTTCTCATTTATCTGCAGCGCCTCATATGCTTTTATATAAATGTCATATTCGTAGTTTTGATAGTTATCCCAAAAATAAAACCAGGACCAGGTGACGCCGTCAATTTCGACGGTAAGGTAATCAANATCAGTATAATAGCTGTCGTACAGCAGCTCCAGTTCTGTCTCTTTGTCGTAGAGCGCTTTGAGCGTATCATCCAAACCTTTGTAATCTTTTAAAACAAGAAGCTTATCGTTATTTATGACAGCGGCTAATTCGTCGCCGTATTCGGAGTTGAGTATAGCCGAGATTGCCAGCGAAACATCATCTTCAAACTTAGTATCCATATACTCGTATTTTGAGTATACGGCCTCTTTTTCCGAATTTTCAGGTTCAAGATAATACTCAAGCTGCGCAATTGTATATGCGTCGTAGTAGAGCGCGACTTCATTCGTAATTGCATAGTACAATTCAAGAACCTGCTCGGTGCGGTCCGGCTCAGCGAGCAGCGCGTTGAGCCGGGAGAGCAGGCCGTCCAGCGCGGCAGGGTCATAATCGGCTATATCCAATGCGGAAAAAGGTATGCCCTCTCTGTGCGGCTGAGTAGTCGAGGGAACCGCGGACCCGGAAGCCGGGGGTGCCGAAGCCGGAATATGACCGGGAGGAGTCGGAGCATAATCGGAAGGAGAAGCGGACAGGGAGGGCGCGGGAACGGGAACAATACTGCAGGAGCAAAATGACATAAAAAAAGCGCAGATAATAAAAAAAGCCAGGGCGCGAACCGTCGGTTTATTCAATCGGACACCTCTTTTTCGGCGCTCGCCGCTTTGGTCGGATGAAGACTTCCCGATTCTAACATGCGTCATTTTCAAAGTCAATGAATGTGTTGTTAATGATGCCGGCGTATGCCGGCATTCGGTTTAAGCTGCGCGTACTCCGGAAGAGGCAGAGGTTATGCCATGAGGACAGCAGAGGTTAATAAGCCGATAATTCAGTATTCTGTCACGCGCACGTCAAAACGGCTCCGTTTTATCCCAAGGACTTGCGCTGATAATCAGGCTGATGCTATAATCGAAAAAACGGATGATCATATACCGCTGTTGAATGCTGAGGATAGATATTATGCTTACCGAAAAAGAGAATTATTTGCTGCTTCTTAATCACAAATGCCCCGAGTGGGTTCCAAATTACTCATTCGGCGCTGACCCGAGCGGTAAACCCGTAGCCAGCGTTATGATCGAGCCGCCTATTTTAAGCGATTACAGATTTAAGGGCGGCGGAAAAGACGTCTGGGGCGTCGAGTTCATCGGTAATATCGAAACGGGCGGAGCGCTGATGCCCAAGCCCGGTGTGGTGATTTTAGATGATATCACCAAATGGCGGGATGTTATAAAAGCTCCGTCGCTTGAGGGTATAGACTGGGAAGCACAGGTCAACATGATGCTCGGGCAGTTTAAGTTTGACAGGTCGCAGTCTGCCGTGGCCTTCAATATGCATTACGGCTATTTTCAGAACCTTATGGGAATGATGGGATTTACGGAAGGCCTTTGCGCGATGTATGAAGAACCGGAAGAGGTATACGCCCTGCTCGACTATCTGTGCACCTTCTACTGCGAGATCGCAAAAAACATAATGCCTATACTTAAGCCCGACGTTTTTACTCTCATGGACGATACCGCAGCATGGGCGAATCCTTTCATCAGTCCCCAAATGTATCACGATCTGATATTCCCCTTCCATTACCGTCAAAGCCAGTTTGCCAGAGACGCGGGTATTCCGATAACGATGCATAATTGCGGCAAGTGCGAATGCTTTATCTCCGACTTTCTGGCGCTCGGAGTTGACCTTATGGAGCCGGCACAGACCTGCAACGATCTTGACGGTATCAAAAAGACTTACGGTGACAGGCTCACCATTGCCGGGGCGTGGGATGCGCGAGGCAGACTGCTTGAGCCCGATGTCACGGACGATGAGATTCGGCAGAGTGTAATAGACGCCATTGACAGATACGCGCCCGGGGGCGGTTATGCTTTCTGCGGCGGTTTTTTGGGAGCAGCGGGCGACCCGGAGCCAAAACGTAAAAACAGGATGGTCGCCGAAACCGTTAAAAACTACGGAGGCGGGTTTTACAGGAAATAAACTTTTGTGTATCCGCTCGATCGGCTCCGGCGTATTTGAGCACGGCATACTGTGTTCCAAGGTCCCTGAGCTCAATGCTTATATCTCCCTGTAAAGGCTTATAATACAGGCGCTGTTTTTTCCGGAAAAAATTTTTCCTGCGGACGCGGACGCTCACGCATTATGCGCACCCACACACGCGGACACGACATACGCACAATACACCCGCATGATGCACCCGCACAATGCACCCGCATGATGTGCCTGCACATTACACCCGTGATGTGTAAGCGCGACATGCACGCGCGCCGAAGGGTGTGACCGAGAAACGGCAGATTGATAGTGGCTACAACAACGAGTGCGGGGGGAGACGGATTGCAGGGAGCTTTTAGTTGCCATGATCAAGTCTCCTTCCCGGCATTTTTGGGTACGCGCCGCGGGAAGCTCCTCTTCGGAGCTTCTTTTTTGCTTTTTATACGATTATGTAATATCTTCATGAAGATGCAAACGTTTACAAAGCAGATAATAGTACATTTGTTCTATTTTGTCAAGCGCTAAATTAAATAATTCGGTTAATAAACGCAGGTCTCCGCGCCGGAGAAGCGGCTGTATTGTCACATTTCAGGTTAAGCTGTATAATCGGATTGAATAAAACGGGCGCTGCGCAGCGGAACAAAAAGTATCTTTGAGCCTATCGCGTCGGTCTGAAACGGCACCCGTTTGACTTAATGGGCGGATATATGACCACGCATTCAGGTGAAGTAAGGGAGATGTTTTAAGTACCGGATGGATAGGTTTGATTACGATGTAATTGTCATCGGCGGCGGTCTGCTGGGCTGTTTTGCACTGCGCGCGCTTACGAAATATAAACTGCGCGCCGCTCTGCTTGAGCAGCGCGAAGACCTTTGCACAGGGATAAGCCGGTCGAACACCGCGGTAGTGTACAGCGGCTGCGACACCAGGCCCGGAACTCTGAAAACCGAGCTTTGCGTCGCGGCGGCAAAAAGCTTCGGCAAACTGTGCGGCGAACTCGGAGTACGCTACAGAAACTGCGGCTCGCTGATGGTATCATTCTCAGACAGAGGCGATAAGGTTCTGGAGCGAAAATACAGCCAAGGGAACGAAAACGGAGTTCGCGATTTGCGCTTGCTCAAACCGCGGCAGGTGCTTGAGATGGAACCGATGCTCGCTGAAAACGTCAGCAGCGGACTGTACGCGCCTGATGCCGGTACGGTAAATCCCTGGGAGCTTTGTTTAGCCGCGGCGGAAAACGCCGAAGCAAACGGCGGGGCGATTATTTTAAACTCGAAAGTTACGAGTATAAAGAAAGTTAAAGAAGGCTTTTCGGTTTTAGCCGGCGGAGTTCATTACCGCGCGGGAGCGGTGATAAACTGCGCAGGTCTCTTTTCGGATTCGGTATATGAGCTGCTTTGCAAGCCGCTTGTACGGGTAATACCCACAAGAGGCGACTACTATGTACTTGATACAAAAGCCGGAAATTATGTAAACCATGTTGTGTTCCACGAACCTGAGGAGAAGGGGAAGGGACTGACCTTGGTTCCCACAACGGACGGAAACATACTTGTCGGTCCGACGGAAATGAGTGCCGTAAGCAAAACAGACTTCGCTACCGATAAAGCGGGTTTAGCGGAGTTGAGGCGCCTTGTGTCGGAGGTAATGCCTTCTCTGCCGATGGAACATGTGATACGCTCATTTGCCGCGCTGCGCCCTAATCCGTATTATGTAAATAAAGAC
>LSQX01139952.1_pt1 | contig 10085 bp, 5 predicted proteins | sample 654561 | NCBI WGS metagenome assembly LSQX01 (sample SAMN04489861, study PRJNA283612) | anaerobic digester metagenome | isolation source: 4 biogas reactors fed with cattle manure at either 37C or 55C with and... | place: Denmark: Kongens Lyngby | collected 2014
TTTCCGGAGTTCCTTGTCAAAATGCGGGTTTACGATATTTACTAAAAATTATGAAAATCGACGACTCTAAACTTCTATATGTTGATTTGATTTGTCATGGCTATATGAGCCCAGAAGTCTATCGGGCTTACTTAACTAAACAAAAGAAGCAATATGTAAATATTTCTAATTTCGAATTCCGGGATAAAGAGTTTGGTTGGGATAGTCATTTTGAAAGTTTTATCTCTAATGGCAACAAAATTGCTAAAAAAGAATACACCGATATTTTTTATACTAATTCATTTTTAAGACCTGCGTGTTATGAATGTCTTTACACTAATCTCAATCGTCCTGGGGACATTACTTTAGGAGATGGTTGGGGAGTCAAAAATGAGTTGACTAACTTCGATGACAACAAAGGGGTTTCTTTAATTCTCATCAATAGCAAAAAAGGCCAATTGGCATTTTCAAGCATCGCCGATAAAACTGTGAATGCGAAGATCCAAATTGAAAAAGTGATGCAACATAATTTAGAAAAACAAACGGTGAAAAGCAGCAATCATAAACGCCTTGAAAAGTTGTATGCTAAAAAGGGTTATGAAGCCATAGCTAAAGAAAGCTCGGCATATCAAAACAAACAAGCTCGCTTAAATAAAATTAAATCTAAAATTAGTAAACTCTTAAAAAAGTTACATTTAAAATAATTAAAAATTGTATAGTTCTAATAGATGTTTGAGATTTTCTTCTAATTCAAATCCGTTATTTTTCAGTGCAAAAATGATATCTTTTTGAGATATTACCGGTTTTTGCATGGTTAACGAACGTTTGACCCAACGGTTTATATCATTTAAAGGGAGGAAGTCAACCAGGCCTAAATTGAGATCTGCAAGACGTGGAACTCGGTCAGAAGCAATAGTAGGCAAACCCGCAATTTGATTTTCTAAAACAACAATTCCAAAACCTTCAAACTTGGAAGGAAATAAATATAAGTCAAAGATTTTTAACCAAAGAGGTACATCGCTTCTTAAGCCTATGAAGCGCACTTTATTGTCTAAGCCTAGTTCTTTGACCTTTATCTTAATTTCCTCTTCAATTCCCCCATCAGGTCCGCCTAAAACCAAAATTGCGTTTTCTTTAACCTTAGCGATTTTTGAAAAAACATCGACGATAAAAGCTTGATTTTTCTTTTCTTCAAAGCGAGAGATATTACCGATGAGAAAAGCGTCATTTGGAATTTTAAATATCTTTTTAAGAGCTTCAGCATCTTGGGTGTCGACATTTAAAAATCTTTCGCTATCAACGAGATTCCTGATGACTTTTCCATATTCATCAAATGTAGTTTGACCAAAGATATCTTGCCCGGCTTCATAAGAACAAGCGACTAAATCAGTAGCGCTGATTTTTAAAGAAAGCCGTTTGATCACCATTATTAGTTTTTCTATTTTTGAAAATTTAATTCCGGTTAAAGTATCGTGCGCATGTGAAATCCGATGTTCAATTAAATAATCTTTAGCGAGCCTTAAATAAAGTGCGCTATCGAAATTAGCATCTCCATGTACAACGAGATAATTGTTATGCTTTCTTAAAAATTTCTTAAAATCAAAGTACGCTTTTAAGTAATTCTTTTTCGAAGGCGCTGTGCCTTTATAAACTGCACCTCCGTGGAGTTTGATTTTTTCTTCTTGAGTCTTGTCGATTTCGCCAAAAGAATATACGTCTGTAGTGATTCCTTTAGACCGTAACAATTTCATATATCCGAGAATAAATGCTTCGGTGCCGCCTTTTTTAAACGCTCCAACAACATGAAGAATTCGTTTTTCTTTAGCGACGATACAAGACGAAATTTCGCTTGTCACTAGTAGATAAGTAAAGACATAAATCAAAATTGCAGAAGCTGAGGAAATTAAATAATAAATCGATTCAGTCAATCCTTGCAAGATGAACATTATCTGCACGAGAAGTGCGAAAACTGCAATCTTTTTATTTTGTCTAAAAAGAAGAACGAGTTTAGAAAAATAAAGACCGAATATATAAAGTAGCAGAATAGTTTTGATAATTCCCCCACTTAAAATGACAGCCAAGTATGCATTGTCGATTGACGTCACATTTGTAAATTGAGAGTAGAAGGAATAAACAAATCCGTCGCCATAACCAAAAATTATCTGTGGGTTTTTAAATAATGGCAATGTTTCACCAAATTCATCAAATCTCGTCCCCATTGTCCTAATCCCGTTTAAAAAGAAATTCTGATAAAAATAGTGGTGAATGGTATCTAAGGCGGTTCCGGTTGGGTGTAAAGAAGGAATGGTTATAAATAAAGTAAACGATGTAAGGATAATTAAAATTGCAACCCCAATAATCATATTTCGTTTAAAATGGGCTTTAAAACTAGTGATATAAACATAGATGAATCCAAAAGCAAAGATCAAACTGACAAGTAAAATAGCCGTTTTATCCCGAGAGATTATGAGATTTAAGAATAAGAATAAATCGACAGCAATTAAAAGATTTCGTCTTAATTTAGAACTACCGAACATCGAATACGTTGCACCGATAATCCCAAACATAAGAATAATCCCATACGCATTTTTACTAGTGAAAAAAGATGCGATTTGGTAAAAATGAGCGTCTTCGCCTTCGGCGATAAACGAATTAACAATTGCTTTAAATTGAAAGAAGATTGAATAAAAAGCAGCAGATATGGCAAAAGCGGCAACTAGAAGTGAGAAGTATTTAATGGTTTCTTTTGTTCTTGTAACCGAAGGTAAGACATCAATAAAAGCAAAAACAAAGAGAATAATTCCAAATGTTCGAATCAGGTTATTAAGTCTATCCATAAGTCCCACATCGATTGACCCGATTTGGGCAGGAGTTACTACTGAAATAATTATCGCACTTAAAGCATAGACAAAAAGAATAATGGTCAATAGTAAACGCGGTCTACTTTTTTGTAAAATAGCAAGACTTAAGATAACAAAAACAGATATAAGAAGGATAACCGCTCGATATATTGCCCCGCTCAAATGAGCACTAAATAAAGAAGGAAAAATCGAAGATAGAGAATAAAGTAAAAAGAAACCAAACAAAACCGAAGCAATGACGATTGAAGAATATTTTTTATTTAAAAAAGAAGAAAATGCATTTCTTGCTTTGTGGATAAAAGAATTTGTTTTTTTGTTGTTTTTATTTTCAAAGAGACTTTCATATTTGTTTTTACTATGCTTGATGTCATAAGTCGCTTTTGCTTTTTCTTGCACTTGTTTTTTATCGGCTTTAACATTGAGTTTCTTATCTAATTCTTCGACAAAATGTTCAATATTCCCAAATTCAACAAAAGCAGCATATTCTAATGGCGCGACTGACTCTGGACCGCCTGATAAGAAACCGATCACTTCTGTTCCAGAAAGAAGAGATTCAGCAACGACCATTGAGAAAGTTTCATATTCACTCAGTAAAATTGTCGCATCTGCATAATGATAATGGGCAACTAAGCTATCTTTAGAATTTACCCGGCCAAGGAAAATAATGTTTTCAGTACTCTTTTCGTTACGCATATTGCCAATAACCACAAATTTCACATTTTTCTTTAAATATCTTTGCGCGATATCATATAGGTGATATCCACCTTTATCTTTAAGATGAAATCCAGAAGTGACATGCAAAACAATTTTGGTATTTTCATCAGTTCGGATTTTCTTATATGGATCTTCTTGATCGACAAAGGCAAAATCATCAAGCTTAAAACCATTATTGATTGAAACAGCTGGTAAGCCTGAAAAAATTGGCGCCTCGTCAATCATTTTAGTTAAAGTTGGGGAAACTCCAGTAATAACAAAATTAGTCGCTCCTTTAAAGGCGTTGAGCATTTTTTTGTAAAAATAGTGGGTTCTCTTGGTCAAAGAATGCTTTCCATTAAACTCTTTGACATATGGACAATTTTTGCATTGATCAGTTTTCCATTTTTTACAATCCAATGAAACTCCACAGTTTGCAGTGAACATAAAATCGGCGTGATTAGTCAAAATCACTTTCACGTTTCTTGTTTTAAGAAACTTAATAATTGAATAAATATTGACAAAAAATCCGTTTAAACAATGTAAATGCACGACATCTGGGTTTATTCTTTTTAAAAGTCGCTTTAATTTTAAAGTAGAAAAAAACATTCCACCATATAAGTTCTCGCTGACTTTAGAAATTGCGTGATGAACATTTGATTCGAATTCAAAACCTGTTTTATAAACTTTCGGTTCGTTGATTTTTGCACCGCGTCCATACAAGACATAAACATCGTGTCCATCTTTGAGATACTCATTTTTTAAATTCTCAACGATTTGACCCGTGCTGCCTTTTTTATAGACGACGTTTACTAGCGCAATTCTCATTTTCTTTTCGCCTTTATTTCGTTAAGTAAAGAAGGTATATCGAGATGGTTAACCTTTCTTAAATATTCTTGATCTCCCACTGCGGAACATAAAATATCATTGATGCCAAATGCTCTTAATTCGAGATCGAGATGATGTTTGGCAATCAATTCGCTGATGATTGAGGCTAGTCCTCCAATTACATTATGTTCTTCTAGTGTGTAAACTTTTTTATATTGTTTTAAAACTTCAATGAATTTCTTTTCGTCAATCGGTTTCAAACAAGGAACTGAGTAAGAATCAAACTCCAATTGGTTGGCGACTTCTAAAGCGTTTTTCGCGATTGTCCCATAGCTGAAAATCGCTTCTTTTGCTTTAAGAAAATTATTCATCATGATTGGAGCACCAATTGAAAAAGAGGTCCCAGGTTTATGCAAATTTTTTTCACTATCGCGTTCGAGTCTTAAATAACATGGTTTTTTTAAGTTGAACATGTGTTCAATCACATAATTAGCCTCTAATCTATCGGAAGGTGCAAAGATGTGCATGTTAGGTAGTGCACGCATAATTGCAATATCTTCGGTCGCATGGTGGCTAAAACCCAGCGAACCATATGTAAAGCCTCCACCAATACAGACAATTTTCACATCAGCATCATAATAACAGACGTCATTTCTGATTTGTTCATAACATCTTAAGGTCGGAAAGTTTCCGATCGAATACACAATCGGTCTAAGTCCTAAAGATGCCATTCCTCCCGCCATTGCCATCATGTTTTGTTCAGCGACGCCTGCGTTAACATATTGAAGGTGAAATTGATCGGTAAATGGTTTTAAAACTCCAAATCCTAAATCACCGGTCACTAATTGGATATTTTTATCTTCTTTAGCATGTTTGAGAAGGAGCTCGACAAAAGTTGTTCTCATTTTATTTTTCCTCCTCATATGGATCTTTAATCGAAGCGGGTTGAACTAATTTAAGTTCTCTTAACGCCGCTTCATATTCGCCGTCTTTATGCGGAAAGCGATAGTGCCATAAAATATTGTTTTCCATAAAAGAAATACCTTTTCCTTTTACGGTTTTGGCAATGATAATCGATGGACGTTTGTTTTCTTTTGCTCCTAGTAATGCATCTTTGATTTCGGCGCAATTATGACCATCAATTTCGCACCCATCCCAGTTAAAAGCTTGCCATTTTTGGAGCAAAGGTTCGAGTTTTAACGTGTTTTCTGTAAAATCAAGACTTTGCATCATGTTTCGATCGATAATGACAATTAGATTGTCTAGTTGATATTGACTAGCGACTAAAGCACTTTCCCAAACCGCACCCTCGTCACATTCTCCATCTCCGATGATTGCATAAACCTTATTTTTTCGTTTTTGTTTTTTTAAGGCAAGAGCGATTCCTACTGCGTAAGATAGTCCGTGTCCTAAAGATCCAGTTGAAGCATCGATTCCAGGCACTCCTTTATGTGAGACGTGACCGGATAAGACGGAACCATTTTGATAATGAGTTTTTAAGATGTCTCGATCAAAAAACCCAAGCTCTGCTAAGGCAGTGTAAATCGCAGCTCCTGCATGACCTTTACTGAGAACGAAATAATCGCGCTCTAGGCTCGTTGGGTCATGCGGAAAAACTTTTATCACTTCAGCATATAAAACCCCGACTATTTCGGCTAATGACAAAATAGAAGCAATATGTGATCCTTTGGAAAGATGGGTCATTTCAATCCCGTGTCGGCGAATTAGCCACGCTAATTCTTTCCCATTTATTTTTCTATTTTCCATTTAGTTCTCCTTTGATTGAAGTGAGTAGAAGATTGTCAAAAACCTCTTGGTTATTTTTTAATAAGTGATGAGCCACAACTACCGGTCTCACTTTTTCTTCATATGGGTATTTAATTTCACCAGTTAAAATTTCTTTTAATTTGAAAAGGGCTTCTACTTTACACGTGGCGACAAAATCTGGAATAAATTCAAGTAAATAGTTAGTGCTCGTCATCCCTATTGGAGAATAGACAAAAAACGGAACTCCAGAACTTAAATAATCTCCAATTTTACTTGAAAGCGCATATTTTAAATCTTTTAAAGCGTACTCTTCAAACGATTCAATGTGAATTAATAAATCACTGGATAAAATAATTTCTTTGACTCGTTCATAAGAGACCATCTCTTTATATTTCACTCCGGGAGCGTCTTTCAAGATTTCGTTTATTTTAGAGTCAAAGGGCCCATAAATCCATAACTCTAACCCGTATTGGCTAAGCACTTGTCCAACTTCTAATATCGATTTTTCTCTTCCGAGTCCAAGATTACCTAAATAGACGACTCTTTCGAATTTTTCAGGTTTCTTCCCTTCACTAATATCAAATGCTCCTGCATTCATAATTACACTAGCAGAGTGCTTAATTTCGGTTTGATAAAGATCGAGTAATTCTTTTGAGTTATAAATGCAATGATCTGAGTATTTAATAGCTTTTTTCATTTGTCTTGCCAAGCGATGATGGAAAAATGGATAGAGCCAATTATGTTTTTTAGACATGTAATTGAATTTCTTAAAACCGTAATCTTCACAATTATGAATGATCAGAGGAATCTTCATTTTGCGAGCGATACGCCTTGCTAATTTAAATAAAAATGGCGCATCTCCAGCTTGTAAAAGAATGACATTGGGTGAAAAGTCTTTGATCCAATTGACGAATTCACTAGATATCCACCGCTTTGAATTCCAAACCATTTCTCGTGCTAAAGATCCTAGCGGATTTTTAAAGTTGCTATTTGATACCTTTGAGGAGTTTTGGCCCACTTCAATGTTTTGAAATTGAGGAGAGATTTTGTTACCGACTTCTATTTTTTTAAACGACTTAAAAGCTCGTAAAGCATCTTGATCGCTCACCCGGTAAAAGTTTGTAAAATTGTCACAATCAGGAATTTCTTCTTTCAGATAAAAATTAGCGACTTGTTCATTTTTTAAATTAGAAACAAGGTTTAAAATTGTCCTTCCATTTGAATTCGTGGAAGATAGACAATTATTGGAAACGATGAGAATTTTCAAATTTTCTTTATCCATTTTCTCTGAACCTTATCTTTAACGTAACAAAAGGTTTGTTACTTTTTACTTATTCCTCACTTCATCATAAACAATTTGCCCATTTTGAACAAATTTTTCGCCCTTTTTCATATTTGTAAAAATATGTTTTGGCTTATGCCCAGTTTTCTTTTGTAATCTAAAGGCGTAATAAAATTCATAAAACCGATATAAACGTGGATGAATGAGTTTGTTTACAGCACCTTTTGAAACAAAGTATTGTTCATCGAAACCTTTAAAATAAGAAGATTTTTCCGCATCAGCGATAATATCAAAAACTAGTTTCGAGGACCTGAAAATCTTAAGACGTTTTTTCATCATCTCATGCATAAAAACAGAATCTTCGCCTGAATAAATAAAGTTTGGAGTTCCAAGCGCTTCATTGAAACGAAGGTTGTATTTTTCCACCGCCTTCTTGCTAAGCGCAACGCCAGGCCCACCGACATGAGATACATCGCTAAACCGAATGACGAACGCGGTGCGTTTTTTAGAAATTTTTTCTTTTCCAAAAATCAAACCATTGAAAAGCACAGCATCATTTTTGTTCTTCAAAAAGAAACGAACAACTTTATTTTCGTAATCATCGAGCAAGGCACAATCATCATCGATAAATAGACCGATGCTTGCCGATAAATTCTCCAGTAAAATATTGCGATTTCGGCTCACGCCTTTAGTCGTGCTATCGATGACTAAAATTTCTTTTCCTTGATGAACAAAAGTATAAGCTTGGTCGCGATCTGTTTGATTAGCGACAATTGCAGAACTTTTGACATTGAGATAATTAAGGAGTTCACGAATTTCTTCTTCACCGTTTTTATGCATCGTCGGAATTAAAATTTGCAAAGGATTTTTTTCATCAAGCGGAAACGGTTTTCGGCTGAATAAGGTATGAAAAAACTCTTTGATAAATCGACGATTAAAAATGATTTGAATAAGAGAGAATAATCCTACATAAGTGAAACCCTTGACGAGCAATTGTGAAATATTCGTCAGATTATTTAAATCAATTAAAAGATTGATGCTTAAAGGTTTAAAACCGAAAACTAAGCTAGTGATAATAGCTGCTACCAAGCCATATAAAACATTAAAAATCACTGATTTCCAGTATGTTTTTTGTTTCAATTTAATTTTTTTCGAATTATAAAAAGAAAGTGCAATAGCCTCGACAGTATAAGAAAAAACGGTTCCAATGATACATCCCCAAATTCCTAAAACGTAGCAAAGTCCAATCCCAAGTGCAACATTTATGACAAAAACGCACGCATAGATGATTGCCGGGATGAGGTTTTTATTTAGCGCTCGTTGAACCTGAAAACTGAAAGTTTGACCTGCAATTAAAATATTAGAACCCAGGATAACAAGCGAATACCAAAAGATATCTAAATAGTTAGCAGAGTAAGAAGCAGGTAACCACGCTGAAACAAATTCGAACCCACACGCCATAAATCCAAAGACAATCAAGACGATCACGATCGAAATCACTTTGATGACAAAATCAAAAATGTATTGGACTTCATCCATCCTTCCTCTGACAGCATCTTCGGTTAATTGAGGCCCAAAAACGCTTGTGATTGAAACAGAAACACTGACGATATAAGCATTGAATGTGGTGCTTATTTGATAAATTGCGACCGCTTGTGAACCGATCATAAATCCAATAATAACTTTATTTGTAATCAAATTCATTTGGGTGAGAATAGAGATTGCAAAAACGACTAAAGAGAAGACGATAATTTGTCGAAACATCGTTTTATCGTACTTATCAAACTTGAATGTCACTTTTGTTTTAAGACCAAAGAAGACATAAATCCCATTGACAATAACTGTAGCGATTGAAATCCCAAGTGCGACCCATGTAATCGCAACAGATCCTCCACCATAAAAAAGAACCAACATCGAAACCATTGGCGAAAGTACAGTGAAAATGAGCGAGACAAGATTTGTCCAGATGAATTTCCTTTTATATGTGAGAATAAGTCTAAAAACAATCCCAGGGAATTCAATCACTGTTCCAATAGCAGTGAGTGTCATAATCGGAACAATCCAATTTGATATTTGCGCATCTGTATACTTTTCAAGTGGAATGACTTTAAAGGCGACGAGTAAGATTAAAATCGCACCGATGAGACTAGCGATTGCAGCAACTACTAAGTAAAAAGCGAAAAATATTCCATTGATATGTTTTTCACCTTCTTCCCCCCGGTCTTTTTTAGCGATGTTAGCAAATCGTAGATAAGACGTCGCCATTCCGATTGATAAGAAAGAAAGATATCCGATAAAAGCAGTCGCAAAAGCGCGAACACCATATTCAGTTTCGCCGAGTTTTTCTAAAACGTATGGTGTATAAAAAATTGCTAAAATCACAGAAGCAAAAAGAGTCACATAAGAAATGACTATTGAGATTGTCATCGCAGTTTTTTGACTTATTTGCTTTTTCATTTTAATCCTTGTTCGTTCGATGGTAAGTGGTCACAATGGTCGCCAAAACATTTTTAATTTCCTTGTTTTCTTCAAGGGTGAAAACATTTGCAATCGTTTTCATGTATTCGTCAATTGGGAAATCAGTTTCTTGTTCTTCAATATATATTTTACTATTTGCGGTCTTTTTATGTTTACTCGCGTCGATCAAGATCTCTTCGTAAAGTTTTTCTCCTGGT
>LSQX01314190.1_pt2 | contig 10085 bp, 7 predicted proteins | sample 654561 | NCBI WGS metagenome assembly LSQX01 (sample SAMN04489861, study PRJNA283612) | anaerobic digester metagenome | isolation source: 4 biogas reactors fed with cattle manure at either 37C or 55C with and... | place: Denmark: Kongens Lyngby | collected 2014
AGGTCTTTATCCCGGATATTTGATTTTTCAAGCAGCTCCCTGAATCCATCCCAGTCTTCAGGTGTATATCTTGTCCTTAAATTAACATCAACATCTAATTCTTTTAATTTGTTTGCCAGAAAGTCAGATGAGGTGTCTTTACGTTTTCCTGCCAGCTCAGTATTGAAATCAATTGGTCCGTCGGGTGATGCATAAGCTGAGACTTCTACATTTTTCAGATCGATTTTATCCTCTTTATGTGCTTTTTCCGTATATTTAAGGAAATTAACCACATCCTGGGCAGTGATCTCTTCATTGCGTATATTTGCCCTGTTAATAAGGTAGTGAATATCAGCAAGCGCCTCATCGGGAACTATCCTTTGGAAGGGATCAATATTCGGATCATACTTGCCTGTATTATTTACTTCACGGCGTACACCAAGAATTGGTTTGGGATAATTGGCAACCATTGTGCTGGTTGCAATTATGCCATCAGCAATTTTAACCGGGTCAAAATCTAAGCTTGCTGCTCCTTTTTTTGCAGTCATATTTACATAAAGCTCTGATAATCTCATAGCTTCTGCAAAGTCTATATTGTCATTATAGTTGAACATACCGCCTGCACTGTAGCTTATAACCCTGTTATTTGCCTGTACCCTTTCTCCCTGTAAGGTCACCGGATCAAATTTTGCCTCCTGTCCCTGGTACTTCAAAACAGGAGTTGCGGTAAGAGTAGCTTTTTTGTTGAAATATTTTGCCGGAAATTTTCCATCTATGGAGATATCAACATTTCCTGCATGTGTTTCGAGTATAGCAGGTGTAACTTTGAATTCAATCTGGTTTGCATTTCTCTTCATTTTTTTCAATCCTGCACACCCCGGGAAGAAGAGTGTAGCTAAAACAACTAACACTAAAGATTTAAAGATTTGATTTTTCATGATTTCCGGTATTTTGTTATAATTTTAAATGTTTTTTTTAATCTAATTACAAAAATAGAAAGCTTTTTCATTTAACAAAGAATTTTCTATGTTTTTCGGCGAAAATTCCTGCTATCTTTTCTGTTATCGCTTTTTTGTCTGCTATCCGGCCGGTGGTATCTGCCGCTTTGTTTTTTTTGTTCAGGAATGCCTTCCGGCTTAGGCAATAAAACTTTACGGGAAAGTTTAAGTTTGCCTGTTTTGTCGTCAATACCTATCAGTTTGACATCAAGCTTATCGCCTACTTTAAATAAATCTTCGGGTGATTCCACTCTTTTCCAATCCATTTCCGAAACATGAAGCAGTGCATCTTTCCCCGGAAGTATCTCTATAAATGCCCCGAAGGAGACCAAAGACTTCACAGTTCCGTTATAGATTTCACCTACTTCGGGAATTGCTATAATAGCTTTAATTCTTTGCTTTGCAGCTTCAATAAATTCAATTCCCACACCTGATATTTCAACTAAACCAATATCGTCTTCCTCTTCTATGGCAATTACCGTATTTGTCTCTTCCTGTATTGCCTGAATAATTTTTCCGCCCGGTCCGATTACGGCTCCAATCATATCTTTCGGTATTTTGACTATTTCAATTCTCGGAACATTGGGCTTGAAATCGGCACGCGGCTCAGGTATTATCTCCAGCATTTTATTAAGAATGTGTATCCTTCCCCCTTTGGCTTGATTAAGCGCCTGCATCAGAACCTCATAAGAGAGGCCATCCACTTTTATATCCATTTGAGCGGCAGTGATCCCTTTTTCTGTTCCGGCTATTTTGAAATCCATATCTCCAAGGTGATCTTCATCGCCGAGGATATCTGACAAAATAGAATATTTTTCAGAATTTTTATCAGTTATCAGTCCCATGGCGATTCCCGAAACAGGCCTTTTCATTTTGATCCCCGAATCCAACATGCTCATAGTCCCTGCACAAACCGTTGCCATTGATGATGAGCCGTTTGATTCGAGTATGTCGGATACCACTCTTATTATATAAGGAAAATCTTCGGGTATCATTTTTTTCAGGGCACGGTGAGCAAGGTTGCCATGTCCGATTTCACGCCGCGAAAGCCCCCTTGGAGTGGACGGTTCGCCAACACAAAAAGGAGGAAAATTGTAGTGGAGCAGAAACTTTTCCTTTCCCTGAACCGTTACATTATCAATAATTTTCTCATCCATTTTTGTACCCAGAGTGACTGAGGTAAGCGACTGTGTTTCACCTCTGGTAAATAGAGCTGAGCCATGAGCTCCGGGAAGATAATCAATCTCTCCCCAAATATCTCTGATCTCATCACTTTTCCGCCCGTCAAGGCGAATGCTGTCGTCAAGTATCATGCGGCGCATTGCCTCTTTTTCAATTTCATGAAAATATTTTTTGATCAGCAATTCGTGAAGATCTGTATCTATGCTGTCATCCCCTGCATATTTTTCTTTATACTCTTCTATATACTCATTCCGTATATTTTCAAAGGCAGTAAGCCTTTCATTTTTATTTTTTATCTGTTGCCTGGCAAGGTCATAACATTTTTGATAAAGATCGGAGCTAACTAAGTTTTTTAACTCTTCAATATTGGTTTCATGGCAATATTCTCTTTTAACAATATTTAGCTCAACTGCCATTTCTTCCTGAACCTTGCAATGTTTTCTGATCTCTTCGTGTGCAAACTTTATTGCTTCAAGGAGATCATTTTCAGACACTTCATTCATTTCACCCTCTACCATCATGATATTATCATAAGATGCGCCTACCATAATATCCATATCGGACAGGTCAAGCTGCGAATGGGTGGGGTTTATAATAAATTCTCCGTTTACTCTTCCTACCCTCACTTCTGAAATGGGTGTTTCAAAAGGTACATCCGATACTGTAATTGCTGCCGATGCTGCCAGCCCGGCCAAAGCATCCGGTAAATCTTCCTTATCGGCCGACACCAATGAAATCATCACTGCTGTTTCTGCATGATAATTTTCCGGAAAGAGCGGTCTCAATGCCCTGTCGACAAGTCTTGCAACCAATATTTCATCATCCGAAGGGCGGCCTTCTCTTTTAAGGAATCCCCCGGGGAAACGTCCTGCAGCTGAAAATTTTTCCCGATAATCAACCGACAGGGGCATAAAGTCAATATCTTCTTTTGGTTCTTTTGCTGAGACAACCGTTGCCAGTAACATGGTATCACCCATTCTTACTACAACCGAACCATCTGCCTGTTTGGCCAGTTTTCCGGTTTCTATGGTTATCGATCTGCCGTTTGACATTTCGATCGTTTTTGTTAATGCTTTTACCATAATTTGTTATAAAATTAATAATTGAAAAAATGGGTGATAAAATTCAGATAAAAAACAGGGTACCGGAAAGAAAAACCGGTGCCCTGAGATTTTTTCACTTTCGTAAATTTAGTTTTTCGATAATTGAACGATAACGTTCTATATCTTTCTTTTTAAGATAATCAAGCAATCTGCGCCTTTTACCTACCAGTTTTATTAATGCACGTCTTGTGCTGTGATCTTTTTTATTTTCTTTAAGATGTTTGTTTAGATGGTTAACACGATAAGTGAATAGTGCAATCTGGCCTTCGGCGCTGCCGGTGTCTTTTTCATTTTTACCATAGGTGCTGAAAAATTCCCGCTTCTTTTCTGAAGTTAAATACATTTTTTAAAAAATTTAATGATACAATATTTAATCCGCAGTATCCTTTTTATTAAATAACGGATTTACAACGGTTTAAAATTAACGGTGCAAAAGTAGATAAAAGTTTTTATATTTTGAAACAGCTTTTAAAATTTTATATCTCCGGCCAAAATATTTAAAAAAAGTAAAAACACTGTTTGCCATTAATTCAGCAAATAAGAGGTGTAATATATTTACTTTGCCGGATGAAGATACCGAATATGTTTATGATTTGTTTTATTTTTAGCAAATTGTTAGTTGTCATCATTCCGGCAGTTACCGGAGACAATACACAACAATGACAAATTTAAAGATATGAGTCATATTTTAAATCAACTGTTTGGCAGGTATAATAAACTGAGATTTTTAGAGCCTGAAATTAAGAAGGCTGCCGAGATGATCATTAATTGCTATAAGAGTGGCGGCAAGCTGTTAATATGTGGTAATGGAGGCAGCAGTTCAGATTCGGGGCATATAGCAGGTGAGCTGATGAAAGGGTTTAAAAAAAAGCGTCCGTTAGATGCAGCTTTACAGGAAAAAATAAAATCTCTTTCCCGGGAATATGGTGAAATGCCGGCTAAAATGTTGCAGCAGGGGCTTCCGTCTATCTCCCTTTCGGCACATACTGACCTTCTTACTGCAATATTAAATGATATTCATGGAGATCTTATTTATGCCCAACAGGTTACAGGATACGGGAAAGAGGGGGATATTCTCATGGGACTGAGCAGCTCGGGTAACTCAAAAGATATATTGTATGCGGTTATAGTTGCAAAAGCCATGGGATTAAAGACTATCGGGCTGACCGGAGCCTCCGGGGGAAAAATGAAAACCCAATTGGATATTTTGATAAATGTTCCTGAAACTGCCACAGATTTAGTGCAGGAGTACCATCTTCCGGTTTATCATGCAATTTGCGAGATGGTGGAAGAAGCTTTTTTTAGCATATGACATTTTTAATGAGAATTTTTTAATAATGAACAGGGAAAAATTAGAAAGGATAATTGAAAAGATTAAGTCAGTCAGAATAGCAGTAATCGGTGATTTTTGCCTTGATGCTTATTGGTTTATTGATCAGTCAAAAAGTGAGATATCTGTGGAAACCGGCAAGCCTGTTTTTTCCGTGAAACAGCAAAGGTACTCTCTCGGGGGAGCAGGAAATGTGGCAGGTAATCTGACTGCCATGGGAGTAAGAGATGTAAGGGCATTTGGTGTAATTGGCGCAGATCATTTTGGCAATGAGATGATAAGGGTGATGAAGGAGGCAGGGATAAAAACCGGTAATCTGTTAATACAGGAGGAGAACTGGTCTACTCATGTATATGTTAAACCATATATTGGTGATGTTGAGCAGAGCAGGATTGATTTCGGAAATTTTAACCGGCTTGCAACCGGCACGGCTGATATGTTGATAGAAAGAGTTGCCGGGGAAATTATGGCGACAGATCTGATAATTATCAATGAACAGGTTATTTCAGGTATTCATACCCCGTATTTAAGAGATAAGTTAGTGTCTCTTATCAATAATTTTCCGGAAAAAATATTTATTGCCGACAGTAGAAACTATAGTGATTTTTATGATGGAGCCTATAGAAAAATGAATGATACGGAAGCTGCTGTTCTTTGCGGAATAAACAAGGATCCTGCCGATGTCGTGCTCTATTCTGAAGTAAAGGAGGCAGCACTTAAGCTTTATAAAAAGTATGGTAAGCCTCTCTTTGTTACCAGAGGTGAGAAGGGTTCGATAATAGTTGACGATAAGGGTATTACAGATATTTGCGGACTTATGATTCTTTCCAAGACAGATACCGTAGGGGCAGGCGACAGCTATCTGGCAGGGGTGGCTGCAACTTTAGCAGCCGGTTATGATCTGCAGATTGCAGCTGAAATTGGCACCTATGTTGCCGGAGTGACAGTGCAAAAGTTATTTCAGACAGGTACTGCATCGCCATCGGAGATAGTTCAGATAGGCACAGATGCCGATCTTATTTACAACCCTGAGCTGGCCGAAAACAGCAGGTATGCTAAATATTATGAGGACACTGAAATTGAGGTAGTTGGTGATATACCGGCTAAGTTGAAGATTACCCATGCCATATTTGATCATGATGGCACTATCTCAACATTGCGTGAAGGGTGGGAGCAGATTATGGAACCTATGATGATAAAAGCTATTTTGGGAAGGAAGTTCAATGAAGCCGATGAAGCGCTGTATCATAAAGTAAGGTTGAGGGTTGCCGGTTTTATCGATAAAACAACCGGAATACAAACCCTTGTGCAGATGAAGGGGCTTACTGACCTTGTGCGGGAGTTTGGTTTAGTGCCTGAAAATGAAATTCTCAATGAGTTTGGTTATAAGAAGATCTATAATGATGAGCTGCTGAAGATGGTCAGAAGCAGGGAGGCTAAGCTGGTAAGCGGAGAATTGGATATTGAAGATTTCACTATGAAAAATGCCGTTTTATTTTTGAAGACACTCTTTGGGGCAGGTATCACATTATACCTTGTAAGTGGCACTGACGAAGAAGATGTAAAAAATGAAGCCCGCATTCTGGGATATGATAATCTGTTCGAAGGAGGGATATACGGATCAGTTGGCGATATTACAAAAGATGCCAAAAAGATTTTGCTTGACACTATTCTTAACGGTATAGGAGACACCCGTATGATGCAGGTCGTAACTTTTGGAGATGGGCCCGTCGAGATTCGGGAAACAAGAAAGAGGGGAGGTATAACTGTGGGGATTGCCGGCAATGAATTAAAACGTCATAGCCTTAATTTAGCCAAACGCCCGAGGTTAATTAAGGCGGGAGCAGATTTTATTATCCCGGATTTTTCACAGATTGAGAATATTTTAAGAATTTTGAATATTGAAATTAATTAATCATGCCATATTTTAAGTTAGACAGGAGTAATCTTAAATTCAAATCGTTGGCTGATCGTGAAAATAAGATATATATAGAGAGGGATCATATACCGGTTGATCGCCTTCCGAACCGGCAATCTTCTGAATTTCATGCTATTATCAGTAAATGCGCCAACAGGATAATTAAAGCACGTAATTTAAAGAGGTCTGTAATAATGGCTTTTGGCGCTCATACAATAAAAAACGGATTGGCTCCTGTCATTTCTGCATTGATAAAGGAGGGATGGGTAACACATCTTGCTACTAACGGAGCAGGAATAATACACGACTGGGAGTTTGCATATCAGGGTAAATCAAGTGAAGATGTTCGTAAAAATGTAGAACTGGGGCAATTTGGAATATGGGAGGAGACCGGGTTTTATATTAATCTGGCATTGGTTGCCGGAGCATATCAGGGATTGGGTTACGGTGAGTCAGTGGGAAAGATGATCATGGAAGAGGGTATCGTTATTCCGGAGTTATCATTTTTATATAATCTTTCGGCAGAGATAATGAGTACAGATCCGGAATCAGCTGCTGCGGCTATTGACTTTGCCGGTATAATTAAGAATTTTGGGATTACTTCCGGATTTATGAAGATACCGCACCCCTGGAAAGAGTATTCGGTGCAGGCCAATGCTTTTAAGTTTTCGGTGCCTTTTACCGGGCACCCGATGATCGGGCATGATATAATTTACAGCCATCCTTTGAACCATGGTGCTGCCATAGGGCGGACCGCCATGACTGATTTCCTTCGTTATGCACATAGTGTAAGTAACCTTGAAAATGGAGTTTATCTTTCAATCGGCTCAGCAGTCATGTCGCCTATGATTTTTGAAAAATCTCTCTCAATGTCTCAAAATATAGCTATTCAAAAAGGAGAACATATTGATAATCACTATATATTAGTTGTGGATCTGGCCTCTTCAGACTGGAATTGGGAAAAAGACGGCGAACCTCCTGCCGATAACCCGGCTTACTATTTAAGATATTGTAAAACATTTAACAGAATGGGTGGTAAAATGGATTATCTGACAGCAGACAATAAGGACTTTCTGCTTACTTTGTATCAAAAATTAAATAAAATAAATACGGGATACCCCGGCTAAAGCCGGAACAAGCTATGTGATGCCATTAAAAATAATTAAGATATATTCATGAAAAAAACATTCATTAAAGAGCTGAGAGATGAAGCCCGTAAGCATCTTGTCAATGAGTTATTGCCATTTTGGTTATCCCGGATGAAAGATAAAATTAATGGCGGCTTTATTACTCACTTTGATCAGAATGGCAACGATACGGGAGAGGATGAAAAATCGCTTATTTCCCAGACAAGATGTCTCTATACCGTATCGTCGGCATGTAGAGCAGGGTATAATAAAGATCAATTTGCCGGGCTTGCAGAATATGGATTTAATTTTTTGATTGAAAAGATGTGGGATCCCGAAAATGAGGGTTTTTACTGGATGACAGATAGAAAAGGGAATCTTAAAATAGATCAGAAAATAGTCTACGGGCATAGTTTTGCTATCTATTCATTAAGTGAATATACATTGGCAACGGGCGATGGCAGGGGGGTGGAGTATGCTGAAAAGGTTTTTGACCTGCTACAGAAATATTGTGTAGACACATATTTTGGCGGTTATTGGGAGATGTTTCACCGCGACTGGACTCTTTGCGGTCCGGGAAGTGAGGGGGGCGACAGGAAAACACTTGATGTGCATATGCATCTGATGGAAGCTTATACTACTCTTTACGAGTGTACCCGTAAAGAGGTTCACCGAAGAAAGTTACTTGAGACAACAGATATTTTGATTAACAGGATTATTCACCCGGTCTATAAAACGGGGATACCCCAGTTTTATAAAGACTGGAGTGTTGCCCCACAAATTAAATTTAATATAATTTGGGGATGGGACAGATTTTCTGAGGAGGGACAGAAAGGAAATGCAACAGACAATACCTGTTATGGGCATAATGCTGAGTTTGTATGGTTGCTGAAACATGCTTTGGAGATATTGGAAATTGATATTACAAACTATCTGGAACTATTTAAAGTAATTTTGGATCATACTGTTGATAATGGAATTGACTTTGAGTATGGCGGCGTCTATGTTGAAGGCCCTCACTCGGGCGGAGTATATGATAAGGAAAAAGAGTTTTGGCAGCAGGCAGAGGTGCTGATAGCTTTGCTTGACGGAGTGCTTCTTTTCGGAGAGGAAAAATACCGGAAAGCTTATGAAAATGTTCATCGTTTTGTATTCGATAAAGTGATCAATAAAGGTGTTGGAGAGTGGTATCCGCTATTGACAAGGAGGGGTGAACCGATTTGGACCCATATGGGGCATTCATGGAAAATCAACTATCATACAGTCAGGTCGATGATCCAGTCTGTTAAGAGGCTGGATCTGCTGGCAGAGAAAATAAAGAAGTGTAATTAATAAACCGCATCTTATGGATTTAGTTCTTACTTTAACCGACTGGGTTATTTTGTCGGCAGTAATGCTTGGAAGCCTTTCATTTGGACTTTATAAGGCATTTCAAAAGAGGTCGGGAGCAAGCAGCACTAATTTTTTTCTGGGTGGAAGATCAATTAAATGGCCTGTTGTCGGAGCATCACTTTTTGCTACTAATATTGGTGCGGAGCATTTGGTGGGCTTGTCGGGAGATTCATACCGCTACGGACTGGCAGCAGGGTCTGTGGAGCTTACAACCGCAATTACCCTTGGGTTTGCATGTGCTGTTCTTTTCCCTTATTATATGAAAAACAGGATTTATACTATTCCTGAATTTTTGGAGCTAAGATACAATCGCAGTGCAAGGACTTTTTTTTCCATATTGATGCTTATCATAAGCATCATGACTAAGCTTGCCTTCACCATGTTTGCCGGAGCACTTGTTTTAAACAGTATTCTTGGGTGGAATGTTATGACTACAGTTTTCTGGATAGGCATGGTGGTGGCAGTGTTTACTATGATTGGGGGATTTACTGCCGTTGCTTATTCTGACGTTATTCAGGTGATTTTGATAATAGGAGGAGCTGTTGTAATGCTGTTCATAGGGTTGGATAAAGTGGGCGGATGGAGCGGACTTATGGAAAAAGCACCTGATATGATGGTAATAACAGCACCCTATGATGATCCGGTTTATCCTTTTTGGGGAATATTGGCCACAGCCTTTTATGCAGGGATTTTTTACTGGGGCATTGATCAGGTGAATGTACAAAGGGTTCTTTCTGCTCCTGATATTAAACAGGCAAGGTGGGGTGCAATGTTTGCCGTCTTTTTAAAACTTTTCCCTCTGTTTCTTTTTGCAGTGCCGGGAGTAATTGCCTATGCTCTTTTTCCCGGAGAGTTAGAGGGTGAATCTACAAGGCAGACTTTCGTTCTTTTACTTAACAAGCTGCTTCCCGAAGGTGCGCGGGGACTTTTGCTTGCTTCACTGATGGCTGCATTGGTTACTTCGCTTATTGCAGTGTTAAACTCGGTTTCGACATTGGTGGTTCGTGATTTTATTGTGGAGTTTCGCCCCCATACCTCTGAAAAGAGACAGGTAGC
>LSQX01014246.1_pt1 | contig 10084 bp, 9 predicted proteins | sample 654561 | NCBI WGS metagenome assembly LSQX01 (sample SAMN04489861, study PRJNA283612) | anaerobic digester metagenome | isolation source: 4 biogas reactors fed with cattle manure at either 37C or 55C with and... | place: Denmark: Kongens Lyngby | collected 2014
TGGTCGATGTGAATGGCGGATTGAGGGGGAGTAACATCGCCGTCACACCAATGCCACACCCCCCCTCAATCTCGCCCTACATGAGCAGTATGCGGTTTTGACTACCAATTTGGAATCGTACGGAAAAATGATGTGTGTGGGGGATGGTTTCCACGCCGTCCCGCGAACAGGCGTTTGGCGTAACTTCTGTACCAGCGAAGTCGGTAAGCTTCTTGTGGGTAAAGGTTCAGATTCTTCACTTCGTTCAGAATGACAAAACCCAGTTCTTATTCCCTATTCCTTGTTTCCTTAGCCGTTGTGGTAACAACGTACGGGGATATCTGTGAGGACTTTACCTGCTAAACCCGGTCGATGAAAACATTTATGCTTGCCTCAAACGGTGGGGTTTTCTTTTTTGCTCTGGTTAAGGAATAGTTTTGCGAAAAAGGGGTGGAAAGAGATGGCGTTTCTTCCATCCCGATCTCAATGGTAAATAGCCAGCTTAAAGTATTGATGCGAGGTCGATTCGCAATTTCTCAGCGTTAATCGGTGTGAACTGGATGAAGGTTTGCCCATGGGTGTTGGATGGTGTCAGCGTCCACATGCGATCGCCCCCTGCGAGGATGCCAAACCCACGGACGCGTTGGTTTTCGACCTCATTCGGTTGCTCAAGAATTGCGAAAGAAGCGTTTGCCTGACGGTCCTGCAAGGCTTCAAAAAATTCCTGACGGGCAGTGTCGTTTAAAGGGGTGGCGTATATTGCGTTGTACGCATCAGCATAATTCCCCTCAATAGCCAGAGCGGTTATTTTGTAAAGCGATTCTTCCAACAGGCTGAATTCTACGGACGATTGGGGTTGCTCTGGGAGGGGCAGCCCTTCCAGCACCGCATTTAGCAAGCTTTCACGATCTGCCTGGTGGGAAAGCTGCAAGCCTTTACCATTACGGGTGAGACTGACGGAATCGTGCTCACCGAGGTAGTGATAGACTTGCTCCTGCGGAGTCCCGGAAGAGGAATCCAGCGTAATCAGGATTTTCCCAGGACTGGTAATCAGGTCCACTGCCGCGCGTAGTTCGGGGACAAGCTCGTAACTATCATCTTCATTGGCGATAAGTAAACCGCTCTCCTGTAGGCTTTCAATGCGTTTTTGAGCATCAGCTTCGATATCTTCCACCAGCCAGCCCTGGTAGGGGTTCTCTATTCCGATGACTGTGATGGGAGCATACTCTGCAAGCAGAAGCCAGAGTGATTTCGTGCTTAGCATAAAAAGTTGGTTTGTGATGTTCACTGTGGTTTTACCTCACGACCAATCTTTGGTGGGGACAAATTGATATTGACCAGCGTTGTTTGGGTCTAATACTTCAGCAGGATCGATCCAATGCATTTTCATCTCATCTAACCTGGTCATTTTCTTCCCATCAACGGTTATGATTTCATTTGGGTTTGGATGTCTTGAGTACTCATATGATGAGTTCCCACTCTCATGAATATCTAAATGCAAATGAGGTCCAGTAGATTGACCTGTAGACCCCATTATTCCCAGAACTGAATCGTGATCGACGGTATCTCCCACCTTCATAGGAGAAGCTTCAGCCATGTGAGCATAAGTCGAGCGAATTTTTCTCCCATCTGCAAGTTGGTGTTCGATTACTATGTGATGCCCATATCCACTATAACTTCCATCTTTATTTTTCGATGTTTTTATCATCACAACTTTTCCCGGACCAATTGGATGGATTGAGGTATCTGTTCCATTAATAGGTTTACAATCAAGACCATTGTGTAGCGTTGTACCGTTGAAATATGTTCCATAACTACCTGTTACATTGTATCCGGAATTGAATGGGGATTTTGGTAAAAGACTGCCTGGGACTTCCTCGCTGACGGCTTCTGGAGTAATCGACCCTTCAGGTTTTGGGATAATTTCTATATTGCTTTCGCCTGTAATTCTACCTGGGAAGATTTTCCCAAACACACCTCTCCACCAATCGCCAATTTTTCCAATAATGACCTGGATTCCACGCAGGTTCTGGGAGATTGCGTTGCCATCGGAACCGTAAACCGGGGTTGGGTTCCAGGGCATGGGAGGTAAAAATAGAGCACCCAAACCGAGCAATCCGGTCATTTCAAGCAAGCGTTGTTTATCGAGAGAATCAAAAAATCCTTTCAATCCCCCTTCCCTCAAAATTCTGAGCAGGTCTAACCAACTGCGACTGCCTGAATAAGAATTGTCCGCCTGCTCAAACCTTGCTGCGTTCTTATTCAGGCGGTATGCATAATCTTCGAGGTCGGCAACCATTCTGGTAAGGTTCGAGTTAGCGTTGCTACCAAGCGGGAAAACCCTGCTCCTGAATTGCCCCTCATACGATGGCGCGCTGTTCCCCGCACTTGAGGCATCGTTCGCCAGGTGAGCCATTGCCTGGCTCAGCTCTTTCAGTCTCTTGCTGATATTACGTAAATTATCAGGATCTACTTTGATATTTGTCATGGTTATACACCTTTTTTCTGATCAGGCTGATTAGATTGATTAATTCTGATTCGAAATTGCCCTTCGTACGGCGACTCATTAGAAGTTACCGTAGCTCCTTCCCTGCCAAGGCTCGATAATTCAGCGCCTAAACCATCCAACTTCTTCGCTATTTTGCGAATCCCGTCTGTATTGATACGAATCTTTGTCATTTCACCCCTAACCATGAAATTTGTGGTCATCAAACGCTTGAAACTTTTCGAAATTATACTATAATATTTTAAAACATTTGGTCGGAGGTGGGGAAAATGCGCATATTGGTACCAAGAACTTTTATCCCAAAAGAGGCTGAGTCAATAGCATCGCGGTTTGCCAAAATCGCGCAGGAGCTTGACGCCATTGCCAGTCAGGTGAGCGGGATCGCCGGCTCGCTGAATGACACCTGGGAAGGCAAAGCTAAAAATAAATTCTCGAAAAATTTTGACAATGCGCCTGGCAATCTGCGTGCGGCGGCCGATTACTGCCGCGACTGCCAAAAGCGCATCAGGAACATCAGCGTTACCTTAATGGAATGGAAGGAGGTAGACGGCTGATGGCAGAATTAACGATCGCCCCCGAGAAGCTCGTCGCCGCTGCAGCCGATTTTGAAGAATCGGGTAAATCTCTCACCAGGGTTATCGAAAGCCTGGATCTCACCACCACAACCCTGAAGGAAGACTGGGAAGGCGCTTCGCAGCAGCTCTTCTATAAGCAATACACTGATATACGTCAGTATCTGCAGGGTTTTGCTGGACTTTTAGACGACATCTCCACGGAAATGAAAGCGATGGCAGAGCGCTATGGCAATGCTGATAATTAAATCGTGAAATTAAGGGATTCAGTCTCTTAGGAAAAATCAATATAGGGAAATTAAAAAGGAGAATATTATGGCAGATATCAGGATTAACCCCGCGGAAGTGGAAGGTGTAGGTGGTCAGTTTAATACCAAGGCTGGCGAATTAGATGGGCTTATCCAACAGGCAAACTCGATGATGAACAATCTGAGGTCAACCTTCACTGGTAACCGTGCCAACAAAGCTTACGGCGAATGGGAAGGCATGCAGACTAACCTCCGAAACGCGGTCGAAGTTTTGAACCAGGCATCACGAACGCTTAAGGACGCGGCCAGTGCTTTCGCAGCAGTAGATGGCGGCTAAAAATATAAGGCACCACGATTGATTTAAGACCCTCGCATAAAAAGTTTATGCGAGGGAATATCTATATAAATTCGTTCAGGGCTAATGGTATTTAACCGGCAACCTCGCATACAACAACCCCGACCAGGCGGCACAGTAAAGCTGCCTGACGCACCTGCCATTCCCGCGAAACAAGAGTCTTCCCCCTGGATTAGCGTTGGTTTGCCAGTGGCTGGCATTGTGATCATGGTTGTCGCCATGCTGATCTTCTCCCAAACAAGCGGTTCGATGAACTGGCAGATGCTGATGTTCACCCCAATCATGCTGATTGGCACCCTCTCCGGCTTCCTGCTTACCAGGAGTCAGAAGAAAAAAGTCCAGAAGGAAATCGAAACCAGCAGAGAGCGTTTTCGCCAGGAGCTCTCCCAGGCAGATCAGAAGCTTTCTGGTATGAAACAAGCTGAAGAAACAATTCGTAAAACGACCGACCCAAGCCCGGAGGAATGCTTGCAGCGCGCCAGGTCGCGGGACCCTCGTCTGGGAGAACGCAGGCCTGAAGATGCTGACTTTCTCAACCTGCGGCTTGGTTTGGGCAAAGCCCTTGTGAACTTTAACATCGAAATACCCCAACGGCAGCCCAACGAGGAATTCGAAAAAGAACTTGATTTTGTCGATCTTCTGCACAAAAAGTATTCCCGGATTGACAACGCGCCAATCCTCGCCCGCTTCACCCAATCTGGATCTGCGGGTATCAGCGGCAGACGCGTCGATGTGCTTGAGACTGCCCGGGCGCTGATCGTACAAGCCTGCACCCATCATTGGTTCGACGAGGTCAAAATCGCCGTCGCGGTTACGCCAGATTCCATGGCTGAATGGAGCTGGGTAAGCCTTCTACCCCATTACCACAACAAGTTCCAGGTCGATAAAGTTGATAAACAGGACTTTGGCAATCTCCCATTTACCAGTTTGCTGACCCGGCTGGAAGATGAGCTGCACAAACGCGAGCAGCGCGTTATTGCCCAAAAAGCAGTCCACAGCGACGGTCAACAGCCAGGAAGCCTCGTTCCATTGCCGCGCCTGCTGATTGTCTTTGATTATCTACCGCTCGGGTTCAGTCATCCTGCCATCCAGCTTTTATTGGAAAAAGGGCAATCTCTAGGCGNNATGGAAACCCATATCCCCGGAGAGTGTGGCATTTCGATCAAGCGCGAGGTTGGCGCGATCCGCTATAACGAGATCGGTGCCCGTGGATATAACCGGGAATGCAACCCCGACAGTTTTACCAGGGCAGAATCAGAACAATTCGCCAAAGCGCTGGCGCTGGTTCCCTGGCCTAAGCACGAACAAAATTTTCAGGCTCCTGAGACGTTCACCTTCCTGGAAATGTTTGGAAAAAAACGGGTCGAAGAATTACCGGTCCGGGATTGGTGGAATGGTAAATCACCCTATGGGTATATGCGAGCCCCAATTGGAGCAATTTCAGCCACGAGCAACCTGATCTTTGATTTAAACGAAACAGATGAGGCTCACGGTCCACATGGTCTTTTGGGTGGGATGACCGGTTCGGGCAAGAGCGAAGTGCTCAAAGCGATCATCCTTTCATTAGCCGTCACCAACCACCCTTATGATCTCAATTTTGCCCTGATCGACTTTAAGGGCGGGGCGGCTTTTAATGAACTGCGCAAGCTGCCCCATACAGTCGGGGTGATGACCGATATCGAATCGAACGCCACCTATGCAGAACGTGTGATCCATTCACTCGAAGGTGAATTGATACGCCGCAAAGTAGTTATTGAAGAGGCCAGGGAAGTCTTCCACTTTGACCGTGCTCATATTGATGACTATCGAAAGGTGCCCGTGCGCAAACCACTACCCCGGCTGGTAATCATCTTCGACGAGTTCGCGGAGTTCAAACAGCGCAATCCTGAATTGAGCAAAAAATTGATCTCCATCTCGCGCCAGGGGCGTTCGCTTGGGGTGCATCTGATTCTGGCTACCCAAAACATCTCTGCTGCGGTTGACCCTGAGATCATGCAAAACTCTAAATTCAAGATCTGCCTTAAAGTTGCCGAGCCACAGGATAGTATGCAGATGGTCGGCATCCCGGACGCGATCAACCTTACCCGCGGGCGCGGCTACTTCGCCGCGAATAACCGCTTATTGTTCCAATCAGGGTACAGCGGGGCCTCCTATGAGGTCGCGGACCAAAAGCCTGAACCAGCCAAAGCAGACTCGAAGCTCCCTTTCGCCTTTAAACCCCTGATGCAAACCAGTATTGAATCCAAAGACCGCGCAACTTTCAGCGGAAAAACCACCCAGGCAACCGCGGTGATCAACTATATCAATGATGAATTCGAGAAGCTCGATCTCAAAAAACCACCTCCGGTCTGGGCAGAACCGCTTTCTGAACGATTGTATCTCCCCGATGTGTTATCGAAGGTCATTTATGGTGGTTGGAATCGTGAAACCTGGGAGCCTGTGCATGAATGGGAAGCCAGGCAAAAGGGCACAGGCGACCTGATTCTGCCAATCTTTGGTTTGCTCGATCAGCCCAAAATGCAAAAGCAAGTTCCCATTCAGCTGAACGAAGAACAGGGCGGTAACCTGATGGTCTTCGGTTCAGCCGGGTCTGGCAAAAGCACATGCTTACGCAGCATTGTGACCTCCCTGGCGCTCACCTATTCTCCCCGCAAGGTGCAGGCATACATCCTGGATTATGGTGGGCAGTCCATGCTCAAAGCGCTGGAGGCTTTCCCCCACGTTGGCGCAGTGGTCACCCGCCTGGAAGCAGAAAGAACCGAAAGATTGATCCAGTTGATCCGCACCGAGGTGAACCGACGCAACAACTCCATGCGCGATCTGCGTGTTGACAATTGGCTGGACCACAACGCGAAATGCGCAAATGTTGAACAATTCCCGGCGCTCTTCCTGATTATCGACAACTTCCGTGATTTTAAGCAAAGCTTCGAATCCGAATTTATCAGTGACGTCACCCGCCTGATCAGCGGAGCCCAGGCTTCTGGATTGTTCCTGGTGATTGCTTCCAGTTTGCAGTCTGATATCCCCAATGAGCTTTTTTCAAACATTAACCAGAGGGTCACCTTCATCCAGGCAGATAAATCAGAATATTTCCGCCTTGTCGGTTCTCCAACGGATGCCAAGTTGGCTGAAGATGCCAGCAAAGGCTTGCGACCTGGCAGAGGATTGTCAAAAGGCGAGCCTCCGGAAGAATTCCAAACCGCGCTGCCCTGTTATGGTGAAAACGATAAGGAACAGACCGAAAATTTGATTGAACTGGCTGAAGATATGCACGCTAAATGGAAAAGCGAGCTGCCCAAACCTGTCAAAACTTTGCCTAACCTGGCAACTCAACCCCCCGAAACACTTCACCCGGGGGATAACAACTTCGTCAGTCCAATCGGGCTGGATTTCGTCAGCTTGCAGCCGGTTGGAATGAGCTTGCTCAACGATGGACCGACCTTCTTAATCGGTGGGGTCACCCGCCAATGCGGAAAGACAACGCTCCTAAGAACCTGGCTGCTCGGGTTGGCGAAAATGTATACCAAGGATCAACTGGAAGTGGTCATAATCGATTTTCATGCCCGCACTTTGACTAGCCTTCGTCATCTGCCGACCGTAAAATCCTACGTGGGAAACAAGCTCGGACTGGACGAAGTTCTTGACACTCTTATATCAGAGGTGGAACGGCGACAGGGGGAAACCGAACAAATTTACATGTCCGACCCGGACAATTTTGATATCAAAAACGTGCTCGCGCTGTGGGCTCATATCCTCGTGGTTATTGATGACTATGATCGCTTCTCGCAAAATTTGGGAGGACCAGCCGAAAAACTGGTCGATCTCGTCCAAAGAGGGCAGGATTGTGGCATCAGTTTCATCATTACCGGTAAATTAACCGATCTCCCAAATTCCTATATCGACAAATTCATCGACAGGGTTAAAAAATCCGGCTGCGGAGTTCTGCTGGGGGGCACGGAAGGGATCGACGAATATAACAACACACGCAGACCGACCGGTTCAGTGCCGATGGGGTTGCCTGCGGGAAGAGGTTACATCATCTCCCGCGGTCAGGCTAACATGATCCAGGCTCTCGCTTATTGGAACGAGAACGAAAATCCGGAAGATGCGCTCGGGCGCTGGCTGAAAGCCCTGAAACCAGCCACGTCGACACCCACCGCCATTGAGCAATTAGAATCGGAAACAACGTCCGACTCTGATTGATTCCGCTTTTTCGTGATCTACTTTGATTGTCCGGGTTTGATTACACCCGGCTTTTTCTTTTTCGCCACCAGTTCCTGGATTGTTTTTCCCTTGGTTTTTGGTTTCTCGGCTTGGGAAGGTGCGGGGATCGGTTTTTGAATCTCACTTGTTACTGCCGTGTCCGCCGGCACGTCAGCATGGCTTGCTTTACCCGGCTCTGAAGCTTTTGTGGCGCTGGATGGTGTCGGGGCGGGTGGCGCAGGGGTTGGAGGGGCAGCTCGCACCGCTGTTTTTTTCTGCACCGGGGGTTTGCTGTCCAGAATCAGGATGCTAAAGTTGCCAACGCCACCCTGCTGGAAGGTCTGAGCCATGTTCAGCCTTTCTCCATTCTCTTTCCATAGGAAATATGGAATCTGATATTTTGGGTTTACCGCCGAGTGCTTGAGCACTTTGAGAATCGAGGGCATAATCGCATCAATGCTTTGATCTGCGGGCACTTCCAGGTCGAAAATCTCGTTGGTATCAGGAATTTTGACGGTGATGAATTGTCTGTAACTCATAAATCAATGCACCTTTATTAATCCGTCGCGATCAAGACATAATTCGATGGGTCTGAACTCGTGATGGCATTTTTTCCGTAGGTCCGATAATTGACCACCTTGGCTTCAATTGTCGCCCGGTCGCCCCGGTAGATATCAACCGCATACTCCACCAAGGTTTGATCTTCCAGGTAACTGAAGGTAGTCACTTTTAACATTGGTGTACCTTTGTCGACGTTCAACAACCTCGATTCTTTTTCATTGGCAGCCACGGCTTCAATAATCCGGTCGCCCTTGGTAAGTTCAAGATGGCATACCGTATAAAGGCTCTCGTAAAGCGATTTCGAAAGATCGGCTGTCAACAAGAGGTCACAAAGAGGTGAATTCAGGTATAAATTCTGCAGGATGATAGGCACGTTATTAACAAAACGCAGCCGTTCGACATGAATCACCCTGTCTTCTTCCTTTTGGAGGTTCATACTTTCCCGCACTTTGGTCGGAGGCTCAATCAGTTGCTGGCGCAGCACCCTGGAATCGGTTTTCTGACCATGCCGGTCCATTTCCTTGCTAAATCCGGTTTTTAACTGGGTTAGAGCAATGTTTATCTTCGGATGGGTGACAAAAGTACCCTTACCCCTGCGTTTGATAATCGCGCCTTCGTGTTCCAGTTCCATCAATGCCTGCCGAACCACCGTGCGGCTTACTTTATAAGTGGCGCAATAATCAGATTCGCTTGGAAGCATATCGCCTGTTGTTAATTGCTTGGAATCAATTTGCCGCTGGATGATCGCTTTGAGCTGCAAATAATAAGCGACCTTGCTATCAAAATCAATTCTGGTTTCCATAACTTTCCCTTAGTTGCTTATAAATACGATTGGGGTAATAGGATTAAGTCAGGGGTGGCATCAGGTTAGCAGATTCGGGCGCCCCTCATTTCTTCATACTCCAATGGACTCATATAACTTAAAGCCGAACGTAGCCTTTTAGGATTATACCAAGCTTCTGTACACTTATGTGTGGCTAGTCAGCAAATCTCAATGTAAAAGAATATGATTTTTTGTGAATAATAAATTGCAGCGTAGGTGACGGTTGCCACGCCGTCCCGAAAGCAGCTGTAGGGCGTGATGTCTGTACCGGCGAAGTAGGTATTGGAGGTTCCGGTTATTTCCATTGGCAAGAGTGTTTAGCGCCTCCAATCCGCCGTTGTGTGTGGTCATTGTGTATGGCGGATTGAGGGGGGGGGGTAACATAGCCGTCACACCGATGTCATAAACCCCTCAATCTCGCCCTACGAAAAGATAGCTTCGCCGGAACGCGCAGTTCACATTCCCAACGAAAAGATAGCTTCGCCGGAACGGGACAAGCCGCGTTCCCTACAACAACAAGATGTCGCCGGAACGGAACAAGCCGCGTTCCCTACGAAAAGATGGCTTCACCGGAACGGGACAAGCCGCGTTCCCTACAACAAGACTTCGCCGGAACGGGTCAAGCCGCGTTCCCTACGAAAAGATAGCTTCGCCGGAACGGGTCAAGCCGCGTTCATTACGAAAAGATGGCTTCGCCGGAACGGGACAAGCCACGTTCCCTACAACAACATCGCTTCGCCGGAACGGGACAAGCCACGTTCCCTACAAAAAGGGTCACAAGTTTTAGCTTGTACGATGTATTGTCCTCCTAAACAGAGAGTTGCGCAGAGTACATAG
>LSQX01029063.1_pt1 | contig 10083 bp, 10 predicted proteins | sample 654561 | NCBI WGS metagenome assembly LSQX01 (sample SAMN04489861, study PRJNA283612) | anaerobic digester metagenome | isolation source: 4 biogas reactors fed with cattle manure at either 37C or 55C with and... | place: Denmark: Kongens Lyngby | collected 2014
TAACCATGGTTAAGCCATAGCCTTTTACACCTGACATATATAACCGCCTACTCACCCTTTACGCCCAGTAAATCCGGACAACGCTCGCCCCCTACGTATTACCGAGGCTGCTGGCACGTAGTTAGCCGGGGCTTCCTCCTTGGCTACCGTCATTATCTTCACCAAGGACAGAGTTTTACGATCCGAAGACCTTCTTCACTCACGCGGCGTCGCTGCATCAGAGTTTCCTCCATTGTGCAATATTCCCCACTTCTGCCTCCCGGAGGAGTCTGGACCGTGTCTCAGTTCCAGTGTGGCTGGTCGTCCTCTCAGACCAGCTACCCGTCTCCGCCTTGGTGGGCTCTTACCTCACCAACTAGCTGATAGGTCGCGGGCTTACCTAAGAGCACCAGGCCTTGCGGTCCCCGGCTTTAGATATCAGCTGTTCCCAACCAATATCCACATCCAGTATTACTCCGCCTTTCAGCGAATTATCCTGAACTCTCAGACAAATTACCCACGTGTTACGCACCCTTTCGCCACTCCCGTATCCTCATATTGCTACAAAAATACAAGCGTCCGACTTGCATGTCTTATCCACGCCGCCAGCGTTCGTTCTGAGCCAGAATCAAACTCTCCGTAAATGAAAAGTTTTTTGAGTACTTTTTTCTATTAATTAACTTTATCTCAATTCTTCTCTCAAAGTTTCCTTTAAGAGGGCTCTATTAACTATCGCACAATTCAATTTTCAAGGAACATCATCGGTAAATGACCGCCACCTTAAAGATAGCTTCACTTACCCAAAAAATCAACCCATCCAAATAACTCGATCCTTTCCAGAGCCAAAAAAACCCATCCGCTCGCTTTCTTTCCTAAAAAAGTAAAACCAGCTCGCAACCAGCTCTCTTCAATTTTGGATGTTCTCAAAGCCGGGCGACCTCGATCAACCCAGGCTCTTACCGCAAGCCGCGCACATCAACGTGTGCCGCACCCGCAGCGCCAAAGACTCTATCCATTTTCACTCCCTCACGCAAACTTTTTTTAAAAATTTTTGTTCGATCCTTTTCTTTGCACGCTCTTAATCGCTTCAAATCAGTTGGTTAGGCGGATTTAAAAATTTCCGATTTTCTTTTGAAATTCCTCAGAAACAGCGCGTGAAAGCGCATAAAAACCTCAAATCCCGCGCAAAACCTCACAAAATACTCACCAAATCCCGCTCTATTCGGCCTTTTGGCTCCGATCAATTAGCGCATGCAACGATTCTTTCATCTGTCAAGAAAAAAGAACTAAGGAATATAGGTGATTTGATCCAGGTACTGGATAAACTTATCCGTCATCTTCCAACGGCCTCGTTCTTTCTTTAGAAAATGCCGCCCTGGATTCTTCGCCTGCTCTTCTTCGTTGACGGATAGGAGCTGGTACTTTCCCTTGACTTCCGAAATTTCAGAGGCTGCCCTTGGTATCAATACAAATGGCAGACCGCTATAGTCAAATCGGACGTCCCACGCGGCAATTCCTTCTTCCAAAGCAATCTTATTCACTACGGTGAGTCGAGGATACCGCTTGGCGAAGGGGAAATCCTTTTTAAGGATCAGGACTCGGCACAACTGCTCCTTATCCAGACGAGTCAAATTTCCATCTTTGCGGATATAGTTAGCAAGGTTAAAATCTGTTTTCTTTTCCCACTGCTCTTTAAACACGTCCCACGGATCCAAACCTGCTAAATTCCAACCATGAAAACCAGCATGAGCATCTTGTTTAGGATAATTTTTTTGATACCACGGCAGAAAATGTGGGCTTAGGTAAAGACAGAACTCAAAGTGCAAATGAGCACGCTCTTTTGAAATAGTGGCTTTTGTGTTTGTACTTCGACCAACGACACCAATCGTGTGGTTTTGCTTCACGCTAATCCCGGGAGCAATCCCCTTGGCAATGGAAGACAAGTGTGCATAAAGCGTATAAAGCTCAATACCATCAATGCTGTGCTGGATTACAATATAACGACCGTAGGAAGATTTGCCTGGAGAATTGTTTACATAAACCACCCGGCCATCGGCCACTGCAAAAACAGGATCCGTTGACTCTCCTTTCCGGTCAAAAGTTTTTGAGCGGATATCTATCCCCTCGTGTATTTGCTGCCGTTCTGAGCGAACACATCCAAAAGTCCCGCTTTCCCAAGTGCGCCCGACCGTCGGAACAAAATAGTTCTCTACGGTGGATGGGTTCAGAATATCCCTATTGGGAGTTGGCAGCACAAAAGGCTGAGCGGAAGCCGCAAACAGAAGCCCCAGAAAAAAAGAACCAAAAAACAGGGAAGTTAGATTTTTCCTCTTTGGAACCAGCATGGGTGTTCTATCCATTAAAGCCCAAAATCCTTCCGTTTAAGCTTGCGGATCGTATTCTTCATGCCCAGAACAAACCTTTCCGCTTCCTCTCGAGACGCATCAGGGGTGATCTGAACGATGCCATCAGAAATAGTTCTCTCGATCTTTGGTGCTCCCATATAGCGAGGGTCTCCAAAGTTAGTAAAAATAACCATACGACGCCCACGATAACGAGTCGTAATATCTTGCAGGATTGACGATCCATCGCTATTCAAAACAAATTCTATTTTGAAGGAACCATCTTCAGTATCCACTAAGCTAACGTCCTTAAAATCTCGATCGTCTAAAAACTCCCGAGTACCAATAGAAATTTTTTCAGGATAGGCCCTGTATATCTCAACTTCCTGCACAAACGTTTGACTGCCTCGAGGCGTTTCCAAAAAGAACTTAGTAATCGAATACTTCTTTTTATCCTCTTTTTCCTTTTTCTTTTGCTGCTTTTCTTCTTCTTTTTTAGCTTTTTCTTCGGCCTCGAGACGTTTTTTCTCAGCAGCTTTAGCGTCGCGCTCCAACTTCCTCTTTTCCTTATCAGTCAGCGGCTTTTCCGTTTTTAAAGGAGGCTCAGTCTCAGCGGCTTTTGAATGCACCAAAACACCCACATTCGCCCCAGTCAGCAATACAATTGCCAGCACGATGCGTAAAAAACAGTTGAATATCCTCAGATGATCCTTCATACTCCGTCCATCTAAACCGACTGAGTCGGGAAAGTAAAGATTCTTATATGGGAAAACAGCATAACAAAGTTCAAAAACGTAGAAAACGTAAAGCTTATAACAAACGCAGGAAAGATGGCCTCAAGGCAACCAAGGCTAAGTAAGCTTGATTATTTCAACACATTCCTGACAAAAAGCTCAGGTTATTAGCACGCGATTGAAGAATTGCGTGTTTTTTTACCCATCTTTTCCACAGTCTAACCCTCACCATCAGATAAAAATATACGGCTATTCCCAAGCACGTATACGCTTAATAAGACCAGCCATTTCTATTGCCGTATTGGCTAATTCGATCCCCCGGTTATGAGCTGGATCTACACAACGTTTCTCTGCCTGCTCCCGGTTTTCAAAAAGATATACTCCGTTGATAATTGGTATATCGCTCGTCAATTGCGCATTAGCTAAACTCAAGCTGACCCCTTCGGCAATGTGTTTTGCATGGGTGGTTTCTCCGCGCAGGATTACGCCCAGACAAATTACGGCATCAAAAAGGTTGGCTTTCGTGCGTATGAGGTGCCCCACCACAACGGGTATTTCATAAGCACCAGGCACCCGTATCACCTCCATACAATTGGCATCGGCTTTCTGTAAAACTGCCACAGCGGCATCCAGCATGGAATTAACGTACTCGCCGTTAAACTTGGATGCTACAATCCCAAACCTCATGCCGTTGGCGTTTAAATCCTTAATATTAACTTCTTCCAACATAAATCACACAGTCAATCAATTTTCAATATGAGTCTTTTTTAAAATAGAATGCGTCGGAGATTGTTTAAAGGAGGTGTCCCATTTTTTCACGCTTCGTCTTCAGATAAAGTTCATTCTCCGGCTTTGGCTCTATTTTCAGCGGAACTTGCTCAACAATAGACATTCCATAGCCTTGCAAACCAATCACTTTTTTAGGGTTATTGGTTAAGAGCCGAATTTTCTTCACACCTAAATCAGCAAGAATTTGAGCCCCCATACCGTAATCACGCAAATCCGGAGCAAAGCCCAGTTTGACATTGGCTTCAACTGTATCAAAACCATTTTCTTGAAGTTTGTAGGCTTTTATCTTTGCGGCAAGACCAATACCTCTACCCTCCTGGCGCATGTAAAGGACTACACCTGTCCCTTCCTGGGAAATACGCCTCATCGCCTCATGTAACTGACTGCCGCAGTCACAGCGATGCGAACCAAAAACATCGCCTGTTAAGCATTCGCTGTGGACACGAACTAAAATATCCTTCTGTTCAGAGATACTGCCCTTGACCAGAGCCAGGTGCTCATTACCGTCTATTAAACTTTTATAAAGGTGCAGGTCAAATTTTCCATAATCAGTCGGCAAATCCACAGTTTCAACCCTACGGACCAACTTTTCACGATGGCGACGATATTCAATCAAGTCCTGAACTGTACCAATTTTTAACTGATGCTTTTGCGCGAACTCCATCAACTGAGGCAACCTTGCCATTGTGCCATCGTCGTTTATGATTTCGCAAATCACTCCCATTGGTTTGAGGCCAGCCAACCGTGTCATGTCTACAGTAGTCTCTGTGTGGCCTGCACGCTGCAAGACACCTCCGGGCTTCGCCCTCAGGGGTAAAATGTGTCCCGGCTGGACTAAATCCCCTGCCTTAGAATTATCATCAGCCATCACACGAATGGTGTGAGCTCTGTCAGCGGCACTGATTCCGGTAGTGACCCCTTTGGCTGCATCCACTGTTACCTGAAAATCCGTCCGGAAAGAATCCCTGTTGTCTTCCACCATGGGCTCAATTCCCAGAGCAACTAATCTTTCTTCCGTGCAGGGAACACAAATTAAACCTCTGCAAAAACGCGCCATGAAATTAATAATTTCAGGCGTTACAGCCTCCGCGGCAACAATAAGATCTCCTTCATTTTCGCGATCTTCATCATCCACGACTATTACCGGTCGTCCCTGCTTAATCTCTTCAATAACACTTTCGATGCTGTCCACTGTAGTTTTACCAACCATAGCCAACACCTTATACAACATAACCAGTAAAAACACAATCATCTCCGTCTGCCTTTTTATGATTGAAAAAGATGTCTCCTCATTGCACATTAATGGTATGAGTTCGCGCATTAGCGGAAAGGTGTTTGTGGTAGGAGATAATATTGATACTGACCAGATTATTCCTGCGGAGTACTTGAATCTCATTCCCACCATAAAAGAAGAATACGACAAACTGGGCAGCTACGCTCTTTGTGGCTTGCCCGAATCCAATTATGAGACGCCTTTTGTTAAACAAGGCCAGATGGATAGCGATTATTCTATCATTGTAGCCGGAAGGAATTTCGGCTGTGGCAGTTCCCGAGAACATGCGCCTATAGCCCTAGGCTCAGCTGGATGTCACGTTGTCGTCGCAGAAAGTTTTGCTCGAATCTTTTTCCGAAACTCCATGTCCACCGGCGAAATTTATCCGTGCGAGTCTACTGCCCCTATTCGTCAGGAGTTTTCTAACGGAGACCAAGCTACTGTTGATTTGGATAAGCTGACTTTTACCAATGAAACCACTGGCAAAGTTTTCTCTTTTAAACCACTGGGAGACGTAAAGCCTGTAGTAGACTCCGGGGGACTTTTCAATTTCGCTCGTAAAAGCGGAATGATTCAGGGGAAAAACCAGTAATTATTCCATGCAAGAACTCATTACCGGCTTGCTGGATTGGTACAAAGGCACCCTGGATTCCGGTGGATATACGCTCATTGCCCTCCTGATGGCCATGGAGAGCACGGTGATCCCCATTCCCAGCGAGGTAATTATTCCGCCTGCAGCCATGATGGTTCAATCCGGAAGATTCAGCATGCTCGGGATTACTTTAGCGGGTGGAATCGGATCCTGGCTGGGTGCTTCCATTATGTACTGGATGGCTCGCTGGGCTGGACGGCCTTTGGTCTTGCGCTACGGGAAATATTTTCTGATTCCTGAAGCAAAAGTAATCATGGCTGAGCAATGGGCCAAGAAGTTTGGCTCTTTGGGGGTCTTCTTTTCGCGCCTCCTGCCAGTAGTGCGACACCTGATTGGAATTCCTGCGGGGATTGTGAGAATAGATTTCTTCAAATACTCTCTATACACCTTCATTGGTTCGATTCTTTGGACTGCCGTTCTTTGCTGGCTGGGAGTTAAAGCCGGTCAGGACGAAGCGCTAATGCGTGGCGAGCTTCACCGCGTCACCCTCTGGGCGGCTGGGGCCCTGGTCATACTGGGGGCCTTGTACTATTTCCTGGTACGTCGCCAATTGCCGCATACCCCATCATCCGACACCATCTCCAAAAACAGCTCTAAAACTGAGTAAAAAATAATGGATTGTCATCGGAAAAGCACACCTGAGGAGCTGAAAGAACAATTCAACCGGGATGTGGAGAACTATGTGAACCTGGAAACTGGCCAAATATCCACCATGGATTCTCAGCTGGTCATTAACCTGATTGAAAAGTCCATTACGGCCACAGCACCGCAAGCTCAAAGCATGTGCGACATCGGTTGTGGCGGTGGAAATTTTGCTCTGAGAGTTTTAAAAAATTTCCCGAATATCAAAATCTCGCTTCTGGATATCAGCCCCAATATGCTCCGCCGTGCGGAGGAACGGATTACTCAAATGGGAGGCGAAGTCGTTCAAAAAACTGAAGGTGATATCCGCGATATTGTGCTCCCTCTGGAGGCGTTTGACATCATCACCGCGGCTGCTGTCTTACACCATTTAAGGACTCAATCAGAGTGGCATCTGGTACTGGAAAAGATTTACCGCTCACTCAAGCCGGGAGGCACTTTCTGGATCTGGGATTTGGTAAAATATGAACACCCTCTCCTACAGCAAATTCAGGAAAAGAGATTTGAAGAATATCTGATTCAACTAGCCGGAGAAGATTATCAAAAACAGATTTTTGACAGAATTGAAAGGACGGATACTCCCGAGAGCTCTTCTTTCATTTTCCAGGCCATGCTCCGTGCAGGTTTTTCGCAAGTAGATATTCTCCATAAAAATGCGCTCTTCTGCGCTATCTACGGAAAGAAATAATTTATGGCGGAAAAGCAATTTTTAATCATTGGTAAATCCGGGCAAGTCGGCTATCAGCTCAGGCGTACCGTTGCACCTCTGGGGCACATTACTGCTTTGGAATACCCGGAGATTGATCTCTGCTCCCCTTCATCCATTCGCGCTACACTCAACCAAATCAAGCCGGATGTGATCCTTAACGCTGCGGCCTACACTGCTGTTGATAAAGCTCAAAGCGATGAGGAAAGAGCAACGCAATTAAATGCACAGGCACCCGAAATTTTGGCACGCTATGCGAAAGATAATGGCGCTTTACTTGTTCACTACTCCACAGACTACGTATTTGACGGCAAAGGCAAGCGGCCTTATGTGGAAACGGACAACGTGGCTCCGTTAAGCGTCTACGGGAAAACCAAGGCCGCAGCGGATCAGGCCATCCGGAGCAGCGGTTGCAAACATCTGATTTTTCGCCTTTGTTGGGTATATGGAGCCCGTGGCCAGAATTTCTTCCTAACCATGCGCAAACTAGCGCGAAGCCGTGAGGAGTTAAAAGTCGTCAGTGATCAGTGGGGATGCCCCACCGGCGCGCGCCTCATCGCTGAGGCTACCGCTTTGGCGCTCACTCAGGTTTTGCAAAGCAAGTCTCCCGAATCCTACTACGGCCTTTACCATCTGGCCGCCAACGGTTCAGCCAGTTGGTATCAGTTTGCACAAAGAATTATAGAAGGCATGCCCTCCGAAGAGCGAAAATGCAAAACGGTCACTCCTATTACAACCGAAGAGTACCCCACAGCAGCTACGCGCCCTGCCTACTCGGTCATGGATTGCAGTAAAATGGAACGCATTTTCGGAGTTCGTCTCCCCCATTGGGAAACTCTCCTGCAACTCGTAAACGAAGAAGCCTCTGAAGTCTAGCGATAACCCCAGCTCCAACGCTCGCTGATGGGCCAATAGATAAAACCAGAGCGGCCTATGATTTTTTCCCTCTCGAAATCCCCCCAGGCTCGAGAGTCGAAACTGTTCATCGTGTTATCGCCCATCGCCAATACATGCTTTGGGCGGACCTTGAAAGTAGAAGTCTCATCTTCAAAACCCGGAACCATTCTCATCCGATTCCTAAGTTCACCTGAAGTTTTGAAATTTACATGCCCAAAATACTGATTAGGGGTATAGGGTTTATTCGGATCAAAACCGTAGATAATTTCAAAGTGAGGATCGCTGGCATCCATCCTTTTCCCGTTCACGACCAGATGCCGATCGTCTCCGATTGATACGTTATCCCCATCACTGCCCACTAACCTCTTGATATAAAAAGTACCCTGTTGCAACCCATCGATGCCAGTGGTTTCAAAAATGATAATCTCACCCAACCGAGGCTTTCTGAAGTTGTAAACTAAACGATTCACGAAAAGATGATCACCCGTCTTAACCTTCAGCTTGATAACGTCTTCTCCTTTTTTGAAGGATTGACCCAGCTTAACATTGGAATAAATGAGCGCTTGATAATCGATTGAGTTCCCCGAAACTGGAAGTGTCGTCGGAGGGAACCAGAGCGTATGCCATTGGCCGCCGATCAGATAACGCTGTTTTTTTATGAAGGGAAAAATAGTTTGCGGCTTCTCCACTGCGCTCAACTCCCCATCGCACTGTGCAACCAGATGATGGTAGCTGATCCCGTAAACCCAGGAATCCATTATTTTCGTGAAAAAACCGGGAATATTTTCGCCTTCAGATTCTTTGAGGTTTTCTCCCGTCACCCCATAGAGCGTAGGCTGCATGGAGCTGGTGGGTATTTTCATCGGCTGGATCAAAAAGGTCCTCGCAGCCAGAGCGATCGCGATGGCTACCAACGCTACCTCAAAAATATCGCGCAAAGTGGAGTTGGGGTACGGTTTAATTAAGGAAACCACCGTGCTTTCCAATGCATTTACTGAATCATTAATGGCTCCCGTAGGAGCGGATTGGCAAAGCAATACTTTCAAATCAGCAGCCTTTTCTCTGATTTCCGCCACTTCCTCCGGTGCCATAACATCCTGGCGGGAAGCAAGGAGCTTCAACACACTTTTATGGTAATCGCAGGCTGCGCGAAACTTTCTGTCAAAAAACCACCTGATTTTGAATATCATGCCTCTAAAACCCTCTAATCCGCCTTGCGTGTGGACATAAATTTAAAAAACTCATAGCCTTCTCTTAAGCGCCGGACCATTACATTTTTATCTTCCAGCATTGTCCGGACAATACGTAAAATCGGCTTAGCTCGCAGGTAATAACNNGCCCCGGATATTGAAGAGCTGCTTGCTGAATTCCTGCATTAATCAGCTTATCTCCTTTTTTTGCATCTGCGGCAAACCAACCATTTTTTTGGGCTTCGTCATAAAGCTCTGTGCCGGGATAAGGCGCTGCCAGCGAAACCTGGATGCTGAATACATCCAAATCCATCGCATAACGAATTGTCTGCTCAATAGTTTCTCGCGTCTCAATCGGCAATCCGAGTACAAAAGTTCCGTGAATCATAATTCCGAGTTCACGGCAATTTTTTGTGAACTCCCGGGCCTGTTCAACCGTTATCCCTTTTTTTATCCGCTTGAGTATTTCAGGGCTTCCGGATTCATATCCCACCAAAAGCAGGCGTAGTCCGGAGTCCTTCATGATTTTCAGGGTTTCATAATCCACTGTAGCTCTGCTGTTGCAGGACCACGTAAGCCCCAACTTTTTAAGTTTTACTGCAATTTCTCGTGCCCTTGGAAGATTAGCGGTAAAGGTATCATCGTCAAAAAAATACTCCTTCACTTCAGGAAAAAGCTTTTGGGCATGGGCCATTTCGGCAACAACATTGTCTGCTGAGCGGACACGATAGGTGTGCCCGGCTATCGTCTGAGGCCAAAGGCAGAAAGTACAACGTGAAGGGCATCCCCTACCCGTATAAAGCGAAATGTAAGGTTCCTTTAAGTAACCAATTGAATACTTGGTGATATCCAGATCTCTCTTATAAACATCTGTAACCC
>LSQX01140497.1_pt1 | contig 10083 bp, 6 predicted proteins | sample 654561 | NCBI WGS metagenome assembly LSQX01 (sample SAMN04489861, study PRJNA283612) | anaerobic digester metagenome | isolation source: 4 biogas reactors fed with cattle manure at either 37C or 55C with and... | place: Denmark: Kongens Lyngby | collected 2014
TAGCTGCAGAAATTGTTGCAGCCGTACATTATCGGCAACCATGCCTTGAACTTATTGTCCCTTGCTATTGGCAGACCTTCGACAATAACGCCCTGTGAATCCGTCATCTCATAAACATTTTTTCCGCCGCATAGGGTTCTGTACATAAGCTCGGGCAGTTTATGAATGACATGAGTGCCAAAAACCATATCAACAAAGGGATAGCTTTTTTTGATTTTCTGCACTATATGCTCCTGCTGCATCATGCAGCCGCAAAGGGCTATTTTAAGTTTTGGGTTGCTTTTTTTATATTTTTTAATTGCTCCGATATTGCCGAAAACCCTATCCTGCGCATGTTCACGCACGGCGCAGGTGTTGAAAAGAATCAAATCCGCCTTTTCATGCTCATTTGTAAAGCCATATCCCATTTCCGCAAGCATTCCTTTGATTCTCTCACTGTCCGCAACATTGCCCTGGCAGCCGTAGGTATGAACAAAAGCCAGCGGAATTTCGGGCTCATATCTTGCCGCAAGCACGGTTTTGACAAGCTGAGAGAATTCCTCCTGTTTATTTATCTCCTCCAAAGGCACCTTATTTTTTCTTTCCGGCAAATTACTTTCCCCCATAATGGAACACTTAATAAATATACATTTTGATATTTTACTACAAAACGGTTCTTTTAACAAGTGCCACAGCTTATTTTATTACCCGTATATTTGCAAAACAGATAATCATATGATATATTTAATCAATAAATATTGTATTTTTTATGAAGTGGGGATATAAATGGGAAAAACTCTTGTACTGACTGAAAAGCCCTCCGTAGCAAGGGATATTGCAAGAGTTCTGGGGTGCCGTCAGAACGGAGAGGGCTGCATAATCGGTCCGAAATATATAATTACATGGGCTTTGGGGCATCTCGTTACTCTTGCAGACCCCGAGGCATATGACAAAAAATATTCTACCTGGCGGCTTGAGGATCTGCCAATGCTGCCTCAAAAAATGCAGCTGGTTGTGATTAAGCAGACCGGTAAGCAGTTCAAGGCAGTTTCCTCTTTAATGCACAGGAGTGATATTGACGAGCTTATTGTGGCTACCGATGCAGGGCGCGAGGGTGAGCTTGTTGCAAGGTGGATTATGATTAAGGCGGGCTGCAAAAAGCCTGCAAAGCGCCTTTGGATATCCTCTCAGACTGACAGAGCTATCAAGGAGGGCTTTGCGAATCTCAAGCCGTTGAGTGAATATGATAACCTATACAAATCCGCACAGGCAAGGGCACAGGCAGATTGGCTTGTCGGGCTGAATGTTACGAGGGCGCTGACCTGCAAGCACAACGTTCAGCTTTCTGCCGGCAGGGTTCAGACTCCGACTCTTGCCATGATTGTCAGGCGTGAAGAAGAGATTCTAAAATTTGTTTCCAAGGAATATTATACCGTTGAAGCTCGGTTTGACGGTTTTTCCGCAACATATAGGGACAGCGGCGGTCAAACCCGTTTTTTTGATAAGGCTGAGGCTGAAAAGATTGTAATGGCGGTCAACGGAAAGAAGGGAACGCTCACTCAAGTCAAAAAGGAATTCCGTTTTCAAGCTCCCCCCGCCGCCTATGACCTCACGGAGCTTCAGAGGGACGCCAACAGAAAATACGCCTATTCCGCAAAGCAGACTCTTTCGATTATGCAGAGCCTTTATGAAACTCACAAGCTGCTCACCTATCCGAGAACGGATTCCAGATATATTACCGATGATGTTGTTGCAACTCTTCCCGAAAGGCTCAGAAGTATAGCTGTCGGGCCCTACAGGGATGTTGCAAATCAAATTATCAGAGCGAAACCAATCCCCACAAAATATATAGTCAACAACGCAAGGGTCACCGACCACCATGCCATTATCCCCACGGAGCAGTTTGTTGACCTTTCAAGGCTGACACATGAGGAAAGAAATATATACGACCTTGTCGTCAGGCGTTTTCTTGCGGTTTTAAGCCCTGCCTTCGAATATGAGGAGGTTAGAATAAAAGTAAATGTTGAGAAGTTCAGCTTCCATGCGAAGGGGAAAATAGTCAAAAGTGCAGGTTGGAAGGCTCTTTACGGTACGGTTGTTGGGGATGAGGATGAGGATTCGGATACCCGCTCACAGCAGCTTCCCCCTTTGAATCAGGGCGCAGTAGTTTTTGTGAAAAACTGCAAAACCGTAACGGGAAGGACTAAGCCTCCCTCAAGGTACACTGAGGCCACCCTGTTAACTGCCATGGAGAATCCCTCGCGGCTTATTGAGGACAGTAAGCTGCGAGATGTGATTGAAGCCACCAGCGGGCTGGGAACACCTGCTACAAGGGCGGATATTATCGAAAAGCTTTTTGACTCATTTTGCATTGAGCGCAGAGGCAAGGAGATTCACCCCACATCAAAGGGTAAGCAGCTAATTAACATTGTTCCGCCCGATTTAAAATCCGCAGAGCTTACCGCAAGGTGGGAGGAACAGCTCAAGCTTATTTCAACGGGCAGGGTAAAAAGCGATGACTTTGTCAGTGAAATGAGGGGCTATGCTTCACGGCTTGTTAAAAGCGTGATTTCAAGCTCCAGCGTTTATACTCATGACAACATGACCAGAGAAAAATGCCCCGATTGTGGCAAATACCTTCTTGATGTTAACGGCAAAAGAGGGCGTATGCTAGTCTGCCCGGACAGGGAATGCGGTTTTAGAAAAAGTGTGAGCATCATCACAAACGCCCGCTGCCCAAATTGCCACAAAAAGCTTGAAATGCGCGGAGAGGGCGATAAAAAAGCATTTTTTTGCGCCTGTGGTTACAGGGAAAAGCTCTCAGACTTTGAGCGGCGCAGGGAGAGTGCCGGCGCAAACAAACGGGATGTTATAAATTATATGAACAAGCAGAACAGGCAGGAGAAGGCGGTCAACAGCGCTCTTGCCGACCAGCTAGCTAAATGGATGGAGGAAAATAAATGAAAAGGCAGATATCCCTTTCAATTGCTTTGATGCTTGTTCTTTCGATAATGTTTTCCTCCTGCTCACGGGATACGGGGATGGATAAGGATTTGAATTATCCTATTGACTCCGACCCCGTTTGCCTCGACCCGCAGATAGCTTCAAGCAGTACCTCAAAGCTAATAATCAACAACTGCTTTGAGGGGCTTGTCAGGATTGATGAAAACGGTAAAATAATCCCCGGTGTTGCACAGAGCTGGACAGTTTCGCCCGACGGGCTTAATTATACCTTCAGCCTTAGGTCGGACGCCTCATGGCATTTGATAAAGAACTTTGCCGATGTCCTTGGTGATAACAATGAGGAGAGCTTTGACGCAAGGGTAACCGCAAAGGACTTTGTTTTTGCCTTTCAGAGAACACTCAGCCCCATCACAAAATCCGAAAATGCAGCTTCACTTTATCTAATTAAAAACGCAGAGAGAGTCAATAGCGGCAAGCTCTCTGCCGATAAGCTGGGCATTCGTGCACAAGATGATTATACTCTGATTATTTCACTTGAAAGCAGAAATTCTGATTTTTTATATACGCTTACAAAAGCTGCCTGTATGCCGTGTAATGAGGAGTTTTTTAATGCCACCAAGGGTAAATACGGGCTTGATGTTAAATATCTGTTATGTAACGGCCCGTTCTACCTTTCGCAATGGAATACGGACAGTTCTGTTCTGATGCGCCGCAATGACGACTACAAAGGCGAGAATGCAGTATATCCGCACTCCGTTAATCTCACTGTAAACACCGATGAAGCTTCACGCCTCGAAAAGCTCACGGAGGGAATCTATTGCGCCTCCCCTGTTTCTCAGCAGGTGGCGTCAAAGCTTAAAGAAAAAAAGGGGATTACACTAACCGAATACAGAAACATCACCTGGCTTTTCGCCTTTAACTGCGACAGTGCGGGGCTTGATAATCTTCACATCAGGCTTGCGGTATGCTCTGCGATTGATAAATCGGCAATAGAGGTTTCTGTCGATACCTTTGCGGCATCCGGTTTTATACCCGAAAGCTGCAAGGTTGGGGATGAAAACTACAGGTCCCTTGCGGGCGAAGCTGATTTTGTGAAATTCAATATTTTAAAGGCAAAGGAATACCTCTCAAAGGGGCTTGAGGAAACCGAACTTGACTGTGTTGATGCAACTCTCCTGTGTACTCCCGAGCACGAAACGATGATGAAAAGGCTGCTGCAAAAATGGCAGCAAACCTTTGGGCTGGGCATGAATATTTCTATTGAAGTAACAGAAAAAGCTGAGCTTATCAGCAGGGTTGACAGCGGAAATTATCAGATTGCATTTGCACCCGTTTATGCAAATGACAGCTCGGCAGTGGCTTTTTTACAAAATTATATGTCTGCCTCCTCGGGCAATATATTCAAATACAAATCATCGACCTTTGATTCCATTATCAATAAGCTCTTGTCTGTCGGTGATATAGAGCAGGCTGTCTCAGGCTGCCGTCAGGCGGAATCTCACCTTATACAAAACGGCATTATTTCCCCCGTTTTTTCTCAGTCTAACTTTTTTGCACTTGCCAAAAATGTATCGGGGATATATACTCACCCGTCAGGTGAAAATATCTGTTTTATCAAAGCACTGAGGGTCGAATAATGATAAACAGGATAAATAATAATTATAAACTCAGAATTGCCGTTATTGTTTTATCATGGTTTCTGGTTCTTTTATGTATGGCTGCTATTTTCAAATTTTCATCTCAGAGCGGTGAAGAGTCAAAAGAGCTGAGCGAGGATATTCTTTCAAAAATAGTCAATGCCTTTGGTGAAATCATCGGGCACAACACCTTAAGAAAAGCTACCCATGCTGCTGAATACTTTTTTCTTGCTGTTTTATCATTCAATGCTTTTGCATGGACTTTTTCAAAGCCTCGCCCTGTATTCACTTGTTTTGTGTGCCTCGCCTATTCGCTTACGGATGAAATTCATCAGCATTTTGTTCCCGGGCGTGCCTGCAGGGTATTTGATTTATTTGTTGACAGTATGGGTTACTTATTGGCAATTCTTCTGTGCATCCTATTTGTGTCAATTGTTATTAAAAAAAGACGGGGGAAAGCAAATGAAGGTGTTCAACAAAACAATTAGCATAGGCTGCATTATAGGCATACTTGCGGCGGCTCTGAGTGTCCTGTGCGGTGCGGTTTCCGTCCGCTCCTCAAACAGTGCAAAGCTCAAGAAGAACAGTATTCTTAAAACAAACGGTTCCGCCATTGAAAACGGATTCGGTCAGAAGGTAGCACTTAGGGGAGTTAACCTCGGAGGCTGGCTTTTGCAGGAGTCATGGATGACGCCCGTTGACGGGGAGGATAAGATTTGGGGGTATTATGACACCCTGAGAATTCTGACTGAAAGATTCGGTGAGGAAGGGTGTAAAAAGCTCATTGAAAGCTATGAAGAAAACTGGATAACCGCATCTGACCTTGATTATCTGGCGGCACTCGGTGTCAACTGTGTGCGTGTCCCCTTCTGCTACAGAAACTTGCATATTGATGACAACGGCACATGGAAAAAGAATGCGGAGAATGAAATTGACTTCTCCCGCCTTGACTATATTGTTGAGGAATGCAGCAAAAGGGGCATATATGTTATTCTAGACCTGCACGGAGCACCCGGGTTTCAGAGCGATGACCATTCGACAGGAAAATCAGATTCAAGCAAACTTTTTTCAATTGGTAAAGAGGGCAGTAAATACCGTGACCTGACAGTTGAGCTGTGGGTGGAAACGGCGAAGCATTTTAACGGCAACCCTGCCGTTGCGGCATATGACCTGCTCAATGAGCCGATGAACGGATTCAACACAATTAAAAAATGTGACCTTGCACTCTGGCAGCTATATGACAGAATTTACAGAGCAATCCGTGAGGTCGACAAAGAGCATATCATCATATTTGAAGGTGTCTGGGAACTTGGAAACCTACCCTCACCCGCAAAATACGGCTGGCAGAATGTTATCTATTCTCTTCACAACTACAACTATAAAAAAGAAGAGATTGAAAATAAGATAAAGGATGCGCAGCGTCATTCCTTTTGGAATGTTCCGATTCTCATTGGCGAATTTCAAGGAGGAACAGATATTGCAGAATATGTTTTTGACTCATATGACAATGCAGGATTCAGCTGGCTGACATGGAGCTACAAGGGGGCAAAATGCGAAGGGACAAGCGGCTGGTTCTTGTTCGGCGGTTCTCCCGAAATTGTGAATCTGCATGAGGACAGCTTCGAGGAAATCCTGCGCAAATGGGGCAATGCCCTGCAGACTCAGTCCGGCTTTTCGGAGAATAAGGATTTGACCTCAAAGCTGGTAAAATACCTCAATTGTGATGTGCAGGCACAAAAGAGCACCGCAATAAGCCACTGCGGTGCCCTGACATTAAGCAGTATTCATACCGTTTTAAGCTGCATAAGCTATTTGACGGCTATTTTAACTACTATTTTTATGTTATATTGTTGACTGATGCTGGATTTTATGCATGGCAAATGAGCGTCCTGTGGGAACAGAAGAACAAAATATCCTTCCTTTAAAGGGAGCCATGTTTTGCAGTTTCCTGAATAATATGCAATATCCCCGCCTTTTGAAAACTCCTCCGTTTCCATATAAAGCTCATCAACCGGCGCCCAACCAATATATTCCCTGCCTTTGAGCATAAACTGCAAATCAATATATTTTCTGTGCGCCTCACAAAGCTTGCCTTCGGCAGGTTTTGTTTTGTATTGGGAAACAATTGCAAAGACCCTGTCGCCTTCAATGTCGTACCTGCCCGTCGGTTTCGGGTTATCGACAAAATCCTGAAGAAATTTGCCTGCCTCTTCGAGTGAGGAATCAATTGAATAGTAACTGCTCAGGTTCTCTAGCTTGTCAAAAATCATTGTATTTCCTCCTTAAATTTATATGTTCCTCCGCTGACAATTTTTGCTTCCCCGCCGACATAAACCGTAGCAGTGCATGGATGCGGCACGGTAAATGAATACTCTGTCAGGCTGCCCTCTTTGCGCCATGAGGATTTGACCTCACCGTATTTTGTTAAGATGCCTGCCTTGACGAAGCTGAGCCTTGAGTCCGTTACGGGTTTAAAAATGATATGCCTGAAGCCGGGTAAAGCTTCATCTATGTTGATACCAGCCGCAACGCTAAATATCCAGTCGCCCACTGCTCCGTATGCATAGTGATTAAAGGAGTTCATGCCGGTGCTCCACATTGTTCCGTCGGGCTTGAGGCTGTCCCAATGCTCCCAGATGGTTGTGGCTCCCATTGTGACCGAATAGAGCCATGACGGATATTCACGCCTAAGCAGCAGGTCATATGCCGTTTGAGCATAACCGTTTTCGGATAGAGCATGAAGCAGATAAGGAGTGCCGAGGAATCCGGTTTTTAGGTGACCGCATTCCTTTACAAGGGAGTTGAGCTGCTTTGCCGCTGCCTGCTTGTCCGGCGAAAGATTGAAATAAATCGTCAGTGCGCAGCCGGTCTGCGTGTTGCAGTTGACCCTGCCGTACTTATCGAGAAAGGCTTTTCTATACGCTTGCCTGATATTTGAAAGGAGTGCTTCATATTCCGACATATCAATTCCCAGAACATTGCCCGATTTTATGAGCAATGATGTTGAATATGCAAAAAACGCTGTCGAAATCAGCTCAACTGGAGTTGCGTGCTTTTTAGAGCTGTCATTCTCGTCAAGGCAAAGCCAGTCGGCAAAATGCTTGCCGGTATCCCAAAGATAATTGTTACTATGATTTTTTATGTAATTGACCCATTTGCACATGGAATCGAACTGCCTGGCAAGGACTTTTTTATTGCCGTAGGTGAGATAAAGCTGCCATGGGCAGATAACCGCAGCATCAGCCCAGCCTGAGGAGCTGTCATCCCTCCACTGAAGGTCGGGAATGACATGAGGAACCCCGCCGTCAGCATTCTGGCAGCTTGATAGGTCAGAGAGCCACTTTTCAAAAAATTTGTTTACATCAAAATTCAATGCTGCGGTTCGAATGAATACCTGAGCGTCACCTGTCCATCCAAGTCGCTCATCACGCTGAGGGCAATCTGTCGGCACATCCAGAAAATTGCCCCTTTGCCCCCAAATTATGTTGGAGTAAAGCTTGTTTACCAGCTCATCAGAGCACTCAAAATATCCGGTCCTTTTTATATCGGAATGTACCACAATAGCTTTGAAGTTTTCGGCTTTTATTTCATCGCTCCAGTTTTCAAGCTTGATATAGCGAAAGCCCTGAAAGGAATGAATCGGCTTGTATGTATGCAGCCTGCCATCGCAGATAAATCTGATTTCCTGCTTCGCACTCCTGAGGTTTGCCGTGTAGAAATTGCCGTCGGCATCCAGTGTTTCGGCATGATAAATGACTGCCTGCTCACCTTTTTTGCCGCAGATATTGAATTCAACATAGCCGGTCATATTCTGGCCGAAGTCAATACAAATATCTCCCTGCGGGGTTGAGAATATCTTTTTTACAGGCAGCTTTTCAACCTCGACAATTTTTTCGCCCTGCTGCTCAATGAGCATTTTTTTATCCATATCCTTAATTGTCGCAAAGCATGGGCTTTCGTCAACAAAGGAGGCGTCATAAATATCACCATTGTAGATATTGCTGTATTGAATTTTGCTCAGGCCGACTGTCCAGCTATCATCGGTATAAATTATTTCCTTTTCCCCATTGTCATAGTATATTTCCACTGAGGCAATAAGAGCTGCGCTCAAGTCGTCTTTATAATGCATAAGCCAGCCTCTGCCGACACTGACGCTGATTTCGTTGTTGCTGCCAATAAGCTCCGCAATGTCATAGGTCTGAAACTGGAGCCTTTTTCTGTAATTAGTCCAGCCCGGGGCAAGAATGAAATCTCCAACCCTTTTGCCGTTGATATGAGCCTCATAGACTCCAAAGCTTGTGATTTGAAGCTCGGCACGGCTTACTGTACCATTTAAGTCGAATTTTTTTGAAAAAACACATACCTTATCCCCAAGGTCATATCCCGGCTCAATCCAGTTTGAGTTATAGATGCTTTTCATATATCTCCCCCGTTTCTTATATGGCTTTACTATTATTATAGATATCTCTACATATAAAAGCAATATTATCAGTGATAATACTGGAACTTTTTTGTAATCCGGTTGACTAATAAAAGGAAAAACTCTATAATTGAAACACAAATAAAAAAAGGAGGGATATTCATGGCAAACAAATTTTTTATCTATTTCAGGAAAACGGACATTTTCAGCGTTGTAGTAGCTGTAATTTCAGTTCTAAGCCTTATCTTCAACCTGTTTGTCGGCGTTACTCCGCCTGTCGGTGAGCCTGAAATCTTCGATAATGTAATTATCTTTATAGGGGACGGCATGGGCGAGAATACGCTCGAACTTGCCAAGCAGGAGAGTGGTATTGACCTGTTCATGGAAACTATGCCTGTCAGAGGGCAATCCGAAACCCGCTCGTTTAATTCCAAGGTAACTGACAGTGCCGCCGGTGCAACTGCCCTTGCCTGCGGTGCCCGCACAAACAACGGCTGCATCGGGGTTTATCCGAATGATATTTTTGCATTTATAAGCTATCCGGCAAGTGTCACGGAGCTTGCCATGTCAAAAGGAATGAAAACCGGAATTGTTACAACCGACAGTAACACCGGCGCCACTCCCTCAGGATTTTCTTCGCACACCTATCTGCGCTCAAATGCGGGTTACATTGCTAACCAGCAGGTCAATTCCGGAATTGATTTGATATGGAGTGCCGCAAGTGATGAAACCAAGGCAAATATGTGTACCTCCAACGGTTATGCATATGTCACCACCCGCACAGAGCTTTTGAGCCTGACAAATGGGCAGAAATCCTTTGGTCAGTTCAGCTCAGATTTATGGAAGGCTGAGAGTGAAACCGACACGCCAACCCTTGAGGAAATGACAAATAAGGCAATTGAGCTGCTCGATAATGAGGACGGCTTCTTCCTTATGGTTGAAGGTGCTCACATTGATAAGCACTCACACAGCAACAATGTTGAGAGTTGCGTTGAGGCAGTTTATGAATTCGACAAGGCAGTTGAGGCTGCCGTCGATTTTGCAAGTGAGGATGAGAGCACCCTTGTTATTGTCACAGCAGAC
>LSQX01207605.1_pt1 | contig 10083 bp, 9 predicted proteins | sample 654561 | NCBI WGS metagenome assembly LSQX01 (sample SAMN04489861, study PRJNA283612) | anaerobic digester metagenome | isolation source: 4 biogas reactors fed with cattle manure at either 37C or 55C with and... | place: Denmark: Kongens Lyngby | collected 2014
AGATGTGTATAAGAGACAGCGATGGAGCAGGTGCCCAGCCGCTGTTCCTCAAAAGTGGTCGCGTAACCCTGTTCCCGGATCCGGGCCAGTTCAGCGGACAACTGTGCCGGATCCTCGATGGTGTTGCGGGTGCTCCGCGGCATGCGGTGTGCCAGGAAGGCGTCCTGCACCCACTTCTCCTCGTAGGCGAGCAGCACCTTGCCCACGCCGGTCGAGTGCAGCGGGAGCCTGCCGCCGGTCCAGGACGAGCGTGCCACGCGCTTGGTGCCGTAGAGCCGGAAGATGTAGAGCACCTCACGGCCGTCCCGGATCGCCAGGTGCGAGGTCTCGCCGGTGAGCGCGTACAGGTCATGGACGTACGGGTGGGCGGTCTCCCGCAGCTGCTGGCCCACCGACTGCCCCAGGCGCCACAGGCGCAGACCGGCCTGGTAGCGGTTGTCCGGCGTCCGGTTGAGCAGCTCATGGTCGACCAGGTCATTGATCAGCCGGTGGGCGGAGCTCATCGGCAGGTCCGCACGCTCGGCGATCTCCGTCATGGACAACGGACGGCGTTCACTCTCCAGGGCGGCGAGGACGGCCGAGACCCTGTCCAGGACGCCGCGTCCCGGCTGACGACTTCCTCCCGCCATCGTTCCTCCCCGTTGTCCGGTGCTGCCTGCGTGGTGACTGTTGACGCTACCAGGGGAGCAGCGGGTGATTTTTGGCACAATGAGCACATGTCCCCGGTCCCGGGGCGGAGAGGAGGGCGGCATGGGCGGCACGCAGTCCTCCGCGCGCGCCTCCTTCGACGACGCCGCGGTCTTCGGGGAGAACATCACCCGCGTCTACCGGCCGGTCTTCCATGACGACGAGGGCCGCCGGGCGAACGTCGAGGTGGTGGACAGCCCTGGTCAGCGCGGTTTCCGCGCCTCCCTCAGCGCCCATGAGCGCGACGGCGTCGTCCTCTCGACGGTCGACGCCACCGGCCATGAGGTCGACTACCAGGGCACCGTCGATCCGGCTGATTCCGCGCTGAAGATCTACTACGTCTCCTCCGGTACGGCGGTCATCCGCCAGGAGGGCCGCGAGCAGACCGTGGAGGCGGGGCAGCTCGGCGTGCACGACTCCATGCAGCCGTACCAGATCTGGACGGAGACGGGTTTCGACAGCCTCATCATGGTCGTGCCGAAGTCCCGTCTGCTCATGCTCGGCTCCGGGTACGCGGACCTCAGCGCCGCGCGCTTCACCTCCGTGGAGGGTGCCGGCCGGATGGTGCTCCCGTACCTGCAGGGGCTGGCGGGCGGTCTCGATGAGGTCGTCCGGGCGCAGGGGCAGCAGATCGTGCGCAGCACCGTCGATCTGCTCACCATGCTCTTCACGTCCGCGGTGGGGTCCGCGCCGGACGGCCCGGAGCTCACGCGGGTGCGCCGGAGGGAGGACATTGAGGGGTGGATCCGGGAGCATCTTCTCGACGATGACCTGTCCCCGGGGAGGATCGCCTCCGCCCACTTCATGTCCGTCCGGGCCCTGCACGCGCTGTTCGCCGAGGCGGACACCACCGTGGGCACACTGGTCCGCGCGCTGCGTCTCGAGCGTGCCCGGGAACTGCTGATCCTGCACCCGACCTGGACGTTGGCCGAGGTCGGACGCTGGTCGGGTTTCTCCGATCCCTCGTATTTCTCCCGGGTGTTCCGTCGGGAGTTCGGCATGAGTCCGGGCGAGTTCCGGGCCGCCGGGGCGTGAGCGGGGGTGCGCTCCGGGTCCAGTGATTCTGCACTCCAGTCCTAGAGTGTCCTGGGTCACTTTTGGGAAGGTGTGTGTCACGGATCCCGCAGAAGGCGGGGACTCTAACTGACACGAGGACACCACCATGAAGATCGACGCCTACGTCGTGGACGCCATCGGCGCCCCCTTCGTCCGCGAGGACCTCACCCTCGCCGCACCCGGCCCGGGGGAGGTGCTCGTCCGGGTCGTGGCCACCGGCGTGTGCCACACCGACCTCAACACCCAGGGCGGGGACATGCCCCTGCCGCTGCCCGGCGTCCTCGGGCACGAGGGCTCCGGCGTCGTCGAGGCTGTGGGTGAGGGCGTGGACAACGTCGTGCCGGGTGACCACGTCATCATGGGCTGGCCCTACTGCGGCACCTGCCGCAACTGCATCCGCGGCCAGCACCGCTACTGCCTCAACATCGGCCCGGAACTGCTCGCCGGTGTGCGGCTGCACGGCCCCGACGCCGGCACCTCGGCCTACACCCGCGCCGACGGCTCCTCCCTGTCCGGCCACTTCTTCGGCCAGTCCTCCTTCGCCACCCACTCCCTCACCCGCGCGAACGCGGTGGTGAAGGTGGACAAGGACGTCGACCTGGCGCTGCTCGGCCCCCTGGCCTGCGGCATCACCACCGGCGCCGGGGCGATCTTCCACACCGCGCAGCCCGGCCCCGGGGAGTCGGTGGTGATCATCGGCGCCGGCGCCGTCGGCCTGGCCGCCGTGATGGCCGCCCGCAACACCCCGGCCGCCACCATCATCGCCGTCGACCTGCAGGACAACCGCCTGGAGCTGGCGCAGGAGCTCGGCGCCACCCACACCGTCAACTCCCGTGACACCGACATGGCGGAGGCCGTCGCGGAGATCTGCGGCGGCCCGGCCGACTACGTCGTCGACTGCACCGGCAACATCCGGGTCATCGAGCAGGCCGCCGACATGGTCGGACTGCTGGGCACCGTCATCCTCGTCGGCGGTGCCCCGGCGGAGGCCCGCTTCTCCGTCGACCACATGCGCACGCTGTTCGGCAAGACCATCGTGGGCACCCTCGGCGGCTCCTCGACCAGCCACGAGCTCATCCCCGGTCTCATCCGGCTCTACCAGGCGGGTCGTTTCCCCTTCGACCGGCTGATCACCCTCTACGACTTCGATGACATCGACCGCGCCATCCACGACGCCCACGAAGGCGGCACCATCAAGGCCGTCCTCCGGGTCTCCGACATCTGAACCACAGGAAAAGAGAAGAACATGTCCGACTACTCCCACCTCATCTCCGAGCAGCTCTTCATCGACGGCTGGGTCGACGGCACCTCCGGGCGCACCGCCACCACCGTCAACCCCTTCAACGACGAGCCCATCGCCACGATCCGTCAGGCGTCCCGGGCGGACGTCGACAAGGCCTATGACGTGGCGAAGCAGCGGCAGACCGCCTGGGCGGAGCTGCCGCCGAAGGACCGCGCCGCCGTGATGAACAAGGCGGCGGACTTCATCGAGGAGAACTTCGACGCCGTCGTCGCCCTCATCCAGGCGGAGTCGGCCTCGACGATCGCGAAGGCGAGCATCGAGACCGGCCTGGCGCTCGGCTCCCTGCGCGAGGCCGCACAGTTCCCGACCCGCATCCGCGGCTCCATCCACCCCTCCGACACCCCGGGCAAGACGAACTACATCTTCCGCGAGCCGCTCGGCGTCGTCGGCGTGATCAGCCCGTGGAACTTCCCCTTCGCCCTGTCCATGCGTTCCGTCGCCCCGGCCCTGGCCTGCGGCAACGCGGTCGTGCTCAAGCCGGCCTCCGACACCCCGCTCGTCGGCGGCCTGCTGCTGGGCAGGATCTTCGAGGCCGCCGGCCTGCCGCAGGGCGTGCTGGGCGTCGTCGTCGGCGCAGGCTCGGAGATCGGCGACCACTTCGTGGAGAACGAGGTCCCCTCCCTCATCTCCTTCACCGGTTCCACCCCGGTCGGCCAGAACGTCGGCGTCAAGGCGGTCGGCGGGAAGCGCATGAAGAAGGTGGCCCTCGAACTCGGCGGCAACGCGCCGCTGGTCATCCTCGACGACGCCGACATGGACCAGGCCGTCGGCGCCGCCACCCTGGGCAAGTTCCTCCACCAGGGCCAGATCTGCATGGCCATCAACCGCATCATCGTGCAGGCACCCGTCTACGACGAGTTCGTGGAGAAGTACACCGAGCGCGTCCGCGGCCTCACCTACGGCGACCAGCTCGACCCCGGCACCATCGTCGGCCCCCTCATCAACGATCAGCAGGTCGCATCCGTCACCGCCAAGATCGACCAGGCCCGCTCCGAGGGCGCCCGCGAGCTGCTCTCCGGGCCCATCGAGGGTCGCGTCATCGCCCCGCACGTCTTCGCCGACGTCACCGCCGACATGGAGCTGTTCCGCGAGGAGATCTTCGGCCCCGTCGTCGGCATCATCAAGGCCGACGACGAGGAGCACGCCCTCGCACTGGCCAACGACACCGAGTTCGGACTCTCCTCCGCCGTCTACACCCGCGACCTCGCCCGCGGCATGGCTTTCGCCCGCCGCATCGAGGCCGGCATGACCCACGTCAACGACATCACCGTCAACGACGAGGCCCACGTCATGTTCGGCGGCGAGAAGAACTCCGGCCTCGGCCGCTTCAACGGCGAATGGGCCATCGACGCCTTCACCACCGAACACTGGGTGGGCGTCGCCCCCGGCCAGGCGCAGTTCCCGTTCTGAGTGCTTATCGACGCTACCGTGGAGCCATGAATCTCTCCTATGACTCCACGGCCAACTCCGCCTACCTCCCGCTCAACCCTGGCGCGCAGCGCACCCACCGCGTCGTCGGCGGGCTCGCCCTCCAGGGCATGAACGGCGAGGTCATCTTCGACCTCGACGCCTCCGGCCGCATCATCGGCATCGAGTTCGACGGTGCCCGGGAGCTGCTCAACCCGGAGGTGTATCAGGGGTAGAGGAGCATATCGACGTCCCTGTGGTCAGTCGATCACCCTGAAGTACTGGCCCAGGTACTCTCGTAGTGCTGGATCAACGACGTGGATGAAAGTTCCCTTGATTCCGCGGGTCAACAGGACCGCGTAGATGTTGAGGATCATTGACCTGAGGAGGTCGATCGTCGTGGGTCGGTTACGGAGGTTGTTGTTCTCCTTGCCCTTCTTGTCGAAGTAGTTGTCCTTGTTGATGATCAACTCGCCACGCTCGGGGTCGAAACGCAGATCTCCACCGATGATGACTCCGGCGTAGTTCAGGTCGTACCCCTGAACGGTGTGGATGGAGCCGACCTCGTGGACGGCGTTCGGTGAATTGACCCAGTCAACTTCTGACGTGTTCCACTGGAACTGTGCGTTCGGGCCGAGGTCGATGTCGATGGCCGACTTCTTGTCCCTGGACAGCCATTCCCATGCGTAACCCGCGACCATTCTCGCGAGACCGTGTTCCTTGTCGCGCTCGAGAATGAGCTCGTACAGGCGCTGCGGGGAGTCGACCAGCCCGACTTCGTAGTCACCGAAGCTCAACTGTCTTGTGGGCGGCGCAGGAGACAGCACATCGTAGATGTACTGGATGTAGTCGTTACCACCGAGGCTGCGCATTTGAGTGTGCAGCCGGTATTTCTTCCCGTGGCCGTGTTCGTCGATCAGCTCTTCGTATTCATCGCGGGGAATGTCCTGGGGCCTGACCGTCTGCTTCATGTCGAGCATCAGAATCACGTGGCGAGATTTCGCCCGGAGCCAGTCCAGCTGCGACCGGAGTTCCCCTCCCTCGCCGAACAGAGCCTTGTTGATGGCGGTGAACTCCGTGTTCGCGGAACCGGAGCTCTGATTCGAGCGCTGGTTGAGGCGGTGCGCCTCATCCACGATGACGACATCGAAGGTGCCGGGAGACTTGGCGACCTGGTGGGGAGTCATCACCATGTCTTTGCTGAGTCCTGGCGTTCGCTCAAACACGTGCTCAATGGACTTGCGGAGGGACTGCTGTGGGACCACGAGAGCGATTCGCCTGTCCTTGAACAGCTCCCGGGTATCGCCCACATAGAAATCAGAGAAGATCGTGTCACCGTCGACTTCGCCCACATCTCGGGCGTCCCCAATGTCCTTCATCAGTTTCATGAGGTAGATGGCGACCACGGTCTTTCCTGTGCCGGGGTCGCCCTCGACGAACAACAGATTTCCGAGCTCGGCATCAGGGACGGAGAGATCCTCGACCAGTCCGTCCATGATGTCGGACACCGCGATCGCCTGGTCATGATTGAGCGACTTGAAGGGGGAGAGCTTGAAGAGCTCCGAATTGATGATCTCCGGGATGGAACGCTGAAAGATCCCCTCCTCCAGCATCTGCTGGAAGACGTCCTGGAACATGGCCTGGTATCGGCCACGGTCGTAGTAGTCGGAATCCACGACTCCGGTATTCCGGTTCATGACTTCGTGGGAACCGTCGCCGGCGGCGTGCTTGATGAGGAAGGACTCGAGGTCCAGGCACACGGATTTGTTGAACTCTTCATGGATGACAACTCGGGCAGTCCGGAGCTTGTCCCGTTTATCGGAGAGGGACAGGTGCTGTTTCATCCGGCTGGAGAAGTTCAATGTCTCCCCGATGTAGATGCAACCTTGGCGGGCGCTGCTCGACGGGGGCGTGTTGAGGACATAGACCACGGGCCAGTTGGTGAGTTGGGCGTGCTCCCGTGACAGGTGCTCGATGGAGTCCGTGAACTCGAAAGTCGAGATGCTAAAGCTGGTCATACTTCGTGGCCTTTCCGTGAGCACGCTCAATGGGATACTTCTCCTCCGTAATCTGCATCTTCTCGAGGATCAGTTCTTCAGGGTTCTCTCCGAGTCGGTCCGCCAGCAGGAATGCGTAGGTGAGGACATCCGCCAACTCCATCCGTGCAGCAGAGATATCCCCCTCCTTGTCCCACTGGAAACACTCCAACAGCTCCGCAGCCTCAATGGAGATGCTCTTGGCGAGATTTTCCGGTGTGTGGAACTGGCTCCAGTCCCTGTCACTCACGAACTGGCGCAATTGGTCCTGAATCCCAAGCTCACACATGGTCCGGATTCTATCCCCTGCTGGTCAGCCGCAGGTTCAATGGCGTCCTCCACATGACAACGCCGCCGCCTCCCCGGCAACGGGGAGGCGGCGGCGTCGACAAGCAGGCGGGAAACGGACCTAGCCGAAGAACTCCAGCAGAGCCTTGTTCACCTGCTCAGGCACCTCGATGGTGGGCACGTGGGCGCCGGGGGAGACCTTGACGTAGGTGACGGGGCCGGTGACGTTGTCGGCGATCTCCTTGAGCGCAGCCGGGGGAGTGGACTGGTCGTTGATGCCGGCGAGGGTGAGCACCGGGACGGTGATCTCGGAGAGGCGGTCGCGGATGTCCCAGTGGGCGAGGGCGTCGGAGCAGGAGGCGTAGCCCGACCCGCGGGTGGACACCACCATGCGTCGGTATGCGGCGGTGGTGGCGGGGTTGCTCTCCTGGAAGTCCTCGGTCAGCCAGAAGTCGATGACTCCGTCGGCCATGGGCTCGAGGCCCTCCGCACGGGTGAGTTCAGCGCGGGGATGCCACTTCTCCGGTCCGCCGAAGTAGGCGGCGGTGCACAGGAAGGCGGCGCGGGTGACGCGCGGGGAGGTCAGCGCCAGGTACTGCGCGATGGCGCCACCCAGGGAGAGGCCGACGACCTGGAACTTGTCGACGCCCAGCGAGTCCAGCGTCGACAGGACATCGTCGGCGAGGTCGTCGAAGGTGGTCTCACCGGGCTGGACATCCGGATCCGGGGAGCCGCCGTGGCCGCGGTGGTCGAGGGCGATGACGCGACGGGTCTTCGACAGGGCGTCGAGCTGCGGCAGCCACATGTCGGTGGTCGAGGCGATGGAGCCGAGGAAGACGATCGGCTCGGCGTCGGATTCGGGGCCGTAGGAGACGGAATGCAGGATCATCTAGGCCTCCGCCTTCTCGATGACGGCCGCCAGACCCTGGCCGCCGCCGATGCACATGGTGACCAGGGCGGTCTTCGCGTCGGTGCGCGCCAGCTGGTGGGAGGCGGTGACGAGCATGCGAGCGCCGGTCGCGCCGACCGGGTGGCCCAGGGAGATGCCGGAGCCCAGCGGGTTGAGACGCTCGTCGTCGGCGGAGATGCCCCACTCGGACAGGACGGACAGGGCCTGGGCGGCGAAGGCCTCGTTGAGCTCGATGAGGTCCATGTCGTCGAGGGTGAGGCCGAGACGGTCGAGGACCTTCTTGGTGGCCGGGACTGGGCCGATGCCCATGGTCTCCGGGGCGACACCGGCCACGGCCCAGCCGCGCAGCACGACGGACGGGGTCAGTCCCAGCTCCGCGGCCTTGGCGCGGGTGGTGACGATCATCGCGGCGGCACCGTCGTTCTGGCCGGAGGCGTTGCCGGCGGTGACGGTGGCGTCGGCGTCCTGGCGGCCCATGATCGGGCGCAGCTTGGCCAGCTTCTCCAGGGAGGTGCCCGGGCGGGGGTGCTCGTCCTTGTCGACGACCAGCGGCTCACCCCGGCGCTGCGGCACCTCCACCGGCACGATCTCCTCGGCGAAGATGCCGTTCTCCTGCGCGGCGACGGCGCGGGCGTGGGAGGCGACGGACATCTCGTCCTGGGCCTCACGGGTGATGGAGTACTCCTCGCGGAGGTTCTCGGCGGTCTCGATCATGCCGCCGGGGATCGGGTGGTTCCTGCCGCCGGCGGTCTCGCGGGCCTCGGCGAGGCGGTCGCGGAAGACCATGTTGCCGGCCTTCTTGCCCCAGCGGACGTCGGCGTCGACGGTGTACTCGGTGCGGGACATGGACTCGGCGCCACCGGCGATGATGAGGTCGGCGGCACCGGAGGCGATGTGGGCGGCCGCGGTGGCCACGGCCTGGAGGCCGGAGCCGCAGCGGCGGTCGAGCTGCATGCCGGGGACGGTGTCACCGAGGCCGGCGTCGAGGGCGACGACGCGGCCGAGGGCCGGGGCGGCACCGTTGGGGGAGGCCTGGCCGAGGATGAGGTCGTCGACGTCCTGCGGGTTGAGGCCGGTGCGTTCCATGACCGCCTTGACCACGGTGGCGGCGAGTTCCTGGACGGGGACGTCCCTGAACTGTCCGCCGTAGCCGCCGACGGCGGTGCGCAGGGGGGAGCAGATGACGATGTCGTTGTCAGACAAGGTAGTGGGCCTTTCTAGAAGAGTTCCGTGGCCGCCAGGTCGGCGGAGATGAGTTCGGCGGTGTCGATGAGCGCCGGGAGGAAGCGGTCGTGCAGCTCCTCCAGGTCGTGGACCACGGTCTGCGTCGAGACGTTGACCGCCGCCACCACCCGCCCGGACGGTGAGTACACGGGGGCTGCAAGTGAGCGTAGTCCCGGCTCGAGTTCCTGGTCGACGATGGCGAAGCCCTGCTCCCTGATGCGGGTGAGTTCGGCGCGGAGGGAGGGGACATCGACAAGCGTGGCGGGGGTGAGGGGCTCGAGCTCGACGTCGGCGAGGTAGGCCTCGAGTTCCTCGTCGGGCAGTCCCGCGAGGATGACGCGGCCCATCGAGGTGGCGTACGCGGGGAAGCGGGTGCCGATGGTGATGGACACCGTCATGATCCTGCGCACCGGCACGCGGTTGACGTAGACGACGTCGTTGCCGTCGAGGACGGAGAGGGAGGAGGACTCGCCGATGTGGCGGGACAGTTCCTCCAGGCGCGGTTGCGCGATGGCGGGGAGTCCGAGGCCGGAGAGGTAGCTGTAGCCCAGCTCGAGGACGCGGGGGGTGAGCCAGAACTCGGTGCCGTCGGTGCCTGCGTACCCCACGGTGACCAGGGTGTGCAGGAAGCGGCGGGCGGTGGCGCGGGCGAGTCCGGTGGACTCGGCGACCTGGGCGAGTGTCTGGCGGGGGTGGTCGGCGTTGAAGGTGCGGATGACCGACAGGCCGCGTACCAGCGACTGGACGTTGGGGGCCTCGGGTGGCGTCATAGCCGACTCCTTTCTTGTTCGCAATGTGAACCCTTGTGCATTAAGTGAACTCCAGTGTACAGTCTGAGTCATGCTTGACAAGACCTTCCCCACTACAGATGCGGCCGTGGCCGATATCCCGGACGGCGCGACGATCGCCGTCGGTGGATTCGGTCTGGTCGGCATCCCCGCCCGCCTCATCGACGCCCTCCGCGAGCAGGGTGCGACCGACCTGACCATCGTCTCCAACAACCTCGGCACCGACGGCTTCGGCCTCGGCCTGCTGCTGGCCGACGGGCGCATCGCCAAGTCGATCGGCTCCTACCTCGGCTCCAACAGGGAGTACGCCCGCCAGTACCTCGCCGGTGAGCTCACCGTCGAGTTCACCCCGCAGGGCACCCTCGCCGAGCGCATGCGCGCCGG
>LSQX01266290.1_pt1 | contig 10083 bp, 5 predicted proteins | sample 654561 | NCBI WGS metagenome assembly LSQX01 (sample SAMN04489861, study PRJNA283612) | anaerobic digester metagenome | isolation source: 4 biogas reactors fed with cattle manure at either 37C or 55C with and... | place: Denmark: Kongens Lyngby | collected 2014
AATGAGTTCTGCTGATACAGGGCACTTAGTACTAGCAACGCTCCATACCACGAATGCACCACAAGCAATCGGCCGAATCCTCGATTTTTTCCCGGCCGAGGATAGAGACCAAGCACGCAGACAGCTAGCATCTACATTGCAAGCTGTTGTATGCCAGAGACTTGTAAGTACTATTAGTGGTGGAGTAACACCTGCGATTGAAGTGATGATTAACACCCCAACAGTTCGCAAGTTGATTGAAGAAAGTCGTTTTGAAAAATTAGGAGCAGCAATTGAAACGGGTACTGATGAAGGTATGATTAACTTTAATCAGCATCTGTACGCACTTGTTCAGGAAGGCAAAATCACACAGGAGGAAGCTTTGGCCTCAGCGAGTAATCCTCAGGCGTTGGAGATGAACTTCAAGGGCATTTTCCTTGATGAAGGCCGTCGAATCCTCTCGTAGCAGAATCGGGGATACAGAGCATTTAAACTCAACAGCCTCTGAGGGAGAAACATTAGAGGCTTTTTTAGTCTTAAGTCATTTCGCACAATGTATGTTATGCTTAATACATAGTTTGAAATGGCTCCCCTGGCAGGTTCTACAAAAACCGAGATGCAAATGGGATCAAGTGATGAAATCTAGAAGAGGAAAATGGGGTGACCGACGGGGCTCGAACCCGCGACAACCTGAACCACAATCAGGTGCTCTACCAACTGAACTACGGCCACCAACCGTATAAAACGCGACGTAGTCTAACGAGCATCCTTCAAGAAGTCAAGAACTGGAAACTTTCTTGTTGTTAAATTGACTGCCAATTTAACTAAATGGTCGGGACGGAGAGATTCGAACTCTCGACTTCTTGCTCCCAAAGCAAGCGCTCTACCAGGCTGAGCTACGCCCCGCCTAACGGGTGCCCTACAGACACATAATGGGCAAAACTCAAAAAAAACTCAACTCAAATCCAAAAAATTGGACAAGAATACCCAAGCAGGCTCTTTCTACTCACGCGACATAGCTATTCTGCCGGTACGATTGATTGTGATAATCTGGAAGGATCCCATTAACTCAATAAACTTTTCTATTTTGGATGCCTGACCGGTCAGTTCGAGTGTGAGCGTATCCAGTTGCACATCTACGATTTTGGCACGGAATATTTGAGCTGTTTGAAGAATATCCGTCCGTGTGGCAGATGAAGTTTTTACTCTAATTAGTACTAATTCGCGTTCAATATGGTCCTCATCGCTGGCGAAAACGTCAACCTTGACAACTTCAACTAACTTATTGAGCTGCTTAATGATTTGTTCGATAGTTTCTTCGTTGCCATGGGTTACGATTGTCATTCTCGACAAGGTGGCGTCATGGGTTGGCGCCACATTCAAGGAATGGATATTATAGCCGCGGCCACTAAAAAGACCGGCCACACGGGTTAAAACTCCGAACTTATTCTCTACTAGTACTGATACTGTATGCCACATACCATCGACAGATTAGCCTTAAAGACAATTGTAGTCAAATAACTTGATTTTAAACAATGGTTCCAAGGTCTAGATTTGCAATCATGTTGATAACTCCTTCTCTATCCTATCCAATAAACCCACTCATTCCTCTTTCCCTTCCATCCTCTTCTCTTCTAAAATCCTCTGAGTCTTTCCTCTATTGATCTATACACGACAGAGAGACTAAATAAACTTTACAACTGGATCGCAAATGAAAATCGTATACAAAACACCCTCTAATTACATACCAGCAAGATACGCTCTATTTTTGAGGCAATACGAGGATGGGCATTTTCATTTTCTATTAGAAAAACCTTTTTTCAAGGGTACTCCCTGTATATGGGTAATCTTCAGTGGGTTCATTTTTGCATCCAGTATTACCTCTACAATATCTACTCTCCAAACAGGTCTTAATGGCTTTATTTTCCGAAGATAACACTTAACAGTGGCATGAATAGCATCCCGTTTGTTTTGATTGACCGCTCCTGCAGGCCTCACAATAAGTCCGTGCTCTGTTGCCTGAGTCCTTGTTTTCACTTCCACGAATACTAATATTTCACCCTCTCTGAAAATTAAATCAATCTCACCGGATTCGCATGAAAAATTGGAAGTGAGATGTTTCATCCCCAGACTAGAAAGATGTTTTTTTGCACATTGCTCCCCTCTCCTGCCAACCAATAGATGTTGAGGTAACGGTGTAATTAATTTCAGAAGTTTTTTAAGCCATGCTATTTTCATTGATCCACTAAAAAGTGAATTCACCCTGCACCTCAAGATGAAGAAAAGTTTTTCGATGGATAGGGCAAGGACCTAAAGCTCGAAGTGCCTCTTTGTGTTCTCGGGTGGCGTAGCCTTTGTGGCGTTCAAAACCATAAGCAGGCCACTTTTCAGCGTATTGGATCATAATCCTATCTCTATACACTTTCGCAAGGATACTGGCTGCTGCTATAGAATAACTTTTTGAATCTCCCTTAATTAAGGGAGTACAAGGATAAGGAACCGGCGGCGCAAAGGGGCCATCAACTAAGACATGTTTTAATGCTATCCCTTGGCTCATAATTTGTTCCAGGCTCAAGCGCATTCCGAGAAAAGTAGCTTGTAAAATATTTATTTTTTCAATCTCTTCGACGCTTACCTCCACGATCGCCTTCGCTATATTATCATCCGATTGCAGACACTCGTAGAATTTTTCTCTGTTAAGCTGGGATGTCTTTTTTGAGTCGTTCAAGTCCACCAGAGATCTTGGAACTCCTTCAACAATCCACTCTTCAGGCAGAACAACTGCAGCCACGACTAGGGGACCGGCAAGAGGCCCTCGCCCGGCTTCATCTACGCCCGCAATTGGATAGGTGTGGGCTGTCTGAAAAAGCTCTCGTTCATGGAAAAAGCGATCGTAACTACTTTTCATTATGGCGCGTCAGAATAGGCCGCCAAATAGTACTGATTTCCTGATTTTTGAATTTCCACTTTGTAAGTAGGTGGCTGAGCATTCTCTACCAAAGTCCATTCAACCATATCGGTGCTTTCATAGAGCACCCCCGAAAAATCAATTACCAGCAAATCCCCTTCTATCGAGCACTTGAGAGTTGGCGGCTCAATCACTTCTGGAATTACGGTGAGAGTGGCTTGGTAGCTGGTTGTCGAGCCAAGAGAATTTGTCACTTCCAGAAAATAAACGCCTGAATCGGAAGGAACAGAATCTGGGAATGTTATTCTGGACTCTGTTTCCCCGGTTAAGATGTTTCCATCTTTATACCATTGGTAACTCAAAGGCAGGGTGCCCATTGCAACAGCCGAGAGTATTGCTGTTCCTCCTTCCAGGACCACATAATCGGAAGGCTGGGTAGCTATGACCGGGACTCCATTGGTCCAAACAACTCCATAAAATTGAAACTCAGACAATTGCATCATCCCGACAGAGGGGACTTTGAGGCTCGAAAAAACAACTTTATAGGAACGATAGGGAGTGCTATTTTCTATATTAATCCACCCACTCTCCGTGAACCTTTCTGTGGGCAAACTTAAGCTTCCGCTTGCTATCCATGTCCACCCTTCTGCAGTGCCCGGACTTTTATCCATACTCAGTATTTTCTCGTTTGTCCCATAGATATCGTAACTGGCTGGATCACGTCCTTCAACGTCATTGGCTGTTGTTATGGCAAAAGAGCTTATTAGCGAGTGCCCCACTGAAGGGGTAGTGATAAAGCCAGAATTGACACCACCAAAATTCAAATATTTAGTACCTGTATCCCCGTCTATGGCGAGCGGAGGATTTTCGTTGGACGGATAGCTGCTTGAATTCGGATCTATAGCAATAATGAAATCTCCTTTTTTGAGGATTGGTCCATCCATCACAGTCAGACCAGCGGGGCTGCTCATCAGTGAGCTGAGCATATTGCTGACACGCACTGTGTACAGATTAGCTTGATCTCCTGTTTTAACTACCGGAATAGTATAGCTGTTGCGAACAGCCCCTTCTATTGGAATCCCGTTTTTATACCATTGATAATTTAACGGTTCGGAGCCGGATGCTGCAACTATGAAGCTCGCGCTTTCGCCAGCCATTACAATTTGATTTTCCGGCTGAAGGATAATTGAGGGAGGGACAGGAATAAACACCTGTACGAGGAGCGTAGCCTGTCTGCTCATAAGGGAGCCAGCCGGATTAGTCACTTCAACTGCATAACTCCCGGCATCCGAAAGTTTAGTTCCGGAAAGTATGAGTTGTGAGGTGTTAGCATTTTCAATAGGGGAACCATCCTTATACCACTGATAGTTTAAGGGAGAGGATCCAACCACAGTAGCAAAGAAGAGAACATTCTCCCCTTCAGTTACCCATTGGTCTTTGGGTTGTATTTTTATAATTGGGGGAATGCCACCGGAAGAGTCATTTTCAGCACCTGGAGTTCCGTACATTAGAGAACTTGATTTCCAATTTAAAGCACTGCTCCAAACTGATTCTTCGGCGGCAGTGTCTACGACTTCCAGGGAGTATCCTCCTTGGTCTGTCTCAGGATACCAGGAACTAGAGTAATTAAAGCTTAGGATGTTTGATCCATCAGCCGCTTGAATTGTGATATTCTCCCCTCTCCATGCCAGGTTTACTGAAAAAGCACTTAAAATAGTCATTCCATTAGTGGAATAGAGTGTCGAAAAAGCATCCAAATTTTTAACAAGAACCAGCATTTCGCCTGGATGAAGGAGCAACTGAGGAAGCGTATATTCAATTCCACTTGTAAACTGAATTTCCTGGGTATCAAGGACACCTTTGCCGGTATTTTTTAATTCAATCCAAGAATAATCATCGCGGTCCCATCCGTGCTCAGCAGCGTCGTCAGGCACAGGCGATGAGTACATCATTTCATTTATTTTGAGATCAGTTTGTTCGCCATAAACGGTAAGGTCCAATTCAGTAATAGCGCTCCACTCTACCCCATTCCAAGAGCGAGTTTTTATGAGCGTTCCAGGAGCAACCGTTAGAGAACCTTCAGTGCCATATTCGCTTTGTCCGGACATCGTTGAGAGTTCCAGATCAAAATAGAAATCATCGCTTTCCGGACTACCTTGGTGAATTTCTACTGAAATCATGTTTTCACCATCGACCAGATATTTACTATCGATTTCGTAGGAAAAATAGGTGTTCTCGTCAGAGCCAGAGACTTCGGACTTAGCATAGGAATAATAATTGTATCCAGTCTCCATATTATGCAGCAAAACACGGCTACCATTAATGTATACAACAGCACCATCGTCTGCATTAATATCTATGGTCAACCCCGGAACTAAACTGGCAGATGTAACCTCAAATGTTTTTGAAAAATACGCGGTTATCAGAGGTTCGTTTGTGTCGGTTTTGTAGCGGTTGATAGATGTTTTTACCGGCCGAGAACCAAAGCCGAACCTCCCGGCCCCCTCTTTCCAGTAATTGTAAGAATATCCCTTTTGATACCAGAAAAACATACCGTTTTTAGGAGGAGCAATCCCTTCATCAAAATATCTCCAAGTTTCTCCTTTGCCTATTAGGGTCTTCTCTCCTACAGGCTGGGCTACCAATTTATTGGCAAAGGGATTTAATTCTCCGCCCGGCAATCGAGGATCATCCCCATTTAAAGTGTAATAAAGGTTAAGGGCTCCAGAAAGAGTAAAAGTGATGCTTTCATTGGAACGCATTATATCAGAAATAATAGGAGCCTCTATTGCAGGGAACCACCCCCTGCTTTTAAAATTTTTCATTAAGTAATCGGCACTTAATGAAATAAAGCTCTCTTTAACGTAATCGCATTCCCTTAACCAGTCACCGCGATCACGGCCATGTCCCCATCTGGCTGACTCCAAAATGATAGCTTGGTCAATTTCAGCCTGGCGCTTATTCCAGCGAGCCAAGCTGTTGCTCAATGTCAATGCACCGCCCGGATTAAGCATTTCTTTTTGGACAGTGTCCACCCAGCGCATTTTATAATCCGGATGATCCATCAATTTCTGGTGCAGACGCATCGGATTAAAATTAGCCAAAGTATTCAAATGCCAACCGTGAGAAGTGAGATCCGTTGTCACCGGATACGAGCGATTAGCCGCCATTGAGTGCTCGCCGTCATGCTTGAACCATTTGAAACCGGTAGGATTGACTCGATTATAAAGCCCATAGAGATTATTTGCATGGCTGTTGACCGCCACAGGGCAATCTGGGTCACGAGCAAAATACGTAATCAACATGTAGGCAATTAGATTATCTTCATCCAAATAAACCGGTGATTCTGGAATGGGAGTACCATCAGGATTGACTCCCTTAATCCAATTATAATTTGTCGAGTACAGTCCGGAAAATCCCTGTTTGACGGCAATATTATAAAGATCACTGAAAGCATTTATGTTCCCATCAGAAGCTTCAGTGTAATAACCCGGCTGAGATGTTTTTATACAATCCCAGTCGTCACCCGATCCTCCATAATAAGTTTTGGCATAATCAGAATCGCTGCGCTCCTGTGTTTGATACAATCCCCAATACTGTCCATTAATAAAAAGATGGTAGTAGCGGCTGCGAGTATATTGCATACCAAAATCTCCCTGAGCGTCTCGTGAAAATGTTTCGCGTATAAACGTGTTGTAAGGGGAACCTTCAAAAGACCAGGAAAAATTCTGAGAAGTGCGTAAGTCTACCTTATCGAATGTGTCAGCGCCTTCACCTTCAAATAGCGGAAAGTTAAGTTTTCCTCCATAACTGTCCCTGAAAAAAAGGCGAAGAGAATGTTTAGGATTGCTGCTGCTGCGGCTAAAAGCTCCTCTTATCCTCAAACCAGCTTCAATCTGAAATTCTTCCCCACCCTTTGGGTCTATAAGCTCTACAGAAACAGGGCGTTCCCAGGCCTCACCATCTTGCCCTGGATTAACATAAATCCCAGATTTTGAATCAAATAGATTCTTTAAATCGGTCACCAGTGAAATGGTTTGTATATTGGTCATGCCAGTTCGAATAGCAGTTTTATTATATCTCACTATTGATGAATTCATACCATATTCCATTTTATGGTTATTAACTGCATAAGAACTTGGCCAACCTGCGGGTGTGGAGGACGGCTGTGTGAGTATGTCCTCCATAAAGAGCCAAGTGCGTGTTGTTACGGGGGCATCCAAATAGCCCTCTTTTGTGGCAACAGCTCTCAAAAAAGTGATTGTTTCTATAGAAATCGGTTCAGTATAGCGGAATGATTCCGATGTGGGAATTGTGCCGTCCAGTGTGTAATAAATACTCGATCCTTCCGTGGGTGACTCTAAGGTTAAACTGAAGGGACCGCTCTTGTAGCCTTGAGATTCACTAAAAGTCACACTCTCAACCATACCCCAGAGCGGAGTCCCTGTGTTGGAAGCGCCGGGTGTCGGAGTTTTAAAATATGCCCACTGCTGCTCGGAGTTCGCTATGGAAGCCGGAATGCATCCGTAAGATGCATCCTTATATTGTAGAGGAAAAGAAGGTGCAAGTTCATAAACAATCGTTTCAGCATCAGCGGCAACAAGGGCTAAGTACTCGCCCGATTTACTTAAGCTGAAGTTGGAATGATATTCTCCCAGCGGTTGAGAATCAACCCAACCATCGCAGAAAACAACTAAAAAGCCCCCTGGTTTGAGAATGACTCCATCGGGGAATTGCCACTGAGCCAGATTGTTGAGAGAGTCCGTCAGATACCATCCACTGATATTTACGGACTCAGTGGTCGGATTAAAAAGCTCTACCCAATCCTCATAATTGCCCTTGCGGGTTCTTAAGCCAGTCGCGTTACTCGCAACAATCTCATTAATGATAATATTAGGAATAGCTGTGTCTTCAGTGATTACGTTATCCCCAAGCTCTACCTCCTTTGGTTGAGAGTCAGCCGCTGATGTAAGCGACACTTCAGCAAAAGAAACAAACGTTATGCAAAAAAGCATTCCAATAAACATGTAGAACTTTCTCATTCTATTTAAATTTAGTTTTACCAGAATTATATTGTCGTCAATTTTAGGAATTCTACTCAATTATAGACCTATAATATCTATGTTTTTTATTCGAAATATCCACCGTGTAAGTCAGTTGCGCCCCCTCGATCAAAGTCCAAGAGAGCATATCCTCACTTTCATAGAGATTTCCAGTGAAAGTGAGTGTAAGAGCGTTTCCTTCTACTTTAAAACTCACGACGGGGTACTCCTGTTGAGCCGGCTCTTGAGTCAATAAATGCTCCGAGAATATGAAAGGTAACTCTGTAGATTGAACTTTAATGATTGCCTGGCGAGATTCGGTCCGGGTATTTTCAAGAACTTGATAACTAATCAAGCCATGATTACCCGGATCAGACTCAACGTTTGTAATTTGAATCCAATCTTCTCCTTCAGGGCCCGTTGCGACCCAAGGCGTTGTTGAAGAGACCTGAATGTTAAACTCCCCGCCTCCGGCTGAGACCAACTGGGATTCGGGATCAAGAATCAATGTATGAAGAGGATCAACTGAAAGCTGAACTGTTTTTTCAGCTATTTCATAATTATTAATCTCTGTTGGAGTCAATGAAACATGAAGTTCATGGAGTCCCACTTCGAGAATTGTACCTGTAGGCGGAGTATATTCAAAAACCCCGGCGACGTCAGCAACCGCATTTAATTGGCCGGCACCTAAAGAAGTCCCGTATACAATGGGTGATGGAGAAGCCCACGTGATTTGAGGCTTTGCCTTATTGATTGTTAAGGTTCCTCTGACATACTGATACTGATTAGAAGAGGGTAATGTCCCCCTTGTTGGAACAATAGGGTAAGTTCCTGCAGAGCTCCCTAAAAGGGCTGTCGTACTTAAAGTCGGCTTACCCGAAATAATTGATGTCACATCCTCACCCTCCGAGTTGAGAATAGTGTACGTAAAGACTGGATTTTGTGTTTTGTAAACACGGGCGACATCATTCGCCCGCACGGTAAAGACGGTCACAGGTGTTTTAACCTGCAGCGTCGCTGATTGACTTGAGACAGAGCCTCCCGCATTGCTTACAGTTACAAAGTAATTTCCTGAATCAACTAAAACGGCACTCTGAAGCGTGTAAGAAGAACTTACAGCCCCATTAATAGCCACATCATCTTTGTACCATTGATAAGTCAGGGGTTCAGTTCCCGTTGCAGCAACGGAGAAAACGACATTTTCTCCTTCATCCACATTTTGACTTTCGGGTTGAAGAGTAATTACCGGGACATCTATTACCTGGCTATAATCCTGGTAGTCCAGGTCTCTTGGCAAAAGCACTCCCTTGTAGACTCGAATCCGATCAACATAACCCGTGGTGTGATTACCTCCTGAACATTCGCTACCAATGCAACCTCTAACATCAGCTTGGTAGGGCGAAAAATTTACGCCTTGACCATAATCCAGCTCACCTTTCAGTTCACCATCCACATAAGTGTATATTTTTTGGGCTGAATGGTCATATGCGCAAGCAATATGATGCCACATTCCATCTTCCGGGATTGGAACACCCGTATCAATATCTTGAAGCCCCATAGTTGTCATGTAAACCGTCAAGTCTGAGCTGACTGCAAAAGCTATACGTGGTACACCGCCTGTTGGACTTCCAAGAATTTGCAAGAAGACCTGCTTTGATGTCCTTCTTTCAAAACCCTTAATCCAAGCTTCCATTGAAAAACTCGGATCGGATTGGTCCTCAAACACCAACTTCTCTGTTGGGAAAATAATTCTGTGAGTAGTACTACCTTGCACAGTGCTGTTGTCGATATAGAGAGAATAATCATTTTCAGAGCCTGGCCAATTTTGATCCTTAGTCGGTGTCGAGTTTGACCAATTCACCGCGTTGGGGTTGGTTGTAGAAATATCCTCATTATAAAGAGGGATGCTGAAGGTCCCATCACTCGCAAAAGGAAGAATGGTAGAATTAAAATCATAGGATAAGATTGTATTTTCCGTGACCGGTTTTGGATTAATTGGGTCTGAATCCAATTCAGAGGCACTTAAAAGCCCCTTATGAAGCCGAACCCGATCCATTCTACCGCGGAATGGACTTACTCCGCTCTCATTAGCTCCAATAGAAAGTGATGCACTTACGTAATTATTAGGAAACGCAGTAGACTGAACCATGTCGG
>LSQX01070024.1_pt1 | contig 10081 bp, 10 predicted proteins | sample 654561 | NCBI WGS metagenome assembly LSQX01 (sample SAMN04489861, study PRJNA283612) | anaerobic digester metagenome | isolation source: 4 biogas reactors fed with cattle manure at either 37C or 55C with and... | place: Denmark: Kongens Lyngby | collected 2014
GTATCGGGATTTCTCCCATAAGGCGATGTTGTAGTCACCTGTCCAAGAAGACTGGTTGGAGCCATCTGACCACCGGTCATACCATATATGGCATTATTGACAAATATAGTTGTTATCTTTTCCCCACGATTAGCTGCGTGGACTATTTCCGCTATACCAATGGATGCCAGATCTCCGTCTCCCTGATAGGTGAACACCACATTATCAGGATGAACCCTTTTTATTCCCGTTGCCACTGCCGGGGCCCGCCCATGTGCCGCTTCGTGCATATCACAATTAAAGTATTCATAAGCAAATACCGCGCAGCCCACCGGGGCAACTCCAATAGTTTTTTCCCGTATTCCCAGCTCGTCTATGACTTCGGCTACCAAACAGTGAATTATTCCGTGTGTGCAGCCGGGACAATAGTGAAAAGGCTTGTCCGTCAATGCCTTAGGTCTTTCAAATACCTTTGTCATCTTCACATAACCTCCCTTATCTTCTTGATCTCCTCCAGGACAGCTCTGGGTGTTGGCACCATTCCTCCGGTTCTTCCGTAGAAATAGACCGGTTTCTTGCCATTAACGCTGAGCTTTACATCCTCTACCATCTGACCCATGCTCATCTCCAGTGTAAGGAAGGCCTTCGTATGATCCGCTTCTGCCCATCGATCTATTGTATCGTCAGGAAATGGCCACAAGGTTATAGGCCTGATTAGTCCTAGATTAATCCCCTCTTGGGCTGCCATCTGAATTACATTTTTGGCTATCCTGGCTGTGGTGCCATATGCCACGATAATAATTTCTGCATCTTGGCAGTTATAGCACTCCACCCTTGTCTCATTCTTTTTCATCTCTTCATATTTTCTGTATAATTTGTGCACATGATCTTCCAGAGCCTGTGCATCTATGAATAAGGAATTAATGATCCTCCTTGGCTCCCCATCCTTATTTCCCGTGGTGGCCCAAGGCTTTTCGGGTAGCACAATATCTCTTTCCTTAAATTCCACAGGTTCCATCATCTGTCCCAGCATTCCATCACCCAGCACCATAACCGGGTTGCGATATCTATCGGCAATATCAAAGCCATCCATTACCAGGTCCACCATCTCCTGTATGCTGGCAGGAGCTAGGACTACCATATGGTAATCACCGTGTCCACCGCCTTTGACCGCTTGGAAATAATCCGATTGGGCAGGCTGAATACCGCCTAGTCCCGGACCACCCCTAACTATATTTACTATTAAACAGGGCAGCTCGGCTCCTATTATATATGATATTCCTTCCTGTTTAAGACTTATGCCTGGGCTGGAAGATGAAGTCATAACCCTGGCACCCGCCCCGGCGGCTCCGTATACCATATTTATCGCAGATACTTCGCTCTCTGCCTGTATAAAGCTACCCCCTACTTTGGGCAGCATCTTTGCCATGTAAGCAGGTATTTCATTCTGAGGTGTTATAGGATAACCAAAAAAATAACGACAGCCCGCCTGTATAGCGGCCTCCGCTATTGCCTCATTACCCTTCATCAATACCTTTGTCATACATTAAACCCTCCATTTCCCTAAATAATATCTATCTTTCCACTTCTATAACTACATCCGGGCAAATCCTGGCACAAAAGGCACACCCTATACATTTATCCATTTCCACAACTGTTGCAGGATGATAGCCTTTGGAATTAATGCGTTCTGTATCCATAATAACTATATTCTTGGGGCACACAGTTGTACACAACTGACAACCCTTGCATAATTCCTCATCAAAAGTAACCTTTGCCATATTAAAACCCCCAATCTTTTCACATGAATTTCGGTATATAATAAAGGACTATATTCCCTTCTAAGATGGCCCGGCAGGCTCCGTTTTCCACCTTGGACTAAGTTTTAGAACATTTCCTTATTTGTCTTGTCCCATTGATTTTCTACCAGGTTGGATAACAAGACAACCTGGAAACATTTTATCATGCCCAGGGTGGGCGCATAAATATATTCAGTGGAAATGCCTTCGTTCTGAGTTCTACGGGGAGACCTTTAAGGACCTCTGGCATACCCGAGATATAAGCTATAGGCCTATTGATCTTCATGCATATTTTCTCCACTATCGCCTGTCCGTCTAAAAGATCGCAAATTGTTGTTTCATAGGATATGTTGGAATTATTAATCAGATGGCTCACACCCAATCTGGAATTAGCCTGTATAGATTCTATCATATCAATAATATCCTGTTCATTGCTGGATAAGGGTCTTCTAACATTTATAACATAGTAAACCCTATAATCTTCTTCTTTGAAATAGGGGTAAAAGGTACCCAGAGCAGTGGCCCCTATGTCATCCCCCCCTACGTCAAATATAACCTTATGATCTCTTTTTTGAAATACAGAATATATCTGCGCTGATAGGGATGGAATATCCAAACCCGTTCCGGCAAAATTAGGTGATATTACCTTAATGCCCTGTTCTTCCAAAACATCCCTTTTTTCTGTTGTTCGAAAAAAGGGGTTGACAATATCTAAATCTACGATAACTGTTTTATCACCTCTGGCTGCGGCGGCCATACTATAGTTTATGGCCAATTCCGTCTTACCACTGCCAAAATGACCGGTAAATATGGCTATTCTTTCAGGTCCAACATTCATAAATATCACCTGCCTTAATCCTTTGTTTGGCATATGTCCAAAACACCGGCTGTTAATAAAAACTGCCATCTCAGGGAGAAGGGAAAACCTAAAGGAATTCTTCACCACCGAAATGGCAATAATGTTTCCTTATCTTGATCTTGTCTATAATCTACTAAATATCATCCAGTTTACCGCCTCTACTCAATTTAACAAGCCCTATTTCGGCCAGGAATAGTATACTTGCCCTAAATGCTTGTATTCCGCTTTACCATTGGTTATCTCTGTAATCATATTTGTGAAATTGTCCCAGTCCATCCCAGTCATAACTCTAACGGTGACATATTCCGTATAATCTATGTCCAATATAGGTATCCCTTGTTGCCTTAGAAAGTACTCTAAATTACCCCACAGCCCATAATCTACTGACAGAGAACCTTTATTGCTCAATGTCATCTCTACCCTGCCGGCCTTTTGTAATGTTTCGGCTGCCGATTTCGAATAGGCCCGTACCAAACCTCCAGCCCCCAGTTTAATACCACCAAAATATCTGGTAACCACCACTAATACATCTTCAATCTCCTGCTGCAAAATCACCTGTAATATGGGCATCCCCGCTGTACCCCCAGGCTCTCCGTCATCATTAAACCTTTGTATATTGCCTCCCCGGCCCAGTACATAGGCATAACAGTGATGGCTGGCATCGGGAAAATCTCCACGAACTTGATCCAAGAGCAACAATGCATCTTCCTCATTACTGATAGGAAACGCCCGTCCAATAAATCTTGAGCGGTTGATGATGATTTCAGTTTCTGCTTCCGTACCAACGGTATAAAATGATTTTGCCATCAATAACCACCCATTTCAAAACTTTTAATCTATTATAACACTTCTTGACTATTTAATAAAGCCACGGACCTATAAAATGATTTTTGAAACTTCCTTATTCCTATAGTATGATATATAATAAGTACAATCAAACTACAGGGTTTAGACTTACACCAAGGCAGATATCGTTTTGGAAATTCAAAAACCTTTAAATCAATATAAACGGAGGGATATATGTTGAACAGTTCAGAGCAGATCAAAAGAGCCCAGGAACACCTGGGAAAATTACTAGAAGGCCAATTGGCTCGAATTGAGAGTATGAAAGCAACGAAGGAATTTGTTAACTATGATGAACTGGAAACTATCATCATTGGTGTCGTGGGCGGTGATGGGATAGGCCCATACATAACAGCCGAAGCCCAAAGGGTTTTAGAGTTTTTATTAAAGGATGAAGTTCAGAGATGTAAAATCAAATTCAAGGTTATAGAAGGGCTTACCATCGAGAACCGTGCTAAGGTAGGCAAAGCTATACCCGAGGATATATTGGAAGAGTTGAAACAATGCCATGTAATCTTAAAAGGCCCAACCACTACTCCCCGCGCAGGTGATCCATGGCCTAACATAGAGAGCGCCAATGTGGCAATGCGTAAAGAATTGGATCTTTTTGCCAATGTGAGGCCGGTCAAGGTACCCGAGGAAAATATTGACTGGGTCTTCTACCGGGAAAATACCGAGGGAGCCTATGCCTTAGGCAGCGATGGAATGATAGTGAACGATGATCTCTTCCTTGATTTTACCGTTGCTACCTATCAAGGATCCCGTCGTATCATTAAAGCCGCCTTTGAACATGCCAGTAAGTCCGGGGCAAACAAGGTAACCGTTGTAACAAAAGCCAACGTAATCAAGACTACTGACGGTAAATTTTTAGAAATAGCCCGTGAAGTAGCCGAAGAATACCCTCATGTAGAGTGGGACGACTGGTATATCGATATAATGACAGCAAAACTCATCGACACAAACCGCAGGTCTCAATTTAAGGTTATGGTCCTCCCCAATCTATATGGAGATATCCTTACAGATGAAGCAGCTGAATTCCAAGGCGGGGTAGGTACTGCCGGAAGTGCTAACATTGGAACACGCTACGCAATGTTCGAAGCTATCCATGGTTCAGCGCCTAGAATGGTGGATGAAGGTCGAGCGCAATATGCAGATCCCAGTAGTATTATCCGTGCAGCAGGTATGCTGTTAGAACATATAGGATACACTGAGGAAGCCAAAAAGCTGTCAATGGCCCTTGATATCTGTGGACAATTTGAAAAGAGGCTCGTTATCACTGGCAGAGACAATGGCGCTACCGGCGGAGAGTTCGCTGACTATATAATGGAAACCTTGAATAGCGATGATTTGGTAGACAAGTGGAACTCCTATCTATAAGCTTATCAGGTTAAGCCATCTATATAAGCCGAGTTTAACAAAAAAAACTCACTGCAAAAGGGACCGCATTTATGCTGTCCCTTTTACTATTTGAAAACGTGAAACCACTCGTAAATCCCTCGAAGAAATCTAGAACGTAACATAGATTTCCTTTTCATCATCCCAGCCCCGATAAGCCATGAGAGCATAATATAGATTGATAAACCTATAGCTATCTTTAGGATAAGATCAATGTAATAATTCCCAATGATTTGGGGTACCTGATATTTTTTTATGACATAAACCATACAAATCACGGCTAATATAACCTTTAAAGCCTCCTTAGTTAAACCCTTGATATTGAGGGTACCCACATCCCTCCTTATAAAAATAAATAATGCCAACACACCCACGGTAGAGGAAATAGATGTTGCTAATCCTAAACCGCCTACTCCCATATACCTAACAAGTAAAATATTTAATGCTATATTGGATACCAGTGTTATAATGCTTATCTTCATTGGGGTAGAGGTATCCCCCAATGAATAGAAAACCCTATTTAATATTCCCCTGATACCTATCCCCCATATTCCTAAGGCGTAATAAAACAGGGCATATGCTGTAAGCCTGGTATCGGCTTCTACGAAAGCCCCTCTTTTAAAAACGGCCTTGACTATGTCTTTACTAAAAATCATGGTGATAGCTATCATGGGAAGGGTTATCTGTGTTATGCCCATAATGGCTTTATGGGCCATATGGCCCAACTTTTCATAATCTTCTTTCGAGTTCAATCTTGCAAACTTAGGGTATGCCACTGCAATGATAGCCCCTATGGCAATATTGTCGGTAAAATCAATAAGTTTTGTTGAATAGTTAATGGCCGAGATGCTACCTGCCAAAAGGAATGATGCCATAGCATTATCAACCAAAATATTCAACTTATCAATGGAAGAACCAAGAATACTGGGAACAACGAGTTTCCAATAGGCTAAAGATGATGGCTCCCTAATGCTTATCCTCATCCTATATTCTATTTTTTTTGCTAAAGCCGGTAATTGTATTGCAAGCTGGGATGCTCCTCCTGCCAAAGTCGCCCACGCCAGGGCATATATACCATATACACCCGAAAAGAGAGCTGCTCCCATGGCTATAATTAAATTGGATGGAATACTGACCATTGATGGTATCGCAAAGGATTCATGGCTCTGCAACACTCCGGTAGCTATATATGAAATACTGATAAATATAAAGGCAGGGAACATAATCCTGGCAAGATATGCGGCTATATCCATACTATTAGCCGATAATCTGGGGGCAATCAGGGCTATTATTTGTCTGGAAAAAACCGACCCCAGCCCTGCAATAATAAGGCTTAGGGAAAAAACCATATTAATAATATTGCTTGCCAAGGCATGACTTTTCTCGGGTTCCCTGCTTAATTGTTGTGTATATATGGGCACAAAAATTAAGCCCATGCTGCCCCCAATTATGGAAAATAGTATGGAAGGCAAGCTATAGGCAACAAAATAGGCATCCGTTATACTACCTGCTCCATAATACGAAGCTATAACTGCCTCCCTGATGAACCCTGTTAACTTACCGATGATAGAGAAAATTGTGACTATGAACACAGACCTTATTGTCTTATTCCCTGGGTGCATGGGCTAAACCCTCCTCCTATGGCGACAGCCAAATATGCATTTCCTTATGAACTCCTCTATCGCCATCCAACCTTTTATTCTGGCAACGAACAGATATCTTCCATCGCTTCTCAATATAGGTATCCTTTTTATGACATGTGTTTGATTTTTCTCTATTCCTTTGTCTATTGGCTTCCCGTCGGATATGAGGACAGCTGTATCATAATACTTTCTTAACAATTTTTCCCCAGCCTCGCTATATATTCCCCTTGGATAAGCAAAGTGCCTAACAGGCTTCCCTAGTTTTTGTTCCAATATATTTTTGGACTCGATTATCTCCCTTTCAATTTCAGCTATGGATAGCTGATCTAAATCCCTATGGTCCATGGTATGGCTGCCGAATTCTACTAAGTCGCTCTCATTTAGCTCGCGTATATCCTTCCATTCCATTAGCCTGACATCAGTTTCATCATGATCCCACCAATATCTCTTTGTACTTTCTATATATCCAGGACATAGGTACATTATAGAAGGGTATTTATACCTATAAAGAATGGGAAACGCATGAGTGTAATAATCTTTATATCCATCATCAAAGCTTATTACAATATGCCGCCCCACTATCGCACCATTTGATATCATGGAATATGCTTCTTTCATCGAGATGACATTGTACTTTTTTTATATAGATAATCAATATGCCAATTAAAGCTAGCTTTTGTTACCGCCAGCTCTTTCTTTGTATCATCATCCACTCTATGATACATCAAAACGATAACCTCATCTCTATCTCTGGGTCTAAAAAGAACAGCGTGTATTATACCCAAGGGTAGCAAAAGGTATTTAATCATAGTCCTCAACGAAAACAACATAAGCTTACCTCGTTATATCCTTGAGATCACTAAAGGACAACCTACCAAGCCATTTTGTAAGTCGTAAACGCTTGAACTTATCAAAACCTGTGTTTTTTGCAAGGCCCATGAGATAAGTATTTCTGCTCCTTATTGCTAAATAACATCGTCTGTATCCCAGTCTTTTCAGAAATAATAGAACTGGGTTTAGTAAGCTTTGGTTAATTCTGCTCCCCCTTTGGTTAGTATAGTGCTCATATATGAAGGCAGAATCCTTATTCATTTTCCAATTAAAATTAAGCTCTGGAATCTTAATACTGTGAACATCGATCCAATAACAATGTATGAATTTCCCATCACATACCAGAATACACCTATCCCCATCTAAAAACCTTCTATGGACCTCTCGTGGCTCCACCTTCATTATTTTCGTTAGCAGATCCAGTCTACCCACAGATGCCTCCTCTGTTGTATATGGGTCATGACCTGCTTCGTCCTGGCTTTTCAGCCGCTTATATAATATGTGGTAGTCATACCTACTATAAATATGTGTTATAAGCCCTACAGTCTTACTTTTTAACCAGCAAAGCCCTCGACTAAAAACCTTTCTTGCATTTCCGGGATAGAGCAATAGTTTAGATTTACCTAACCTGTATTTTACAAAGTTATAGATTCCTGGTTGTCTCTTTAGAAACTGCCTCAAACTCCACATCAATCGGCGAAATTTTAGTATTAGCCTTGCAAGCATACCATCATTGGAGAAAATAAAGCCAATCACATCGGTTTTATCATCTGTCCATGCTGCCTTGTAGGGCTCATACCCAACACCGAAGTCAAATGCTTTGTAACCTTTTTCAAAACAATCTTTAATTTTATACCTCAATACCAGCTCTCCCGGGCTAAACATGGCGAAATTATCATCATGTCCTATTCGATAGAATGTATAGTGATCATTGTATGTGAAACCATAGATAAAGGAGATTAAGCTACCGCTTAATTCAATGATATCTACACTGGTATCAAATAGCAATTTATCAGACATTGCCAATTCCTTGAAAATATCTCTGGTTTTACCCTTTGAGAATTTACTAGACCCGATCTTTCTTTGCCACCTCTTATCGTGGATCTCGAATACTCTATCTATATCGCTTTCCCTTCCGGCAAAAGGCCTAAAGGATAGTTCCCCAAGCCTTGCCAGTCTTCTTTCCTTACGTTGCATGGTACGAATACTACTGCGACCAAATCTAGTAGCTACATAGTCATTATAATCCTTGCTATTTAATTCTAGAAAATAGCATTTCAGACTTGGTTCTATATAGTTCCTTTGTGCTTTGTCCATATAGTTTTTAATTATACTGAATTCATCGGTGTCTTTTAAGATCCCGTGTATATTAATAATATAATTCCCTTTTAGATCCATAAGATAATCCAGGATGTTTTCTATGACGATACGCTTGTATCCGTTCTTTATGGTAAATCCCATATAGCTGGTTTCATTACCCCCAATAAACCTTATCTCATCATATCCCCTGGCAGGAACCTCCATTAAAGGGCAAAAGCCCAATATCCTATTCCCTTCTTTGACTATAAGGAATAATAGTCTGTTCCCTTGCCCATGATACTTCCACCACAGATGAAGCCAGTCAAAGGTCATAAATACTATGTCACAATTGTTTTCTACTAAAATACTATCCCATATAGCTCTAAACGGTATTACCTCATTCCAATTCCTAATCGCTTTTATCTCCAGTTTTACCCACCTCCACCCTTACGACGTCTGAAATAATACCATGGTAGTTGCAATTAGCTGACCTCAACGGTACGTTGGGCTTATACCTGGCACCTGTTTAACTGATCGCAAATCATCACTTACAATGTCGGGAGCGTCTATTTGACTCATCATAATATTGGCCATACTTAGGCCTATAAAAAACCATAAATGTCTCCAGTGTATTGTATCTATGACAATGCTATTAATCAGGATACCCGTGAAAATAGCAATCAAAGAAGCCGGCGTAATAACAATATACGTTCTTTTCTGCAAATGGTGTCTAGCTAATTCATACATAATAATAGCAAGCAAGCCAAGGAACAAGAGAAGTCCAATTATACCGTTTTCCATGGCGAGTTTAATATAAAGATTATGTGCAGAGAATACCGACCCGGTATATCTCAATACATAGTATTCGAACTGACCCGGCCCGTACCCAAAAATGTTTATAGAGGCCATGGCAATGCCTTTTATTTGAGTCTCGAATCGATCCCTATCATATGTCTGAAAGTTTATCCTACTTAATAAGTATTCTCTGTACTCGTAAGGAATTATAGTACTCCATATGGTGTATATAACTATCATTATCAATAAACCATAGTAAACAATTTTTTTAAGGTCAGAGCCACGAAGGTGTATTTTTTTATGTTCAATGCAAGATATACCAGCAAGCAAACACCCATATTCAACCAAGCACCTCTTGAGAAGGAGAGGATAATCCCAAAAAGATTTATAACTATAAGGACAATACGGATCCAAGCAGTGCGACAAAAGATTTTTTTTCTCCAAATATCTTCTATAAGCAAGATAACAGCTGGGACCAAAAAAGGGCCAAAAACGTTGGGATCTTTAAAAAGAGCCATTACTCTATACCTGTCGTACATCAATAATGATGGTAGTAATCCTATATAGCCCATAAGTCCTAAGAGAGCGGAAATTGTGCTGGAGACTACATATGCTCTTAAAATGTCCTTGATATTATC
>LSQX01077450.1_pt1 | contig 10080 bp, 5 predicted proteins | sample 654561 | NCBI WGS metagenome assembly LSQX01 (sample SAMN04489861, study PRJNA283612) | anaerobic digester metagenome | isolation source: 4 biogas reactors fed with cattle manure at either 37C or 55C with and... | place: Denmark: Kongens Lyngby | collected 2014
CTGACCCTGGCGATTTCGCCGGTCAACAAGGGCGAGGAAGAGAAGATCATGCAGGGCCTGGTCCGCCTCAAGGATGAAGATGTCACTTTCGATATTGTCAACGATCCTGAGACCCGCCAGTTCCGACTCTCAGGACTGGGAGAAGTTCAGCTGGACGTGATCTCGTCACGGCTTAAATCCAAGTTTGGAGTCGAGGCGCGTCTCTCTGAACCCCGCATCGCTTATCGCGAGACCATTCGCAAGAAGGTCAAGGTGCAGGGCAGACACAAGAAACAGACCGGAGGCCACGGGCAATACGGGGATGTTTGGGTTGTATTCGAACCGGGCACGGAAGAGGGGCTGGAGTTCGCTGAAGAAGTCTTCGGCGGAGCCGTTCCGAAAAACTATTTCCCTGCCGTCGAAAAGGGGCTACAGGAGGCGATCGTTGAAGGGGTTCTGGCCGGCTATCCGGTTGTCAACCTCAAGGCGACCCTGGTTGATGGTTCCTACCACGACGTAGATTCCAACGAGCTTTCATTTAAGCTGGCTGCCCGCCTTGCCTACCGCGCGGGTCTGCCACAGGCGGATCCTGTGCTGCTTGAGCCCATTGACAAGCTGATGGTCCATATTCCCGACGATTTCCTCGGTGATATTATGGGAGACCTCAACAAGCGCCGCGGCCGTATTCAGGGAATACACGCGGACACCATCCCTGGTTTCCAGGTGGTCGAAGCTGAGGCACCCCGTGCTGAAATCGCCAAATACGCGACCGACCTCAAATCCATGACACAGGGACGAGGCTGGTTTACCATTGACTTCATCCGCTATGAACAGGTACCGCAGAACATCTCGGACAAGATTATCGCGGCGGCGCAGGAAGAAGACTAGACATAAGAGACAGGCCTGCGGTGCCGGAACCGGACCACAGGCCTTGATGGAAAAGATCGGCCTCCTTATGACTGATCTTTTCTTTTCTTTAAAAGCGGCAAGGGATAAGGGGAAGGACAATCCAAAGAGCAGACAAGAATGTTTAGCTGCATGACCACGTCACTACTGCAGGCAGCGTCCGGGGAGGCGGGTATATCCACAGGCGCGGCTATCTTTATTTCTTTTCTCCTGCTGGTTTTGTTTGGCATGCTGACCGGCTTTCGCAAGGCAGTCTGTCTGCTCCCGCGGGAGCGGGAGGAACAGACGGACCGTTTGGTCGGGGAGCGCCAAAGCATCTTCCATCGCTGCCTGCAGGATCCGGCTGTTTTCAACCGTCGGATTACGATTGCCCAGATTTTTGCCGGCGCCGCCTATCTCTATTGGGGCAGCCTCCTGACCATTCCCGCCATGATTCAATGGACGGCATCGGGCATGGCGGGCTGGCTGACCTGGATCTATTCCGCCATTTTCCTTTTTCTCCTCCTATTGTTCGGTCTTGCCATTCCCCAGCGGACATCGGGTGCGAGAGCGGGAAGCCTGGCCAGATGGAGCTGGTATTTTCTATCCCCCCTGATCCTGCTCGCCAGTCTTGCGGATCTGCTGCTTCACTCAATCAGCAGCGGCATCATGCGGCTTTTGCGCCTGCGCGATATCGCCATCCCCCAACCGGCACCGACCGAGGAGGAATTTTTGCAAATGCTTGAGGCGGGGCACGCGGTCGGAGCCATCGAGGATGACAACCGTGAGCTGATCGCCAACCTTTTTGAGTTTGACGACAAGATCGCGGGGGAAGTGATGACGCATCGCACCGACATTGAGGCGCTGCCGGCCGGCGCGGGGATCGAGGAGACCATGGCTTTCCTCTATGACACCAAGTACACCCGTTTCCCTGTTTTCGAAGGCACTGTCGATAATATTGTGGGCGTCCTGCATGTCAAGGATTTGCTCTTTTACCGGGAGCAGACACGTGGCAAAAAGGGCTTCACCCTGTCAGAAATCATGAGGCCTGCCTGGTTCACCCCCGAAACAAGAAATATCAGCGATCTTTTTCGGGACATGCAGCAAAATCACATCCAGATGGCCATTGTGATCGACGAATATGGCGGTACGGCCGGTCTGCTGACCATTGAAGATCTGATCGAGCAAATCGTAGGCAACATCGAAGATGAATACGACGAAGCGGAACAGGAGATGATCGAGATCGCGCCAGGCAACTGGCTGGTGGAAGGAAGCTACCCGGTCGATAAACTGGCAAGAGTGACTGGAGTTCCGCTTGATGATGATGAGTACGACACCGTAGCGGGGCTGGTGATTGATTTGCTCGACAGAATTCCAGCGGAAGATGAGCGACCTGTCGTGTCCTACCGCTCACTGACTTTTCATGTGCTGGCGGTTTCTGACAACCGGATTGTCCGTGTCAGAGTAACCCGGACAGCACCGGAGGCTGATTATAGTGATGACTGATAAGAATCCAGATAAGCTTGATCTTTCAGCTGTCCTCTTTGATATGGACGGCACCTTGATCAACACCATCCCCCTGATCCTGGCTTCACACCAGTACGCCTTCAACAAGATCATGGGTTGGGCGCCGACCGAGCAGGAGATTCTGGCAACCATCGGAGAACCTTTGCTGACGACCTTCAGCCGCTATGGTGAACACGGGGACGAGCTGATGGCCGAGTACATTGACTGGAGCGTTCCCCGGACTGCCAGCCACAGCGCCCTTTTTGACGGTATGTTGCACATGTTGGAAGTGCTCCGCTCCCGTGGTTTTTATACCGGAATCGTGACCGCCCGCCGCTGCGACGGCATGCAGGTCTGCCTGGACGCCTTTGATCTTTCGGACTTGTTTGATGTAGCCATCTGCGCGGAGGATACGCTCAGGCACAAACCTCATCCCGAACCCCTTCTCCTGGCCATGGAGCGTCTTGGAATCACACGGCCTGACCAGGTTCTTTATGTAGGAGATACGACCCGTGACCTGGAAAGCGCCATAAGCGCGGGTTGCCATTTTGCGGCAGTTGGCTGGACCGCCATGAACCGGGAAGAAATTGACAGGCTGAGCCCCAGCTTCTGGATTGAACAGGCCGGTGAACTGCCGGACAAGATCCGTTTTGTGAAGCCGGTTTAGCGCGTCAGACAGGTTTCTCATTCGGGGTGTTTATGCTACACTTTCAATCGCGTGAACCAAAATAGGGCGGCATCGCACCGACAATAAAGAAGGTAGACACATGGCTAAAAAAGAATCGTCAAGCGACTGGAAACACCAAGTAGCCCGGGCCGAAAGAAAATCAAGGCTGGCGCGGATGAAAGGTACCGACGGTCATAAGAAGAAAATCGAACTGCAGTCCATCTGGAAGAAAGTGGTTTTCTCCATCCTGGCGGTGGTGATCGTGATTGGCCTTCTGGTCTGGCTTGTCGCTGCGACGGGGATCGTGACCAAGTCGGTGACCGCCTTGACTGTTGGCGACCGGAAATTGACCGCGGCTGATCTCAACATTGTCATCGGCAACATGGCTGCTTCGGAACAGTATGGTTTGGCTTTTACAGACGAGTTTCAGGAGGTGCTTGACCAGTCCTCCCAGTTAAATGAAGATCTGACCATTCGTGAAGAATTCATCAATCAGCTGATGCCAAGTGTCGCCTTCATGTATACAGCGCTCAACGCGATCGAAGAAGAGGGCTTCGAACCGGATGAAGACCAACAACAGGTAATCGACAGCAATGCCAAGGCTCTGGAAGAACAGTTCACTCAAATGGCGGTGACCAGCGGCCGGAGTGTCACTGGCTTGCTGCGCATGTATTACGGACCGGGTGTTTCCTTGCGGATGATTGAACGTGATTTGAGAAATTCGATGTTGATCAGCTATTACGAGGACTCCATCCGTGAGCGCGCGGATCTGTCCGACGAAAAAGTAGAAGAATTCTACCAGGAGCACAAGGACAGTCTGGATGTCTACTCCTATTATTCCTATATTTTTAAAGCGGATTTAGATGAAGACGTGACAGAAGAGGACAAGGCGGAAGCCCTGGATGAGCTGATCAAGCGGGCCGAAGAGGCGCTTGACGATCTGAAGGAGATGTCTTTTGAAGAGGCGATCCTTAGCCGGGTGTCCGAAGAGGAAGCCGCGACCCTCGAAGAGAATCCCGATCTTCTCAAGCTCAAAAAAGAACGTCCGGACAAGATCAACAGTGTTGTTTTCAATTTCCTGAAAGAGGCCGACCGCAAGGCAAGTGACACCAAGATCCTCGAAGGGACCGATACCGTGACCTTGGTTCAGTTTGTCGGCCGGGCCCGTGATGAGTTCAAACCCTATTCGGTTCGCCACATTTTGATCAAGGCGGATGAGGACGGTGATCAGTCGGATGAAGAACTCAAGGCTGAAGCGGAAAAGGTTCTCAACACCTATCTGGAGGGCGATCAGACTGAAGCCTCATTCGTCAAGCTGGTGGTCCAGTACAGCGAGGATCCGGGAAGCAAGGCCGCGGGCGGCCTGTACGAAGACGTGGCGCTCGGCACCATGGTGAGCGAATTTGAGCAGTGGTGCACGGAAGATGGGCGAAAGGCCGGTGATGCCGGTCTGGTCAAGACCATTCATGGTTACCACATCATGCGCTTTGAAGGTTACGCCGACCAACCGGAACTTCCCGAACGGATCCGTGAAGCCTTGAAGGAAGTGCATCTGAACAATTGGATGGAGACCATCTCCAGGGAAGCTGAGCTGACCCGCCATCCTTTCGGAATGAAATTTGTCGGTAAGAATAATTTCTTCAGCGCTCTTTTTGGAAAACCGCCGGCTGAACCGCAGGAGACCATCCCGCAGCTTACTCCTGCCGGCTGAGCCCGGGCAACTAAATGAACGACAGACGGCGCGGCAGGACCGCGCCGTCTGTTTATGGCCAAGCCCTATTTTTTGTCTGGGGGAAATGAAGATTGCAGGATTTGTTTCTCTTTTTGCAGATAAGCTTGTAGTAACTTGCCCGCCTTTCCCTTGCGCGCGAAAGTGGCATTGAAGTCCGCCAATCTTTCTGCAGCCGCCTCCTCCATCTCATCTTCAAAAGGCAGCGCGCCTCTATAACCTGCCTGGTTGAACAACCAGCGGGTGAAGGCAGGGTTGAGGATCAGGAAAGGGCCAAGTAAATCCGTCGCGAAGAAGTTACTGTCACGGACCCCTTCGGTTTGTGTCGCGGTATTCATGCCGCTTCCGTGCTCGATATGGAGAAAGGGATAGGCACCGGCGTCACCGGTGTGGGTCGTGAACTGGGATCTGAAGCCCATGACCGGGGTCTCTTTGAAGCTGGCGAGGGTCACTTCATTTCGCCGGTCATAGCGTTTACAGAAGGTATCGAAGGGGAAGAGGTCCAAGGCGTCAACCGTGGGCCCTTCCTCATAACGGATGGTGCGTCCGGTCAAGTCAAGGGCATTGCCGGCAAAGAAGAAAACGACACCCCGGTCAATGGCTTCCCGGAATCGCGGTCCCCGGCCCGCCCACAATTCGAGTACCAGCCGTTGGGTCCGTTCCGTCATGGGTCCCATATAAACCAGATCGACAGGCTCATCAAAGAAGGCCGGCAGGTCAGGGTAAGCAGTTCTGATCAACTGTTCTTCACCGAAAGTTTGTGAAAGCAGCGCCTGGGAGCCGTGTTCGCCGAGCAGATTGGCCAATTCACCGTAGATGATCTCAACTTTCATGGCCTGACTCCTTTTTTTCCTCCGCGTTCCTGCCGAACATTTCTTCCAGCGCCAGCGCCACCTTGCGTGAGACGGGCTCTGAGTAAAGTTCATAGAGGATGCCGATTGTCTCTGGGCCGTCTTCCTCTTTGATCAGTGAGGCCGCTTCACTTTTATCCCTGCTGCAACGGATTTTCTCTGCCGGGACACCGGCAAAGAGCAGGGCATTGCGGATATCCCGGCAACGCCTGCCCCCAACGACAAGCCGGGTCACGTCATGAGCCGCCAACAAGGAGAGTTCGGTGTCATAGAGCCAGGCGGTATTGTCTTCTTCCGACATCTTTTCCAGGCTGGTGTCGACAAGCAGGATGAATTGTTTCTTGCCCGGGATGTGACAAAGCGCGTCAAGCACACGGCTGACGGCAATCGGATTCTTGCCTTTGGCCAGCATCCGGTAAATGGTCTTGTCGCCGGACCTGATCACCTGTTTTCTTGATCCGCCAATGGTCACGTCCTGGAGCGTTTCGGCGATTCTGTCCCGGCCATAACCCAGGGTTCTGAACAAGGCGACCGCCGCCAGGACATTGTAAAGATCCAGAATATTCTCACCCTTGAAGGGGTAGCTTTCGGATTGAAGGGCTTGCGGTGCCAGCCGGTTCCTTAAGACAAACCGGTCCTCCTCCAGATCCGTTACCTGGTAGTCCGCCTGCATCGACTGCCAGCCACATCTTTCACAATGGGCGCGGCCGATGTGATGGTAGCGGATGAAGTCGTCTGTCAAAAGTCCGCCACATTGCGGGCACAAGCTGACATCACGAATTCGGTTGAATTTGGTGGGTGGCTCACCCGACAGGCGGTTAATACCGAATGAAGTATAAGGCCGCCCCTGACCCAGCATCTGGGACAGGAGGTCGTCGGCATTCAGGATCAACCGGGTTGACCCGGGGATGTTTTCATCCAGAATATCGAAGATGAATTCACCGTGCGCGTTGCGGAGGTAAGATTCACGAAAGAGATTGGTGACAAGCAGGTAGTCGGGGCGCAGGTGCTTGAAGAGGACACGGGTAACCCTTTCGTCAACCTCCAAAATGGCGAGCGGCAGACGCTTGCGTCCCGTCAGGGTCGTCGCGTCAAGCAGGGTCGTGATGACACCTTCTTCGATATTGCTTCCGTAGGAGTTATGGGCAAAGGTCAGCTCCAGCTTCCTGGCCATATCCGCGACCAGATTGGCCACGGTGGTTTTTCCATTGGTGCCCGTGATGGCGATGATCCGGTCGGGCTTCTCGATCATGGCAAGAAAACGGGGACAAAGCTTCTTGGCCAGCTGTCCCGGAAAGTGTGTCGCGTTAAGACGCAATCGTTTCATCAGCGAGCGCGTAAGGCGCACAATCAGAATGGCCGCGATAAAACGGGGTGACCGTCTGGCTTTCACAATAATCTCTTCCCCAAAAATAAAAAAAGCTATTGACCCGGAAATCAAAGCATGCTAGAATGGTTCGATGTGTCGCCGGCGCTGTTTTTGCGTGCCAACGACCACAGAACCTGTGGTCCACCAGCCCTGCGATGATGCAATTATATCACGTGATGACGCATCGTCAAGGCCGGATAGACGATGTGAGCGAAACAAAGCCGGTTCGATTTGTGAGGTGATCGCTGATGATAAAGCCCGTTCAATACGGACGAGTGCAGAGAATGTCGTACTCAAAGATTGACGAAATCCTCGATATCCCGGATTTACTTGAAATCCAAAAGAGCAGTTACAAATGGTTTATTGAAGAAGGACTGATGGAAGTTCTCCGTGAGTCTTCGCCTATAACTGACTTTTCAGGTGATATCGAGCTTTCTTTTATCGGTCGTGATTTTGATATCGACAATCCCACGTATTCGATTGAAGAATGCAAGGAAAGAGACGCCAATTATGCCGCCAAACTTTATATGAAGGTCCAGCTGCATGACCGTGTCAATGATGAAATCAGGGTTCAAGACGTCTACATTGGCGAATTTCCCCTGATGACTGACGTGGGAAGCTTCATCATTAATGGAGCTGAGCGTGTCATCATCAGCCAGCTGGTCCGCTCTCCGGGGGCCTATTTTGATATTGTCCGCGATAAAAGTGACGTAGAGCTCTATACCGCCCAGGTGATCCCCAACAGGGGCGCCTGGATTGAATTTGAGTCGGATTCAAAGAGACTCCTCTGGGTTCGCGTTGACCGCCAGAGGAAATTCCACCTGACCATTCTTTTGCGTGCGCTCGGTATCGGGACAGATGAGGAAATCGTTGACGTGCTCGGCAATGAAGAAGCCTTGTTGATGACCATGCAAAAAGATGGTTGTAAGACCAGTGATGAGGGGTTGCAAGAGCTTTTCCGTAAACTTCGGCCGGGTGAAGTTTATACCCGGGAGGGGGCGCAGACGCTCCTGCACAACAATTTTTTCCAGCCTAACCGCTACGACCTTGCCAAGGTCGGTATCTATAAACTCAATAAGAAACTGGCGCTGGCCTCGCGTCTGACCGGCCATCTGGCCGCCGCGGATATCATCGCCAGCGACGGCGAAGTCCTGGCTCTGGCAGATGAGATCATTACGGCAGAATCTGCCGAAGCTATCCAGCAGGCGGGCATCAATACCGTCGATGTCTTCCCCATTCACCGGATCGGTGATTCGGTGACTCAGTTTGACCGCCAGCTGCGGATCGTAGGCAATGAGCGCGTCAATGCCGCCAAGTTCCTGGCCCGCTTCTTCGGCGCGGAAACAGCGGACGCCATCGATTATGCCGCCGCAGGGATTACCGAGTCGGTTTATACCCCTGTGTTGCGTGAAATCGTTGAAGAAGCCCAGGAAGCCGACGACCCTGCCGTTTCGCTGCAACAACAGCTGACAGCCCGCAGGCAGGAGCTGGTTCCCCATAACCTGACCCTCCACGATATTCTGGCGGTCATCAGCTACTACATCGGTCTCGAGTACGGGGTCGGTGAGCGGGACGATATTGACCACCTGGGCAACAGGCGGATCCGTTCCGTAGGAGAGTTGCTCCAGAATCAGATGAGGATTGGTTTTTCACGGATGGACCGGGTGGTCAGAGAACGCATGCAGACCATTCCCGACATCAAGGCAGCGGCCCCCAAGGACATTGTCAACACCCGTCCTATTTCGGCCGCCATCAAAGAGTTTTTCGGTTCCAGCCAGCTGTCCCAGTTTTTGGACCAGCCCAACCCACTCGCCGAAATGACCCATAAACGACGCTTGTCAGCACTGGGTCCAGGCGGTCTGTCCCGGGAGCGCGCCAATTTCGAGGTGCGTGACGTTCATTCGTCCCACTACGGCCGCATGTGCCCCATCGAGACGCCTGAAGGGCCAAACATCGGCTTGATTAACTCGCTGGCGACTTATGCCAGGGTCAACCGGTATGGTTTCCTTGAAACCCCCTATCGTGTCTACGATAAGGAAGCGGGCATCGTGACGGGTGAGATCCGTTATCTGACCGCGGATGAGGAAGACCGCTATAACATCGCCCAGGCCAATGAACCTTTGGACGACCAGGGCCGCTTTATCGGCAAGAAGATTTCCTGCCGTTACCGGGATGAATTCTTCGAACTCGATCCGGATCGGGTTGACCTGATGGACGTGTCGCCCAAGCAGCTGGTTTCGGTCGCCACGTCCCTGATTCCTTTCCTGGGCAACGACGATGCCAACCGGGCCCTGATGGGTTCCAACATGCAGCGCCAGGCGGTTCCCCTGATTACCACGGAATCTCCGGTGATCGGCACAGGTATGGAACACCGGGCGGCCAAGGATTCGGGCGTCTGTGTGATCGCTGCCAGAAGCGGCAGGGTCGAACACGTCGCCGGAGATCAGATCCGGGTTCGTGCCGATGATCAGACCACGGACACCTATAAGCTAAGAAAATATGACCGTTCCAACCAGGGAACCTGCATCAACCAGCGACCGCTGGTGAGCGTGGGCGACCGGGTTGAGACCGGTGAAATCATCGCTGACGGACCCTCTACGGATCAGGGTGAGCTGGCCTTGGGCCGCAATGTCCTGATCGGTTTCATGATGTGGGAAGGTTACAACTTTGAGGACGCCATCCTGCTGAATGAGCGTCTGGTCCGCGATGATGTCTACACTTCCATTCACATCACGGAATACGAGTGTGAAGCCAGGGATACCAAACTCGGTCCCGAGGAGATCACACGCGAGATCCCCAACGTGGCTGATGACGCCTTAAGGGATCTTGACGAGGAAGGGGTGGTTCGTATCGGCGCCGAGGTGCGCGCGGGCGACATCCTGGTCGGCAAGGTAACCCCCAAGGGTGAAACGGAATTGACGCCTGAAGACCGCCTCTACCGGGCCATCTTCGGAGAGAAGATCCGCGAGGTCCGGGACACCTCTGTCCGCGTTCCTCACGGTGAGTCGGGCGTTGTTGTCGATATTAAAACCTTTACCCGTGAAAACGATGAGCAGCTCAAGCATGGAGTGACCAAACTTGTCCGTGTCTACGT
>LSQX01341222.1_pt6 | contig 10079 bp, 9 predicted proteins | sample 654561 | NCBI WGS metagenome assembly LSQX01 (sample SAMN04489861, study PRJNA283612) | anaerobic digester metagenome | isolation source: 4 biogas reactors fed with cattle manure at either 37C or 55C with and... | place: Denmark: Kongens Lyngby | collected 2014
TTAGCATACCTGAGACCCTGCCCGAATTGGAAGAGCGGATGGCAGCGGCGGCCCAGGAGCTTCTCTCCGAGGGGGGAGACGATGCCTATCCAATCCTTGGTTACATTGTGCAGTGGAACATTGAGGGCAGGGGAACGATCCACACTCTCCTGGCGGAGCAGCAGGACGAGGCCCATGACTCCCTCCTGGCAGGACTGCGCGGGCGATTTGCAGATGACAAGCCCTTTGTCTGGACGGAACGGATAATGTTTAGAACCAAGCCTGAGCTCGATTTGGACGAGCTTCTTAAAGGCAGCCCGGTGGTGGAGGAATTGGATCGGGTGGTGCAGCGGTGCCAGACAGAAGAAGAGCTTCAGAAGCAGCTGAAAAGGGAACTGGGGCAGATCTGGTCCGGGCACGGCGATGAGGAAGGGTATCAGGACAAGGATGACTTTGTCTTTTATTTAGACGATGAAACACTGCAGGATCTGCTGGCCGATGCCCGTCAGTTGATCCTGGAGAAACTGGCAGAGGGGAGGGAGTAGCAATTAAAATTAGGCGTTTGTACATTAGGGATTTTGGTATTTTACGCAACCAAACGCTGGCCGATCTGCACCCAGGTTTGGTGGTGATCGGCGGTTTGAACAGGGCGGGTAAATCTACGTTTATGAACGTCTTACGCTATTTAGGCTACGGCTTTCCCCGGGATGGTAGTCTGCCGCCTGCCACTGTGCAGTACGGTGTGGAGGCGGATATCAGCTTGGGAAACGCTTTGTATAACCTCAGCCTGAGCGGCTACGGGGCACCGGAGGTAAACGTCCTTTCAGGCAGGCAAACCGGTCAAGTTGATGTGCGGGAGCTGTATCCACTGGACAACTACACTTACCGCCAGCTCTTCACCATCAGCCTGGAGGAATTGAGTTCGATTCAGTCCCTGACTCCCGGGGCTAAGCGGGATCTGCAGTCCATTCTGCTGGGTGCTGGGCTGAAGGAAGTGACGCTCCTGCCCCAGTTGAAAAATGAATTTGGCCGTCAGGCGGACAGCATCGGCGGCACCAGGGGTAATCCCAGTGTGAAGTTGTTTAAACAGTTCCACCAGGCCATTTCCGAAGGCCAACAGCTGAGAAAGAGCAGTCAAGCTCATATTCACGCGTACTCTACTAATCAGACTAGGCTGGCGGAAATAGGGGAAGAGTTGGAGAGTGTAAGCGCGGAACTGGACAGGCTGGGCAAGGAAGTGCGGCGTTTGGACCTTATTAAGAACAATTTCTCCACCTACGAGGAAATGGTTCGTTTAGAAAACGAGCTGAAGTACAGACAGGCTGAACGCTGGGAGCATGTCCCAAGTGAGGATCAACTGGAGCGCGTAAGGAAGCTGGCAACAGACTGCCGGGAGCTGGAGGAAGAGATAGGGGCCAAGGAGATTTCCATAGGCCTAAGCACGGAAGCGGTAACTAAACTGATTGCCCGGGGTAATGAGCTGAATGTGTTGGCCTCGGGCGTATCGGGCATTAAAGAACGCCTCCGGCAGCTGCAGGCTGCGGAGGACAGGTACGCCCAGCAGCGACGGAATTTAGCGGATAGGATAACGAAACTCAACGTCAATTGGTCCTTAGCTGATGCAGAAGCCATCTCTGCCCTCAGGTTGGATGAGATTGAGAAGGACAACGTAAACGAGTTGGTGGAGAAGTACAGTGACTTGGTGGACGACCAAGGGGATGCCAAGCGAGAACTGAAACGCCTGAAAGAGGAAGAGGACCGGATCGCAGAAGAGATTAAGAAACTCAGCGAAGGCAAATCCGCCTTTGGCTTAGCGGCCTATGGAGTAAGCACACTGGTTGCAGCGGTGCTTGGCGTTTTAGCAGGAGTGTTCCTTAATCCGCTGGTGAGCATAGTCGCTCTAGCCCTCATTCTTGTTCTGACCGCCTCGTACTTTACCCAGCTGCGTTCTGCTAGAAGCTCACAAGAGATGCTCAGCCGCCGCCGGGAGAGGCAGGAAGAACTTAAGGCGGAGAGACAGGCAGTGGAGAGTGCCTTAACTGAGTTGGCTGAGGCGGAGAAGGAATGCGCAGCCCAGCTTGAGCAGTACCAAAACGCGTTGAACCTGGAGAGTGAAGTACCCTACAAACGCTTACCCAGTTATTTAGACCAGGTGCGGAGTCTGCAGGAGCAGATCACCGAACTGAACAGGCTCAACTTGGATGTAGTGAGCCTGGGTGAGCAGCTCGATGAGGATTACCGTCGTTACCTAGAGTTCCTAACGGAACTGGCATCCGATCTGCCTGTTCAGGCCAGCGGTGAGCGGGAGCAAGACTGGAACTTGCTGTTCGTCCTCGTCCAGGATTGGCAGGCTAAGCTGGCTGAGGCAGAAACTTTACGGAGAAAGGAGCGAGAACTGACCGCCAAACAACGTGAGATTGGAGAAATTATGGAGCGGAGCAGTTTCTCTGTTCCAGCTGCGGGATTGGATGAAGGGATTGATCTTTTCCTCGTCCAAGCAGCCCGAGCCAGGGAAACGGAGAAACTAGCCGCTAGACTAGTTGAGCTGGAGCGGGAAGTGCGGGCCTCGTTTGCCTCCGATGCGGTGCGGGAAGCCTTTGAGCTCGAGGATGGGGCAGATGTATTGGCAGTCTTTAAGGACCATTGCAAACCTTTCCCTGCGGGGGAAGAAGCGGAGCGTGCCCATGCCGCCGCATTAAACAAAAGGACCGAACTAGCTGCCCAATTGGGGAATCTGCAGGACGAAGAGCGGCAGGTGAAGGAAGAGCTGAAACGGCTCTTCAGCCAGCGGGACTTTGAGGTGGCCAAGCAGAAAATAGATCACAACCGCAGCGAACTGCGGCGCCTGGCAGAGGCATATGCCCTGAACCGGACGGCCGAGTTCCTCCTCCAGGAGACGGAGCGTACTCTCCTTGATCAGATGAAGGACAGCCTGATGGCAGGTGCGGGTCGCATCTTCAGCCGCATTACCCAGGGGGAGTATGACGGGGTGGAACCTGGCAAAAACCTTTTGGAAGAGGATTTCCAGGCAGTGCTGTCCGGTACGGATGATCGGCAAGGGGCAGCCATTCTGAGTCGGGGAACACGGGAACAGCTGTATCTATCTGTGCGTTTAAGCCGGATTCTGGAGATTGAGCCTGCCCTGCCCATCATCATCGACGATTCCATGGCCAATTTCGATGGGCCCCATCTGGACGAAACGTTAGGGATTTTGAGCGAAGTTGCCAAACGGCACCAGATCTTTGTGCTAACTTGCCACGGCAGCCTGCTCGAACGCCTGAGTAAGCTCAACAGCCCAGTTCAGTATTGGAAACTGGAGCGGGGGCAGTTCGCCTTAAGTGAGCGCGACGATTTAATCAGCCATTTGGCTTAGTGTGGAAAACTAACCAGCTTGAGGAGAAAAGAATGGAAAGAGGTTGGAAAGTGGAGAAGAGGCAATCACCGCGTAAAGTCGTACTAATTTTGTTCCTTATGTTCAGCATCCTGTTCGCGCCAGCGGCGGCGGGGGCTGAGAGTTTGACCATCCTGTTCACCCACGATCTCCATGACCATCTGCTGCCCTATACAGTGCTGTTGGATGGGGAGATAACGGCTGTGGGTGGCTATGCCAGGCTGCTTGCAGCCATTAATGCCGAGAGAGAGCGGGATCCGGAGTTGCTCCTCCTGGACGGGGGAGATTTCTCCATGGGTACGCTTTTCCAAACCATTTTCGCGAGCCATGCGCCCCAACTCCGTCTGATGGGTAGGATGGGCTATGATGTGGTTACTTTTGGCAACCATGAATATGATTTTCGGGCCAAGGGTTTAGCGGAGAGTATAACGGCGGCTAAGGAGAGTGGGGAACGGTTACCCCAGATAGTGGCCTCGAACATCCTCTTTCCCCTGGATGAAGAGGGGAACCTAACGCCCACCCTAGAGCAGCTTCAGACTGCTATGCACAGATACCCGGTGAAAAGCTATGTGGTGCTGGAGAAAAAAGGCGTTAAGATTGGTGTCTTCGGCCTAATGGGCAGGGACGCCGCTTCTAACGCACCCATGTCCGAGGTTGCCTTTGAGGAGTACCTGGATGCCGCCCAGCGCATTGTCGACATTCTCAGAAACGAAGAGGGCGTAGACTTGGTAATCTGCCTCTCCCACGCAGGTACGGACGGGAAGAGCCCCAAAACGGAAGATGAGATGTTAGCCAAGGAAGTTCCTGGGATCGATGTGATTGTCTCTGGTCACAGCCACACGCTGCTGCCTGAACCGCTGCTTGTTGGCAATACTGTGATAGGATCCTGCGGTGAATACGGGATGAACTTAGGGGTTATCCGCCTGGCCAGACAGGGGGATGGCTGGGAGTTGGTGGAATACAGTCTTAAGCCTATTGACGAGAGTGTGGCGGAAGACGGTGAGCTATTGGGGGTTATTGCCGAGTACAAAGAGATAGTGGAAACGGAGTATCTAGCCCGTTTTGGCCTGGAGTTTGATCAGGTATTGGCCCACTCACCTTTCAGTTTCACACCTTCCTTTGAAATTGGTGCCCAACATAGGGAAGAGCCTTTGGGTAGTCTAATTAGCGACGCCTACATCTACGCGGTAGAACAGGCGGAAGGTGACGCTTACGAACCGGTAGCGGTGGCCATTGTCCCTGCCGGTACCATCCGCGGCTCCTTTGTGGAGGGCGATATAACCACCTCCCAGGTGTTTATTGTAAGTTCGCTCGGTATAGGTGCCGATGGGGTCCCCGGTTATCCACTGGTTTCTGTCTATTTAACCGGAAAGGAGCTGAAGACGCTTTGTGAAGTGGATGCGTCCGTAGCACCTATTATGGGATCAGCCCAGCTTTACATGTCCGGTCTCAGGTATGAGTTCAACCCCAGGCGTTTGTTCTTTAACAAGGTCACTACTGTTAAGCTGCAGAACCCAGATGGCAGTTTAGTGGAGCTTGAAAACGACAAGCTCTATCGGGTGGTGGCGGGGTTATACGCGGGGCAGATGCTGCCCGCTGTAAGTGCCAAGTCCTTTGGTCTCCTGTCTTTAGTGCCCAAGGATAGGTACGGCAATCCAATTGAGGATTTTGAGGAACACATCATTTACGATTACTCCCAAGGCGAGCCCCGGGAGGTCAAGGAATGGTATGCCATTGCCCAGTACCTCCAGTCCTTTGGGGAAGTGGATGGGCTGCCGGAAATTCCGGCCAAATACAGGGAAGCTGAAGGAAGGAAAATTGTAGATTTCAGTTTGCATCCCATCGACCTTTTGAAAAACCCGAATAAAATCTCCTTGGTCGTGTACGGAGTGATAATTGCTTTGGGCGTCACCGCCTCCTTGATTACTGGTCGGATCAGGCGTAGGCGCAAGGAGCGTGCTAGGAAAATCTATCGTTAATAAGTTAAAATGGGCCGTATCTGCACACTGCTGCAGATACGGCTTTTTCATGTGCGCCACGCATGGCGCGTAACCTGGCGGTGAAAGTCCGCTACGGGGGCTGGCAGTTGCCAACCGTTAGCCAAGCGCAAGGGTGTCCATCGTGAGGTGGAATCTGTTGGTCCCCTTTGTGAACCGGGCTTTTACAAAATGCTAAGAAGTATTGCCAACCACTTCTGGATCTGGTAAAATCAATATACGGTATATTGTATAATGCCTTTGAATCTTAAGGATGATGCTAGTGTTTGCTGCTAAGAAGCTCATGTCTAAAAATGGAGCGGTAGCCGTTCTCTTGGCCCGGGAGTTCATTTCCCTAGGCCCGTCAGACCGGATTTCGACTATAGGAGATTACGCCAAACAGTATGAGACTGGACGCGGAACAGTCCAAGCTGCCTTGAAACTGCTGCAGGCTGAAGGGGCAGTCAGTTTGGAGAGCCGCGGCCACTTGGGGACATTTATCAGCGCAATTGACTACCAAAAGTTGTGGCGCGTGGCGGGCCTAGGGACAATTCGGGGTGTCATGCCCCTGCCTTACTCCAAACGCTATGAGGGAATGGCTACGGGTCTTTACAGAGCGTTCGAAGGGGAGGAATGGCCCTTCAGCCTTGCTTTTATGCGGGGGGCTGACAAAAGGGTGGAAGCCCTTGCTGCAGGCGACTATGACTTTGCAGTGACTTCCCAGCTGGCCGTCTGGTACGAGCTGGCTAAACATGACAATCTTGAGGTTCTGTTTCTGTTTAGCCCAGGTACTTACGTGGGTAGTCATATGGTCATTTTCCGGGACAGTACCCACACCAAAATCGAACCGGGTATGCGCGTTGGGCTCGATCCCCAATCGCCCGACCAGTTTCTTTTGACAAAATATGAATGTGAAGGTTTAGAAGTGGAGTATGTTGAGACATTTTACAACCAGATCCTCAACAAACTCCAAAGCGGCGAGATCGATGCGGCTGTGTGGAACAAGGATGAAATTATGGAGAAGGGGCTAAATTATAACCTAGGTGAGCTCACAAATCCCAAGAGTATGGAAGTCAGTTCCCAAGCGGCCACGGCAGTCTTGGTTATCAACAAAGAGAGGCCGGAAATAAAGACGACATTGCTCAGGATAATAGACAGTGAAATGATCACGGCTGTGCAGGAAGGGGTTCTTGCCGGCAGCATCATTCCAAAGTATTAGTGCAGGGGGTACCTTGATGGACGAACTATTGTTGTTTAGGTTGGATCTACTGGTTAATGCCAAGGAAATTGACGAAGCGGTAAGGGATGCGGTAATTGAACTTGTTCAGGCTGTGGAGAAAAGGTACTCCCTGACTATCACTGAAGACAACGGGGCTATGTTGGTCAGCCATTTGGCCATGGCGCTGGGTAGGATCAAAAGGGGCGAAGAGCTGGAGCCAATAGATGAAGACATCTTCGCCGAGGTGAAACAGACCCAGACCTATCGGGAACTGCACGAACTTTACCTTCCCCTGGAAAAGAGACTGCAGATAACTCTGCCCCAGACAGAAAAGGATTTTTTAGCGCTGCACCTTTGCGCGTTAGTAGAAGACGTTGAATAAGGGATGGGAGGTGATGAAGTCGAAAATCGTAGTTGGGGGACAGATGGAGAAGCAGAACATTAAGAACCTCATCGAGGAGTTGGGTGAGGGGAAGGTGACAGCGGAAGTTAAGTCGGATCTGGCCGCCGCCAATGATGTCAAAACGGGCAAAGCAGACTATTATGTCGGCGCTTGTCACACCGGGGGCGGTGGGGCTTTGAGCATGGCTATCGCACTTTTGACACGGGACAAGTGCGTTTCCCTCTCCATGCCCGGGCGCCCGCCACAGGAGGAAGAAATTGTCCAGGCGGTCAAAGCCGGCAAGGTTGCCTTTGGTTTTACCGGTGATCATTACAAACAGGTCATTCCGGTTCTAGTGAGGGAACTGTTGAAAAAAGGGGAAGACAATTAAGGAGGAACGGTAAATGAAGATGTTATTAGCGGCGGTAGTAAGTGCCTTGGCCGCCATTATGGCTAACCGCGGCATAGCCGTGTTTAACGACGGTCTCAGGCCAATCATGCCCGAGCATTTGGAAGGCCGCATGAGCAGAGCGGAATTGGCTGCAACATCCTTTGCCATGAGTTTCGGACTGGTTATCGGGTTCGGAATTCCCTTTTCGCTAACTTCAACCATCATTCTTATTCACAGTATTTTGTTAGGAACAGATATCATCGGTTCGTTCAGTCCTGATGGTAATCGGGGTACAATCATTGCCGGTGTTGTAGGTGCTGTTTACGGTGCCGGTTTGGTAGTAGGCTTAGAAGCTATTGTCAACGTATTCCAGAAGCTGCCTGTCAACGTTATGGACAACCTTGGCGCAGTTGGTACGCCCATCGTGGCGGCCTTTGCCGTATTCCCGGCTTTGGCTACCGCCTATCAGTTCGGCGTACGGAAGGGTATTATCAACTTGGTCCTTTCCATTCTCGCCAGGCAGCTTACAGTCATGATCGGCGCAATCAGCATCGGCTCGGCCACCGTTACACTTAACGCAGAAGGTATGGCCCTGATCGTCGGTATGCTGGTTTTGATCTTCTTTGCTGCCCGGGAGAAAGGGGAGGAAGACGGCGTCGATTTGGCCTCCGTCTTTGGCGAGCGTGTGAAGCGCATTAAAAGCAACATCATTCCCCTTATGGTCATGGGTGGTTTGGTTGCTGCTGCCACATCCTATGGGATTATCGCCGGTGACCCCATTTCCTTGAACCTGGCAGCAGAGGGCAACTACATTGATGCAGGCCTAGCCGCTTTGGCTAGGGGTATTGGGTTTATCCCCCTCATTGCCTCCACCGCCATCGCCACAGGCGTCTACGGACCGGTGGGAATGACTCTGGTCTTTGCAGTTGGTCTTTTCATCCGCACACCAATTTTGGCTCTTGTGGTAGGTGCAGCCGTAATGGGCGTAGAAGTCCTGTTGCTGGAGCGCTTGGGTGCTTCCTTGGATAAATACCCCGGTATTAGAAATGCTGGGGATAACATCCGGAACGCCATGAGCAAGCTGCTGGAGATCGCCCTGTTGGTTGGCGGTATGAATGCAGCCAACGCCATTGCTCCCGGTTTGGGTTTCTTCACGGTGGCCGGTCTTTACATCTTAAACGAAATCGCCGGTACGCCCGTTGTAAGGATGGCAGTTGGACCCATCGCAGCCATTTTGGTTGGCGTGCTGGCCAACGTACTGTCCGTACTTGGTCTTTTGTAAACAGTAAGGGAGGGTGGAGCCGGGAAAACCGGCTTCGCCCCTTTTAGGAAGTGATTTGCTTTGCAACATAACCTCACTCAAATGCTCAAGGTAGCCAAAGCGGCCTTGGCAGCAGAAAAAAACCTGAGGCGTACGGTGGAGTACGCCAGGCCAGAGGTGTTGGATGAGGCGGCAGAGCTTATCCAGCAGGGAGAACGGGATGTCTACCTCTTTGGGGTAAAGAACACCAAGCAGATCAGCTGGAATCTCATTGACAAACTGACAGCAGCCGGCTATCTTTTCCACACCATTGACAGTATGGCCCGGGGCGGGAGGGCAATCGATGTGGACCTTGTCAATCCACTCACAGGCGGGGTTATGACCGGCTCATCCAGTGGATCCTGTCTTAACATTCTGCTCGGAATTAATGATTTTGCCCTGGGTACAGACGGGGGCGGTTCTGTTCTGGGTCCGGCAATCAGCACCGGGCTTTTTGGTTTTATGGCTAAAGGACTTGGTCTCAAGGGTCAGAACCCAAGGATCTCCACAGACAAGATTGAGTTCGTCCCGGGAGTGGGTATAATAACCTACGACTACCAACTTGGCCTTGAAGTATTGGCTCACGTTGCTGACTACCAGCTTCTGTGCGCAGACGAAATGAAGGCGGAGAGAGTCAAGGTTGCTGTCCCACACGGTAGCCGGGAAAACAGCGGCTTGCAGCACGCCCTGGGCAAACTGGAGGATTGGGTGGAGATTGTGGAAGCTGACTTTGGTGCCGCTGACTTGGCGCTGCCGAGCAGGGAAGAACTGATAGCCAAGTGTGGGGAGTTGCTAGCTGCAGGCATTGATCTGATCCTCTCCCAGGAGGGCCCAGTAGATCTGTGGGGCCGGGGAGATTCGGTCCTGGGTACGTGGGGTGAAACGGGGAAAGAGATGCAGATTAGGGGCGGCAAGGGCTTAATCAGGGTAGCAAACATGCTGAATGCCACCGCAGTGAGTATTCCAACGGGTGAACTGGCATCGGGGCTTTTGGTGTTGGGGCCGGAAGGCAAACGGGGTGGATCGTTGTCTCTCTCGGTGGGCAGAATGCTGGCACAAGCCTTTTCACCTCCCGAGCTTTTCCAGCGCTATTTTCTCCACAGCTACCAGCGGAAAGAGGAAGGGTTGATTTAGATGGCCATTTATACTGTGAACGGTAAAATTAAGAGTGAAGACTTGGGCAGGACTTATATCCATGAACATTTGCACATAGACCTTTCCGGGGTTAAGCAGGATGAAGATGCCAAGTTCGATGACGTTGAGGCGGTTATTACCGAACTTGCCAACAGCCAGATCCAATCCCTTGTGGAGGTAACCAACATCGGCATGGGCCGGGATGTGGAAACTCTGCGCCGGATCAGTCAAACGACCGGCGTAAATGTTATTGCCAGCACCGGCTGTTACAAAGAACCGTTTATTCCCGCTGAGATGTACCAGTTAA
>LSQX01007306.1_pt1 | contig 10078 bp, 6 predicted proteins | sample 654561 | NCBI WGS metagenome assembly LSQX01 (sample SAMN04489861, study PRJNA283612) | anaerobic digester metagenome | isolation source: 4 biogas reactors fed with cattle manure at either 37C or 55C with and... | place: Denmark: Kongens Lyngby | collected 2014
TTTCTAACGCGAATTAGTATAATACTATTCCTCGATAATAGTATAAATACTGTGAGCCGGAAAGGGTAAAAAAATGAATACGCAAACCGTAAAAAAATCAAAAATCAGGAAGCTGAGTATCACTTCCGTAATGGCGGCAGCATCGGCTATTTTAATGTTTATCGAAACACCGTTACCGTTTTTCCCCTCTTTTTTGCAAATTGATGCCAGTGACCTGCCCGCGGTGTTATGCTCATTTGCGATTGGCCCGGCATGGGGAATTGCTGTACAGCTTATTAAGAACCTAATACATATGTTAGCTACCAAAACAATGGTTGCCGGAGAAGTGGCTAACTTTCTAATCGGTGCTGCTTTTGTATTGCCGGCAGGGTTGGTATACAACAAAATACATACAAAAAAAGGCGCGATATTAGGGCTTACTCTTGGTACAGTTTTTATGACTGTGATAGGTATCCTCACAAACTACTTTATTACCCTACCCTTGTATTCAAGGCTTATGCCTATAGATGCAATTATTGAATTGTCTTCAAAGGCAAATCCATATATAAAAGATGTTTTCACGCTTATACTGTACGGAATAACACCGTTTAACTTTTTTAAAGGCGTTGCAATTTCACTGCTCTCGTTGCTTATTTACAAACCGCTCTCGCCCATATTGCGCTATACTAAACAATAAATCCTGTATGAATAGGAGCAAACACATGCTACACGAAAAAATTCTCGGTGAATTCTCCGCAATCCCGAAAATAAAAACAAAGGATATCGACACATACAATAAAAGACTTATTAAAAATGCCACTGATGTCAGCGAAATCAAGGAATATATTTTGACCCACCAAATTTTGCATCGCACATATTTTCAGGTGTCCTTAGGTCTATTGACAAGTGTTGAACAGCAATTTTCTTTCTTAGAGGACAATGCAGATTACTTGCAAGACTGGTGGCATGTTGACCAGCTTACACAGTTTTTATTAAAACCAATCAATTTTGAGTTTGCCTTAGGCAAAGCAAGCGAATATGTTACTTCTGCCAAACCATTTATACGACGTTGGGGATATGTGCTTTTCTTGGCAGGTCTTCAAAAGGATGCCAATAATACAAAGCCGATTTTATCGTTAATGAAAGATGATGCAGAATACTATGTCCAAATGGCAGAGGCTTGGCTCTTATGCGATTTAGCCGTTTTCAATCCCGAAGACACCATTGCATTTATTGAAAACTCCTCCCTGGATTATAACATACTCGGCAAGGCCATTCAAAAAATGGTGGACTCCTATCGCATCAGTAATAAAGACAAAAAATATGTGAAGTCGCTCCGGGCAAAAATAAAAAGCAGATAAAAAAAATATTGGTTTTTTCAGGCAACAGCTTTTAGCACTACAGCGAACATTCGGCGTGTGACAGATTTTTAAAATGATTTTTTTCAGGTGAATCAGCGAAAATCGGGCAATACTTTGTGTATTGCCCGATTTTTGATGGTTTGCATGGCGGAAAATCATTCAAAATATGGTGCGCGTCCGATGTGTTCGTTGTAGTGTTGGTAGCTTGGTATTATCCATATGTTTTATCTGCTTTTTTGTCATTCTCCGAAAAAGATTAACTGCTCGAATAAAGGATTTAGACTACTTCCCGTACCTATTACTTTTACGGTATCCGTTTTGCTTATTGTCCTATTTAAATCTATGAAGCATTCACCCGAAGTAAGGGTAAAGTTTTTTATAAACTTCATCTTTCCGGTTACATCATAGCACGCTATGAAAACCTTTTCGTTCTCGACAGTCTCTGCATTGCTAGCAGATATAAAAAGCTTGTTCAAATAAATGGTGTTTTCGCCAATTTCGTCATAATCAAAGTATGAATACTCAATTTTGGCGATTGTACCGATACCGTTTGCCATACCCACCACCGGAACATCAGCATATAATTGCTCTATTGAAGAACTCTTAGGTATTAAATAAATACGCGCCGCCTCACTAAAATCAGTTGTAGTGCCCCATACCGAACCAGAACTATAGTCGGTAAAATACGCCTTGTATCCCCCGATACTATAACCCAAGACAACAGGTACTGCCCCGGTTATGACAACGGTAGACTTATATGCCTCGTTAAGAAGTACACCATCAGTATTATAGATTAAAAGTTTAATATTCTTTTCTATTCCAACATGCGTAACAATTTTCCGCACAACCAAATGCTCGGCGTAGTAGGAATCCGGGTAAATATTATTATAATAAACATCCTTTTTATATTGCGCAGGGATACCGGCGGTTTCTATCACGGTTGCAGAGCCTATATCCGCTGTAAGCTTGTAGTTATATTTATAGTAGAAGGTTTCCCCGGCAATAATATATTTGAGTATATACTCACCCTCGCCGTAGGTTTCAAACTTATATTTTACCGCATCGCCCGTAAAGATAAAGCTTTGAGCAAGTTCCTCACCGGTTGCTGTGTTTTGGAGAATTACCGACACATTAACACCTTCATCGGGGATTGCGACAACAGATGTAAAAAAACCTCCTATTATTCTCGGTGCAGGAGTGTCAGTGCCTAAAGCATAAATATCTATATTTTCAAATCCACCATCTCCAAAAGTGAATTTCCGTGCTTGCTCCTCATGAAAGGTAAGACCGCCGTTTTGAGCAATATATATATTATATCCTATAAGCAGATTTTCGGGAAATACCATTCCGGAGGGCAAGGGGAAACTTCCGCCACTGCCTGAAGATGCGCCGGGGCGTGGCGGAACAGCAGGAGCATTCGGCTCACTGACAACATTCCCCAGGGCATAATATACAACCCATTCGCCGCCCTTATATGCCTCGGGAACAGATATTATGTAACAAGCCTTGTTATATCCAGCATCAACGCGTACAAAGCAACTTTCCGTTCGGTTTCCATTAGTTGCAAACAAAGAGCATTTGAAATATCTACCATCCGGGATAACACACAAATCAGGCAGTATAAACTCGCCTTTTATATATGCGTTCACATACAAAGCACTCAAATCTATATTCATCTCAAACGGCTCAAGTTCGCCGTACAAGTCAACCGTTCTGCGTTCATTATAATCAAGGGTAAATCCGTTATCAGACAGATACATTTCAAGCCCGCTGTAATAAGGATAATTGCCTGAATTTTCTATCACATACCGTATTGTATAGTCGTAATTTTCACTCGGGATTAATAAACCGATGTTGTAGTCAAGCCCCTCCGAGCCCTTGGGAACCGTTATTGACTTATAATAAGTATCCTGATAGTCAGTATTAACCGCGATTCCAATCTTTAGTTCATTTTCCGCCGGCACCGGCATAATAATTCTGCCTGTAATCACCCTGTTCGGCGCAGGCAAAACCAGATTTTGCAATATAGTTTCGTTTTCCACCGCTATGCTAAAGGACGATTCAAACGAAAAGCCCGAGACGTCATAAAAAAGTTGGGCATTAGTTAAATAAGGAATATATGCAAACAGGGTATAATCCCCCGAGTAATTAATTATATCAGCCTCCCTACCGTATATAGCATACTCTGTACTGCTTTCTCCTGTATCTATTACGCAATCATGGGAATAGGAATAATTTTCACTTTCAAAATTTAGGCACACTCCGATATCCTCTGATGCACTAACACCCTCGGGAAGACTGATATTTCCCTTGAATAAAACAGCAGCTTTAACAACCTGCACATCGATATTATATTGGTTAAAAGGCTCTTCCACGGCAAATTCCTCAGAACCAAACAATTCTAAATATTCAGGACCATTAGGTATCAACTGCCAATTAATATAACAGGGTGAACCGGCGTTTTCCTCAATTTCTATGAAATAAGGAATGCTTGTTGTCCCCGCTTTTATATCTAAATCGTTATTATAATCGTATAAGTCGCTAAATGTACTGATTGAAAGAGTTCCATCGCAGTTTAAAGGCTCGCTTAAGGCAATTACACCTTCAATCCATTGCATCTTTCTGAGTATCAAATTAATAATTAGGTTTTCGCTTAGGTTGTCAAAGTATGCTGCGTTGTAGTGTTTTAGACTTAAAACGTCTTCTGTGGTATAATACCCGCCGGAAAATTGAGTACCTGAATAGTCCTCAGTCAGTACTGAGCAAATCAGACATGATTCATAATACATTCCCGTGCGGTAATATGCTTGGAACTCGCCTTGCGGGATTTCCACAATCGCCCTCCCGACGCTGACCGAAAGCCCGCCTTCGGGCGCGGGTTCCCCGTCCGGCAAACGCACATAACCCTCAATATAATTCTGACCGATTACGGGAATCACAATATCCGTTTGGTCGCCATCGGTTACATCTATAACAAGCGCTTCGCTTTCTTCCAAAATATGCTGAAATTCTGATATTCCGTAAGTATCGGCATAATATACTATGTTGTATTCTGCCGTGGCCACCCCTACTAAAAAGCCAACTTCCCGTTGCCCCGCTACTAAGGTTTTGTATATAGAAAACATAGTATCGAAGTTTGATATGTATGCCCTTAATTGCAGGTCATCGTCCAACACCTCAATATCCTCTGCCAAACGTAAAACCCCGCCTATTTTATGCTGGGCATACGGTATCTCAACGTCTACGTTTAATGTGTTGTTTTCTTCGGACAAGGGTAAAGGCTCAATGTTGGTACACGTCTGATATTTAGCCTCTTCATCTCCCAATAATATAAATCTTAAGATAACATTTGACGATGTTCTTATTTGATACTCACCGGAGTATTCCACACTGCTGCTGCCTTCGGGGATAACGCCAATGTCATAAATACACCCGTCAATATGTAAGCTGACTTCAAAACCTCCTTGCGGAGCAAATTCACCCCCAGGTAAGGATATTACTCCCGATATATAGCAGTTATATGGCTCGATAGGGACAGAAGGTACAACAATAACACTACTGCCCCCGCTACCGCTGGATTTAGATGGGGTTTCTGATGAAATAATAATATTTTCAAAGGCCATCACAAAATTAGATATACTTGAATATCTATTCCCAATAAGTTCTTGTAGAACGGTCGCTTTGCCGGATTCGGTTAGTTTATTGTATTCGGTTAAATCAAGCCCCATTTCCCCGGCACGGGTTCCAATAATTTCACCAAGCTGTACATAACTCTGCGCGGCATTTATTTCCTTCAAAAATACAGCCGATGCATCTTCTGCCAACGCCACAACAGGTAGAAAAATTATTAACACAACAAATAACAGATTTTTCAATTATAGCACCTCTTTTTAATTTACAATAAAAGTATACCATACCTTTGCTTGTAAATCAATTCCTATTATACTAAATTTTTTCATTTTTTCCAGATTATATCATGAGGTTATATTGATTTTATTTGTCATATATAGTATAATATTGTAAAATGATAGTGATTCCAATACTACCCGTATGTTATTAAAGGGGGGGGAATATGGAATATTATGCTCGTTCGGAGAATAAAAACAAGGAAAAGGAAACTGTAGCACAGCATGCAATAAGAGTTGCAAAATATGCTGAGGAAAATGCAGCGAGTTTCGGTAAGGGGTATGAAGGAAGAATTGCGGGGCAATTTCATGATTTTGGGAAAATGGGTCATCGTTTTCAAGATGTTCTAAAAGGCATTGAATCAAAGATAAATCATGAAATGGCAGGTGCTTGCGTTGTCCGTAAAAGGTATGGCCTTCTTGAATCATTAGAGATTCAAATTGCAATTTATTCACACCATAAAGGGCTTAATTTTGCTTTACAAGATAATTATAATAACTATTTTGATGCTGAGTTTCTCGACTCACACGGCAGAAAGATGTCCATAGCTGATCCCGAGGAGTTCGGAAATGCTTTCCAAATATTTATGTCAGAAATAAAGGATAATAACAATCCAATAAAAGCACCAATTTATGACTGTTGTAAAAACACAAAAATTGAGCAAATGCTTGCAATAAGAATGTTGTTTTCCTCACTGGTCGACGCAGATTACACAGCTTCGGCTGAGCATTTTGACAGCCATATTATCGATGAATCTGAAGGGGATTCCTTGGATACACAAGTGTGGATAAAAAGTTTGATGGAATTTCGAAACAATATCAAACAAAAAAGTTCTGCAGATAAGCATCTAAACCGCTTACGGGATAGAGTTTTTGATAATTGTATTTCAGCGGCAAAAAAACCACCTGGTTTATTCACATTGACTGCCCCAACAGGAATGGGGAAAACGCTGTCTTTATTGGCGTTTGCATTAAAGCATGCTCAAGAATATAACAAGAGGAGAGTAATAATCGTTTTACCCTTTTTAAGCATCATAGAACAAAACGCAAAGCAATACCGTCAAATTCATAACACCATATTAGAGGACCATAGTCAAACGGAATATGATGAAAAGTCTCGCCTTTATGCAGATAGGTGGCATGCTGATGTTATCATTACTACATCGGTTAAGTTCTTTGAAGGCTTATTTCGCCATATGCCCACAGATTGCCGGAGGATACATAGTATAGCAAATAGTGTAATTGTGTTTGATGAGGCACAATGCCTACCGCACGACGTGATATGTGCAACTCTTGAAACTATGAACGCACTGTGTAAAAAATATAATTCAACAGTTGTTTTTTCCAGCGCAACACAACCTGCCTTTTCATACCGCAAGGATTTAGATTGGCAGCCGGTAGAGATAATTAACGATAATGCTACCCTATTCCAACATACCAAACGAGTCCATGTGAATTGGCGTATGGACGGTAAAACCGGTTTTTCTGATTTGGCAAAGGAAATTAGCCAAAGCAATTGTTGCTGTGCTATTGTTAATATAAAAAAACATTCTGTGGAGATATATAAAGAGCTAAAATCCATTTGTAAGTCAGACAGCGACAGTTTGTTTCATATTTCAACGGATATGTGTATTGCCCATAGGGAAGCAGTTTTGAAGGAAATAAACTATAGAATAGAAAACAAAATGCCTTGTCGTTTGGTGTCCACACAATGTATCGAAGCAGGTGTAGATTTAGACTTTGATAAAGTATATCGTGCGCTTGCGCCCTTAGACGCAATAATACAAAGTGCCGGACGGTGTAACCGAAATGGGCGGTTATTGCAGGGGGAAGTTGTTGTGTTTATTCCGGAGGACGAAAGGTATCCGGATGCTGCCTATGAAAATGCCGCAAATATTGTTAAGTTACTCTCAAAAGATGCCGATATTGACATCTATAACGCCAACCATATCCGAGAGTATTACAGAAAGTTTTATCAGACTTTTAGTCAGGATAAAGGTGATCTAACAAAGGCGATTGACACCTTGAATTTCGAAGGCGTAACAAATGCTTATCAGTTGATTCCGAACAAAGGCTTTACCGTTATTGTTCCCTACACAAAAAGCCTTGAATTATTCAAAGAAATTTGCGAAACAGCGAGAACAGAGGGGCTGTCGCCTCTGTTAATGAAAAAAGCACGAACTATTACCGTTAATATATATAATAAAAAAATCAAAGATGTAGGAGAACAATTATATTTCAAGCCTACAAAAGCAAAACAAGAAAAGGCCTTGTCAAACTGGTTTATATTGTTGGACCATAACTTGTACAATGAAAAAACAGGTCTTCAGCTTGAAAACTCCGAAAGCTTAAATACTATAATTTAGGAGGTGATTTTGAATGAGACAACAGGTTGTAATTGAGGTTTGGGGAGATTTCGCTTGTTTTACACGCCCGGAAGCAAAGGTTGAAAGATTAAGTTATCCAGTACCGACGCCCTCAGCAATGCGTGGTGTGTTAAGTGCAATTTATTCTAAACCAAAGGAGTTTTATTGGCAGATTAATCAAATCGAAGTGCTAAACCCAATTAAATTCATTAGTTTCAAACGCAATGAAGTCAAAAAGAAAACCAATGGCCAAAACCCAATTCAGGTGGAAGACAACGATGTAAGAACGCAGAGACAGAGTGTGATTTTACAAGATGTACACTACCGAATTCATGCAGCGATTGTTCGCAACGATGCTTGCAAACACAGCTTAGATGAACTATACAAGCAGGCCTTTCGCCGTATTCAGAATGGGAAATGCTTTTTTCAGCCATCGTTAGGTTGCCGTGAGTTTGTCGCTTATTTTGAGGAAAGTGACGGTGTAAAGAAGCCAATAGACTATACACAGGACTTAGGTCTCATGCTCTATGACGTGTTTGATTTGCACAAAACAGATCCGATTCTAAAAGAAAAGCCTTTTATCAGTATGTTTAATGCAAAACTTGAAAAGGGCGTACTTGTTGTTCCTGATTTTGACAGTGAAGCTGTCCTAAAACAAGGAGGTACAGATGCTTAAAGAAATTTATGATTATGGCAGAAAGGCAAAAATTGCAAGCGCCGTTGGTTTTAAGCTAAAAAATGTCAAAGCATATATTTCACTATCGGCAAAAGGCGAATTCGTCGCCATTGATGCGGCTCCCGAGGAAAAACAGCTTTGCCCTGATATCGGTTCTATGGCAAATGGGCGTGATAAATGTAATATTTTAGTTGAGAAAGCCGATATTGTATTTGCCTTTACAGACAAGGGCAAGGCAAAAAATCCATTTTATTTATCAACCTTAGAGCAGGCGGGTGAGTATGACCCTTTTATTAGAATCTGCTTTAATGCTTTGCAAAACGATGAAGCAAAAGAAAAAATCATTGCTGAATTTCGTGCGCGAAATTATAAGGACGGTGATGTAATCAGCTTTAAAGTTGATAATCTCCCCATTGAGCGAAGCAAGGCTTATTTATCTTGGTGGCATGAATTTAGAAGCAATCTGAATGCTAATGAAGAAAAAAGGAATGAATCGCTTTGCTATATTACAGGGGAAAGATGTGAACCTCTAAAAACAGTGCCGAAATTTTCTGGGCTATTTGCTGTTGGCGGTCACACAGCCGGCGACTCCTTGATATGCTTCGATAAACCAACATTCACTTCTTACAACCTTGACCAGGCGGAAAACTGCACAGTTTCTGAAAATGCTATGACCGCTGTGAACTTCACCCTTGAAAAACTGGTTGCTTCTGCACCGACAGTTGCAGGTACAAAATTTGTCCACTGGTATAAAGAGCCTTTGCCCAAAGATAATGACTGTGATATTCTGTCGGCTATCATTACTCCTGTTATATCTGACGATGAAGAATTTAACAAAGAGTCAAATCAGTCTGAAAACCAGTACCAAGAGATTGTTGCAATACAAAATGCAAAAACTCTGATCGAAAGTGTCAAAAAAGGCGGTTCTCCTAATCAGTTGAATAACCGATACTATATTTTATCACTTTCAGGTGCAGGCGGTAGGGTGATGATTAGAAACTATCAAGAGGGTAGCTATGAGCAATTATATGAGAATGTAAAGGCATGGTATGATGATTTGCTTTTAGTAAATGCTAAATGGCCATCAAAGCTTAACGGGATATATTCAAGACTTTTAAAGCATCAAAATGGCGGTGCAGACATTGGTAAACGCTTCGCATCTGAGCTTGCAGGCTTGGACAGCCGAATTATTTATGCTATTGTTAACAACACACCGCTCCCCGATACAGTTGCAGCTAAGGCGTTGGCATATATCCGTTCCGATATGTTCAGCAATGATGATGACAGCAAAGCAAAAGGGAAAGCGCCTGATAAATTAGCTTGCCGTATTTTGAAAGCATGGCTTATTCGCAAAGAAATTTTTGAAAAAGGAACAAAAAGGGAGGATGTTTCTATGAAAGAATCACTTAACGAGCAAAACCAAAATAACGCTTACTTAGCCGGCCGAATGATGGCGGTTTATGCAAAAATCCAAGAGACTGCCCTTGGTGATGTAGGGGCAGGTGTAATTCAGCGTTATTATACAGCCGCAAGCACCTCACCCGCACTGGTTATCGGTAGGTTGTCGACACTGTCACAACATCATTTAGGCAAACTAACAAAAGGAGCGAACATTTATTACACTAATATTCTTGCCGATATTTCCGCAAAGGTAGAGGGCAATTTTCCTGCAGCGCTAAATTTAGAGCAACAATCACAATTTGCCTTAGGCTATTATCAGCAAATCTCCGAACTGTACAAAAAGAAAACAGACCCCAATGAAATAAATTAAGTGATTGCGAAACTCATTGA
>LSQX01059780.1_pt2 | contig 10078 bp, 9 predicted proteins | sample 654561 | NCBI WGS metagenome assembly LSQX01 (sample SAMN04489861, study PRJNA283612) | anaerobic digester metagenome | isolation source: 4 biogas reactors fed with cattle manure at either 37C or 55C with and... | place: Denmark: Kongens Lyngby | collected 2014
GCCTCAAGATCACGCTTGAGATCGTCGCGCTCTTTTTCAACCGTGCCGAGGGCCTCTTTGAGCGCCAATTGCTTGACCATATCGGCCGCATTCAGCTCCGCCTGCAGTCGAGCGATTTCGGAATCCTTCCTGGCGACCTCCTCTTTAAGTTCTCCCTTGGCCGTTGCCTGGATGATTTCAGCGCTTGATTTAAGCTCCGATTTCAGGCGCTCGATCTCCATATCCTTCCCGGCGGCTTTCTTCTCCATTTCGCTTGCGACCTTTGCCTCTGCGAGTTCAATGGCGATCGTTTTCTCCTGCTCGGCAAGCAGCAGCCGCTCATGAAGTGCCTTGTCAAAAGCCTCATTGCGAACTTGACCTAGAATGTCCGCATAACCAGCCTCATCCAGAGTGAATATTTTACCGCAGTTGGGGCATTTGATTTCGTGCATTTGGGGCCTCCTTTGTTGGTTCGCCTTCGTAATTCATTTCACATTATATGATGCGTTTCTTCATCTAGCATCTCAGTGCAAGTAAGATCGACGTCTCTTTGATTGAAAAAACATACCCCTGTTGAGTAATTTCGATTTATTAATATGTCAACATCCGTTATTATTTACTGGTTCGTCAGTTCTGTTACCTCTGATAAATATATGAGAAAATACATCTGTCTATCTGTACTCACATATCTAGTTGCTTCAGATATTCTTAACCTCCTGGTATAATTTGATCAATTCTACAATATCCATATCGAGAATTGGTTCGTACATAAATGAGTTTAAGTGAATATTTTCTGGTGTCATAATGTTGACCTGCTCAACTATTTTCACTTTTTCTTTATCGCCAAACTGTTGAAATCCAGTACACAATTCTCGTGTTTGATTTAATGCAGTTTTTACATGATTCATAAACTCTTGAGCACTCCCATTGTTCTGTTTTCTCTTTGTTTTCCAAGATAACTCGCCACTATAATTGTTAATCTCTTGTATCATATATTTTTCTGCTAAGTGCCTAATTGCAATCGCTAAAATAATTTTATTTTCCAGATCCACATCAGAATTAGTAATACTATCAGCTACTATATAAATCTCATGGCATACGGATTCCGTGTTGTCAATTGAAGGGTTAAAATTATCAACACCCATATAGGATTTGTATATTTTTTTTAAATGTTCAAAAGTAATCCGTTCTGTGTCGTCTTTTTCATGCAATAAATTTGTAAGTATCAAATAATCGCTTTCTATACCGGTAAGTTCACCAACTTTTTTGTCTTCGCCATACTCGATAAGATTTCGCACAAAGGGTATGAGCGCCAGAATATTTTTAATAACAAGATTCTTTTTCCAAAACTCAAATGGTCTGTCTTGATATTTCTCTTGTTTTAGTGAAATTTCATTTATGCAAGATTCTGCACTCAATCTGTTTTCTCGTTTCAAACACAGACGACTTGAAACAGTACGATAAAAGTCAAAATTATGAGACATTATTATCAAGCAGAAATCGTTTTCTTTTGCCATATCATATAAATATTCAATGATTGCGTATTTATTTTTGTAATCAAATGAATCCGCAATATCATCAATAATAAAAAGAGTTTCCTTCTTTTGTCTCTTACACTCTTCTATATCAAATACTATATTTAATAAATACAATGCTCTTTTTTCACCTTGGCTCAACACATCTTTAGATTCCAAATCAGTCCGGCTTAAGCAAACCGAATTTGAATCTCTAGTAAAAGAAAATTCTACCCTTGGTATACTTTCACCAATAATAGAACTTTTCAAATTAGTAATCTTCATATTGTATGGAACATCAAATCGATCTTCGAAAATATTTAGTGCATCTCGCCAAGGGGTATCATCTACGTTTACGGTGCTGATTTCCGTTTCCAAATCATGGCATTTATTTCTCAGCTCTTGAAATTTTGCTTCCTCATCCCAAATGTAAGATAGCCACAATATCTTTTTCAACTTATCAAGTTCATCTGTTTTCAGATATGCAACAATTTCAGGATTCTTTTCGATGACCTCTTTAAATGCCATGCCTTTTACGTCACTCAACATTTTTTCAATTTCTTTGAGTTCCGGGACGCCCTTTAATTTCTCGTCAACTTCTTTAATTTTTTCTTTTAAACCATCACAGTCACCAATCTCAAAGCCACCAGCTAACACAATTTTATTGTCCTTAACAAAAAAACTGTGTTTCGATAATGATTTCTCCGCCTCCTTCAATTTTGGCAACGTGAATTTACCCTTGTCCAGAAAACCAAAATCAGCATATATTTCATCACTCTTTATTATGAATTCATCTATTTTATTTTGAAATTCAGACGACCTAATTTTTTTTAAAACTTGTTCTTCAAATATGCTAGAGTATTGAACATTTCTAAAATCGACTTCAATTTCTGAAACATCAAATTCGTCAATGTTTAGCAAAAAACTGTCTTCATCAAACCCAAAATCTTTTACAATCAGAGGCTCCAGTTCGAAAACTTTTTTTCCACCAGATACTTTAGTTATTTTTATACCAGAGCTTTGTTCTAGCAGTTTCAAAAAAGATGCTTTTAACTTTAAAACACTGCTGATACTTTTCTTGGTTGCATCGTTCACTAGCAAAGACGTTATACTATCCGATTCATATGCGTTTTCAAATGATTTAATCACAAAAACATCTTTGGCAGTTATGTCAGTCCCGTCAATCTTTACATTTACTGTGCCAGAAAGGTCAAATATCTCATCTTTAATTTCATCTTGCTTATTCTCTTGAATCATTTTAAATGTTTTCGATAAGGATGTTTTCATTAATCCATTTCTTGCATAAATTGCATAAACGTTATCATCTGCAAAATTAAATTCATACGATAGTTTTTCGATTCCATAGCAGTTTTCTAGATTTACACTTACCTTTTCCATTGATCCCTCTCCTAAACATAATTATTAATTAGTTTGGGTTTAATCCTGCAATATCGCCTTTTGCATCAACATTTGCTTGTACTAATAGAAGGGTACATCTGCATTCCCAAGTATTATTGGTGGGATATTTGAAATTTCATTTAGTTTGTACATAGGAACGAGGACGCTTTTTGCACCATTCTCGGAAAGCATGGTTACGGTATCGGCAAAGTTCGTGACTCTCTCGATTGCGCCGCCGACTGAGATATTTCCAAGAACAGCTAGTCCAGATCTCAGGTTCTTTTTGTAAAGTGCTGATACAATGGCAATATATGTAGCTGATCCGATTCCTGAGGAGATTGCTGAGCCGAGGAGGTTTGTTACTTGAATAGTGATTGTGTTCATAGAGGACCCCTCCTACTTAATCGGTGGCTGACCTGCTTTAGTATCCTCTACACTACCAAAAATTTTCCGAAAACGAGTAAGTTCTTTTTCTCTGAATTTTGATGTGCGTTTGTTGACAATTATCGTTATAAGCCTTTTCAAATATTTGAACTTGGGCAATATCGAGTCAGCTAGCCCAAGAATTCCAATGAATAGAAGCACAAACGCAAAGAAATCAATATCATTTCTCTTTAATTGATAAATAATGCTAAAACCTCCAATCAACAAGATACTAATTAATAAACTATACAAGACGATTTTTAAGGCTACCGTATATTTCTTTTCAATTATCTTTGCTCTATATTCTATGTCTTCCGAAGAGGCTCTATTTGCTCCGCTAAACTTACTCTTCAATTCATCATTTTCGTTGCTTAGCTTCTTGCTATAATATTCTCGTGACATACTTTCAAAATCATTGGGTTGAAGTGATTTGATCTTATCTGGATTCCCCTCTATTAAATCCATTACCTTCTCTTTTTGGTTATGTATGAGGCATCGATAACTAGCCGCCATCTCGTCTGTAACAGATGGCTCCTGCTTCATTTGCTCGATTTTTTTTGCAAATTCAACTCGAATTTGTTCTGTCGGTTCCAGTGATAAACGCGCTGCCTCTATAATTCTTAGAACAGGAAAATCTGCATATCTTTTATTATTCTTCAGCCACATGAGAGTGGTTAAATCCAAATCGCTAATACAAAGAGGAACTGTATTGCAGTTTTTTTGAGAAAGGAATGTTTTTGTGAAATGGACAAGCCTATAATTTGTGGTAACAAACAATGCTTTGCATTGCTCAATTTTGTCGTATTGTTTGCCTTCTCTTAAGATGTAAATGGATGATATAGATTTTACATCGTTATCGAGTGCGTCTTTGTTATTGTAATGCATTTCTTTGTCAAGAAATTTTTTTAAGTCCTCTTCTCCAATTGCACCACTGAAATCATCTTTAGATACGATACATGATTGATCCGTGCTTAGTGATGGAGCCGCAACAACTTCAATTTTACTCTCTAAAAATTTGTCTCTTAGAGATAATAAGACACGATCTATGTCATTTATTGAGTATTCCAGGGAATCAAAATACTCAAGTGTCTGCCCGTTTCGAAACGTTTGCTGTGAAGCAAGTGAATACTTGTATGCCTCAATAATTCTGTACACCTCATCATAATTGTGCTCATAGCACTTTGTTGGAATCTTATTATTTTGTAGCATACTCATAAGCTGTTTCGCTGCTGAATTATCTTCTGAACATTTATATCCAAACACATGCAGGATTAAGGACGTATCGAAGTAAATGCGTGTATCTATAAAATTAGCATTGGATAAAGCATCCGGATATCCATATATTACTTTGGAAAGCATAAATCCTTTAACCAGTTCAATAAAATTACTAAAGATAATTGTATTCTTATCGTATTCAGTCAAAATAAATCGGCCGATATGGTAAATATATGTACTATCATTTCTTGTGATTTCGCTCATTTTTCTTATGTCGGAATAAATCAAATATCCATTTCTTTCCAGAAAATCCCCAAGAAGTCGTTGTGCTTCTTCTTTACTAACATCTTTCTTGAACAACGCCTCTTTTTTTTGATTAAGATATTCTGTTAACGCTGATACAACATCATCCGTTTGTTCTCGTGCCTTATTTCGCTGTATATCAACAATTTGACAATCATTACAGATATCTGTAACAAGAAAATAATGCCTGTTGTTTTTCCTCACAATTTTGCTTTTACACAGCCTGTTAAGAGTTCCTATTAGCACTGAGTCTGGCAAATTATGGAAATCAAAATTTTCGTTCACACATTTCTGAACAGAAGAAATGTCAATCTTGCTATTAAGCGATGTCGTTTTCCCAATAGCGTATTTCACAAATGGTACCATAAGAGCCAAAGTATCTTTTTTTTCTTTTTCCCACAACGAAGCGAGCATTGCAGTGCTGATAAAAGCATTCTGGTTGATCATATTTTGCATCCTTTCTTTGCTTCAGATAGCAAAAGACTCCATCGTATTTCCAATCAAATAGCTTGCTAAATTCTGTCGAATAAACTGTGATGTTCCCCCCTACACCAACCCCAAATACTTCTCAAAGAACGCCATCAATCTCTCAATAACCGTCTGCTTCTTTGTCGCTCTCCCTCCATCAGCAAACCGCGAGACCGGCGGCATAATCCGATCTATATCTGTCCCAATTGTCTTGAGTGTCCCGTCTCGGAATGCCCCATTTATCAATCGCAGCGTTGGCTCGGGCTTCAGTTTCTCCGACTCAATGATCTCCGCAAGATCGCTCTCCTTCTGCTCCAGAACAAAGGTCCGCCAATCTGAATCAACTTGGGTGTCGACGTTGACGCGTGTGATGAAGGACTGGATGAGGTCTTTTTTGCTGCGGAGTTCGAGGCTGGAGGAGACGGCGCGGTCGATGGCGCCGAGGATTGATTTGTCGGTGCAGTTGGTTTCGTGGTATTTGGCGACGAGGAGGAGGATGTAATCGATGTTGACTTCGATTTGTTTGACGAGTTCGAGCTCGAATACGATGTCGTCGTTGATGTATTCTTTGTCGGCGTTTTTGTGGACGCGGAGGTCCTGGTAGATGTCGATGTAGGTGCTTTGGTAGTCTTGGAAGTCACGGGAGGTAAGGATTTCGTTGCCGGTGAAGTCGTCGAAGGCGGTGAGGATGTTTTGCAGGCGAAGGATGGCGCTGTAGAGGCGGATGAAGTCTTTTGTGGCTGTTTCGCCTAGGGGTGGTTGGCCGAGGGGGAAGGAGGCCTGGAGGCGGGCGATGAGCTCGGCGTAGCCGGGCTTGTGATGGCCGTCTTCTTCGAAGCCGTTGTAGTAGTCGTCGTAGGAGCGGAGGAGGACGATGCCGCCGGCTTCTTTGTCGCCGAAAAGGGAGATGGCGTCATCGGTCGCTTTTTTGAGGTCGCGGAAGCAGACGATGTTGCCGAAGGTTTTTACGGTGTTGAGGATGCGGTTGGTGCGCGAAAAGGCCTGGATCAGGCCGTGTTGGCGGAGGTTTTTGTCGACCCAGAGGGTATTGAGGGTCGTGGCGTCAAAGCCGGTAAGGAACATGTTGACGACAAGGAGGATGTCGATTTCGCGGTTTTTGACGCGTAGGGAGACATCTTTGTAGTAGTTTTGGAATTTGTCCGAGGAGGTGTCGAAGGTGGTGCCAAAGGCTTGATTGTAATCGACGATGGCGGAGTCGAGAAAGTCGCGGGAGGTTTTGTCGAGTTTGTCGGTTTCGAAGCCTTCGTCCGGGAATACGTCTTCGGGATCGTCTTCGTTGGCGCTGAAGCTGTAGATGGTGGCGATGTTGAGGTTGCGGTGAGATGCTTCTAGTTGGCGCCTGAATTCGGTGTAGTATTTCATTGCCATCGGGATCGACGCGACCGCAAATATGGAGTTGAAGCCGGCCACGTGACGGCTCTCGCTCTTCTCGATCATTGCCTTATTCTTTGGGTCTGCCTCTTCCCATCTTGCCTTGAAGGTGTAGAAGCTGTTGCGCTTGGTTTTTTGGTCGAAGTGTTCGAGGATGTAGCTCGTCACTTCGGAAATGCGCTCGGGGGCTGCCATGGCGCGCTCAGCGTCGATGGCTGAGACTTGCTTGTCCTTGACGTTGTCCGCCATGCGCATGGTGTTGATGAAGTCGATTCGGAACGGCAAAACGTTGGCGTCGTTGATGGCGTCCACGATGGTGTATGTGTGGAGCTTGTCGCCGAATGCCTGGGGCGTCGTTCGCATCGCGGGGTTGCCGCCCATTCCGGCATTGACCGCGAAAATCGGTGTGCCGGTGAAGCCGAAGATGTGGTAGTTTTTGAAGGCTTTGGTGATTTTCGTGTGCATGGTTCCGAATTGCGAACGGTGGCACTCGTCGAAAATCAGGACAACGTGCTGCGTATATGAGGGATGGGTTTTGTTTTTGCTGATGAAGACGTCGAGCTTTTGGATCGTTGTGATGATGATGCGGACGTCTGGATTTTCAATCTGCTTTTGCAGGACGTACGTCGACGTATTACTGTTGGCGGCGCCTTTTTGAAAACGGTCATACTCGCGCATCGTCTGATAGTCGAGGTCTTTTCGATCGACAACGAAAATGACCTTGTCGATATAGGGAAGCGCCGTTGCGATCTGGGCGGTCTTGAAGCTGGTCAGGGTTTTGCCGGAACCGGTCGTGTGCCAGATGTATCCGCCGGCGTCGGTCGTGCCGGTCTTCTTATAATTGGTCGCGATCTGGATACGGCTCAGGATCTGCTCCGTGGCGGCGATCTGGTAAGGGCGCATGACCAGCAGGAGGTTTTCCGTGGTAAAAACGCAGTAGCGGGTCAGGATATTCAGGATAGTGTGCTTTGCGAAAAAGGTCTTAGTAAAATCGACCAGATCCGGTATTGTCCGATTGCTTGCATCCGCCCAATAGCTCGTGAACTCAAAGCTGTGGCTGGTTTTCTTCGTGGATTTCTTGGCATCTCCCGCGGCCTCGCGGATGTGTTGGTTTCGCGTGGTATTGGAGTAATATTTGGTATGCGTACCGTTGGATATGACAAACAGCTGCACATATTCGAAAAGACCGGAATCCGACCAGAAACTATCTCGCTGGTAGCGTCGAATCTGGTTAAAAGCCTCACGTAGCGCAATGCCGCGTCGCTTTAGCTCAACATGCACCAGTGGCAAACCATTCACTAAAAGAGTGACATCGTATCGATTCTCATGGCTCCCTTCCGCAGCAACATATTGATTCAGAACCTGCAGACGATTGTTATGAATGTTCTTCTTATCGATCAGGTAAATGTTCTTGGTAGTGCCGTCATCACGCTTCAGGATTTGAATATAATCTTCCTGGATTTTTCGCGTCTTTTCTACAATACCTTCATTGGCGCTTGTGATATTCTGATCGAAAAACCGTTCCCACTCATCATCTGAAAATTGATATCGGTTCAGCAGTTCCAGTTGAGCACGAAGATTGCGAATGAGGCCTAACTCACTTCGGATGTCGGTGCGCTCATAGCCTTGGCTGATCAGCTGCGTAATGAATTCATTTTCCAGCGCCGCTTCGCTCTGGTAATCAGCGCTGCGTTTGCCGGTCGGTACATACTCGACAACGACTGTGGATTCACTGGTCGCAGCGACGATGTTGTAGGTACTCATGACACCTTCTCCTTAAATGAAAGCAACTTATCCCGATAGTATTCATACTGTTTGCGACGTGCCGCTAGCTCCGCCGGGAGGCCCTGGGTGATGTCGTTTGTTAATGCGTCAAAGCGATCAAGGATCTCGACGATTCGGGCTTGTTCGGAAAGGGGGGGGACGGGGATTGGAAAATTCATAAATTTATCAACATCTATTGAGTCAACCGTTCCGCCTGCCTTCTTTGTTGTCAGCAACAAATCTCCGTGATATGCACGCAACGCATATGCTACGTAGTGAGCAGATACATGAGAGTTTGGAACTAATGCTTTTATGTCTTGATTGATTGCTGCTGCAAATGGAATGAAGACGATAGGAAGCGTGTGCTTTAATATTCCTGAACGAACAACAACTGCTACTGTATTAGGCGGTAGTAGTCTTGTTGAAGATTCTCTTACTGCCTCAGGAGTTATATGGTCTTGAGTATCAATGAGTGTCGTTCCAATCATGTCCTTTGAAGAAATCCAAGGAATTGTTCCACTCTCCCAAAAATTACGATTCTGAGTTGCAGGAGTTCCTCCCCCATACCATTTCCCTAATTCGCGAAGTCGTACAACATTTACACCAATCTGATTGTCTATTAATTGTCTGCAATAATACTCATACTGCCTCTTCCGCGCCTCCAGCTCCGCCTCCAGCTCCGTGAATGCATCAAGAATTCGGACGATTTCCTGTTGGATAGGGAGCGGGGGGATGGGAATGGGTAGTTTTCTAAAGCCATCCATATCAACTGAGGCAAAACTTGACACGTTTGTATTGTTGAGACACCATTTGTCAATCACGAAGCAATAATAGTACGCAAAATATGGATTCACTCGAGCAACATACTTCTCTTTTCTCGTTAGAAACGAAAATCTTTGGTTTGCTAATGAATCAACTGTGATTAGTGCATGTTCACCAATTGTTGCTGATGTTGCTACAATTAATGAGTATGCAGGAAATAACGACCCCTTAATTGCCTCACTTGATACGTGTTGAATTGAATCAGATAATATTCTCCCATTTTGACGAATATCCTCCATTCTAAACCATGGAAGAGTTCCTTCAGACCAATAATCATCTCTAGACTTAGAGGGCGTATATCCATTTCTGATATCAAAAACTTCCCCCAATGGCTGATACTCCACCCCGTCAGGGCAAAGCTCCTCGATCAATCTTTCAAGTTCACTCATGATGATCTCTCCTCGCCCTCGGATTATATTCCGCTTATCACCTGCAAAGTTACTTGCCCGATAAGGCCTAGCACCGCTCCATAAAACCATCCGTGCTTGCTCATGTGGGATGTAATTTTTTGAAAAAAGTCCGGATACTCTTTTATCTGCTTTGTTTCTTTTATCTCGTCAACAAGGAATTTTGCTTCCTCAAGCAGTGAATATAAGGCTTCTTTATCCTCGCCGCCCTTGCTCTCTATTTCTCGTTGTATAGTCTGAATTGAATTATCAATATTGATCGTTGTATTTATAATGTCTCCTGCTGTCGCAACCCCATAAATGTTTCCGTTATATGTTATTTGTTTCACGATTTGCTTATCAAATTGTCTTTCATATTCGCGCAACCGTTCATCATACGTTCTTGCGGAATTG
>LSQX01150811.1_pt1 | contig 10078 bp, 7 predicted proteins | sample 654561 | NCBI WGS metagenome assembly LSQX01 (sample SAMN04489861, study PRJNA283612) | anaerobic digester metagenome | isolation source: 4 biogas reactors fed with cattle manure at either 37C or 55C with and... | place: Denmark: Kongens Lyngby | collected 2014
TTGTCTTCATTCTTTTTCTGAAGCCGTGTTCTTTTTTTCTCTGTCTTTTTTTCGGCTGATAAGTCATTTTCATATTATACACCTCCTTGCACACATGCCCTATAATTATAATTCCGAGACCTTTCTATGTCAATGATTTTATACCTTTTACAGAAGGATATAACATTTTAAAACAACATGTTGTGGTGCTGTTGATTCCTTGCACAATTTTATCCACTCTCTGTGGACAAGTCCCTTTTCTTTTATTTTTTAAAAATTTTCTTTTACCCCTTGCCTGTGGATAACTTTTTTTGTATTATTAGAATAACAGTCCTCAGTTACAACCAGTAGTAATAGAAAAGGATATTCCATATGATTGATTTAGAAAAAACATGGGAAAAAGCACTTGAATATCTAAAACCAGAGCTTACGCCAGTAAGCTATGATACATGGATAGAACCTCTAACTCCCTTCAGACTGGATGAAGAAGAAAGAGCGCTTTATCTGGTTTTAGGAGGAGGAGTAGGTAAAAAGTTATTGGAAGATCGTTATCGCAACATTATTGAATCTGCAATTAAAGAAGCTTTTGGATACAGATTAAAAGCAGTCTTTCTTGAAGCTGAAGAAGTGGAATTAGCTGAATCACTGAAGAACAATGCATTAAATCGGACCTTCAGTGACGAGCTCTATTTAAATCCTAAATACGTCTTCAGCACTTTTGTTGTTGGTAAAAATAATCACTTTGCTCATGCAGCCTGCTTGGCTGTTGCAGAGACACCACCAGGTACAGCATACAATCCTCTTTTTATCTATAGTGGAGCAGGACTTGGTATAACCGATCTAATGCACGCTATTGGTCATCATATTCTTCGTAAAACTCCAACTACAAAAGTTCTATATGTCTCTTCTGAGATGTTTACTAATGAGTTAATTAGAGCGATTAGGGAAAATAAAACGGCTGATTTCAGAAGGAAGTATAGGAATATAGATGTTCTTCTAATTGACGACATCCAATTCATTGAAAAAAAGGAAAGTGTCCAGGAAGAAATATTCCACACCTTTAATACTCTGTATGAAGCTTCTAAGCAGATAATTTTATCTAGCGATAGGCCTCCTAAAGCTATTACCACATTAGAAGAAAGGCTCCGTTCCCGTTTTGAATGGGGATTGATAGCAGATATTCAACCACCCGATTATGAAACCAGGGTAGCAATTCTCTTAAAGAAGGCTGAGCTGGAGGATATAAAGATAACTGATGAATTTATGGACGTTATATCCATAATAGCTGAAAAGATTCAGTATAATATACGTGAATTAGAAGGTGCATTTATAAGAGTTGTGGCATATGCTTCTTTAACCGGACAGGCTATCACGACGGATCTAGCTAAGGAAGTATTAAAAGATGTATTTGCTATAAACAAAAAGGAAATAACACCGGACTTAATAAAGAAGCATGTATCAAAGCACTTTAATATAAAACCATCTGATATGGAATCCTCCAAAAGAGCACGTACATATTCATTTCCAAGACAAATCGCTATGTACATGTGCAGAAATATGACAGATCTATCTCTACCCAAGATAGGCGAGGCATTCGGCAATAGGGATCATACAACTGTTTTGCATGCTTGTGATAAAATAGAAAAAGAAGTACGATCAAATGAAGCTTTAAACGAAGTAATCAAACATTTAGAAGAAGTAATAAAAGGGGAATAATTTGAACAGCAGTTATTAAGGTTTTTTTTAACTTATCCACAGGAATTATTTATAATTAATTGTTTAAATTCTGTTGTCCACAAAAGTTATCAACATATCCACAGACCCTACTACTACTTCTACTACAAATAGATATAAAAAGAAGGAGGCCCTGTCATGAGATTTGTTTGCAACCAGCAAGTATTAGCTAAAGCGCTAAATATAGTTTTAAAGGCAGTAACACCAAGAACAACTATTCCGATACTAAAAGGCTTACTATTAACTGTTGATAATAATGGAATTCTAAAGATGATTGCTTCCGATATGGATTTAAGCATAGAAAGAAAAATCCAGGTCCATTCCGCTGAAGAAGGTTCTATAGTAGTATCAGCAAAACTTTTCAATGATATTATAAGAAAGCTTCCAAATGACGATGTGGAAGTAACTGAAGAAAACAATACAGTTACTATTCGCTGTCTTTCTTCAGAATTTACTATAGTAGGGCAGCCTGCAGAAGAATTCCCCAGCATAGGTACAGTAAACTCTGATGAAAGAATAAAGTTTGATAAGGCAGCTATAAAAGAGATGATCAAAAAGACATCCTTTTCTGCCAGTATAGAGGAATCCAAGGGAATAATTGTAGGCATTTTAATTGAAATGGAAGATGACTATCTATCAATGGTTGCTCTAGATGGTTTCCGTATGGCAGTAACTAAAGAGAAAAAAGCAAACAATGATAGCAAGAAAATTGTCATATCCGCAAAGATAATGAATGAAATATATAAGATCTTCACGGAAACCGTTGAAGATGAAGATGTAGAGATGATTCTAGATGATAAGAAGGCGGTCTTCCTAATGGAAGATACTAAAATAGTATCTAGAATTATGGAAGGTGAGTTTATTAAATACAAGGGCATCATACCAAAAGAATACTCTTCGAAATTGATAATAGATAGATTAGAACTTTTAGATAGCATAGAGAGAGCATCCCTTCTTGCAAGGGAGGGGAGAAATAACTTAGTCAAGCTATCTTTAGAAGAGGATGGCCTTGTAATTACATCTAGTTCAGAGGAAGGAAATGTTATAGAAAAAGTAAATGCTCATAAAGAGGGCAATGATCTGCTTATAGGTTTTAATGCTAAATATATTATAGATGCATTAAAAGTGATTGATGATGAGGAGATAGTCATGGAATTTGGTTCTAATGTAAATCCATGTCTGATAAAACCTATAGAAGGAGATCAATTTCTATATTTAATACTTCCAGTAAGAATTGCTGCATAAATTAGTGATACAAATGTATTTTAAAGAGGTTAGATTAAAAAATTTCAGAAATTATAAAGATGGCTTAGTAAGTTTTCATCCCAAGGTTAACCTTATAACCGGCAAAAATGCCCAGGGAAAGACAAACCTCATTGAAAGCTTATATATCATGAGCCTAGGCAAATCATTTCGTACAAGTAAGGATAGGGAAATGATTGCCTTTAATGAGGATTACTGTATAGTAAGATGCATATATGTTAAAGAAGGAAGAGAGAATGAAATAGAAATAGTAATTTCCAAAAAAGGAAAGGCTATTAAAGTAGATGGTGCGAAGATAAGTAAAACAAGCCAATTACTAGATAATATATATACAGTGGTCTTTTCTCCTGAGGATTTAAAAATAGTAAAGGATGAGCCTGAGAAAAGGAGAAGATTTATAGATAGAGAGATAAGCCTTTTAAAGCCTTCATACCTTAGAAATTTAGCCAGCTATAAAAAAGCTTTGGCCCAAAGAAATGCACTTTTAAAGGAGAAAAAGGTAAAGGATGATGCTTTGGAGGTCTGGGATAAAAGCCTTTCAAATTATGCAGAGCCTATAATAACGGATAGGGAAGAATATGTAAAGAAGCTGGAGGAGATAAGCAGGAAGATTCACTATGATTTATCGGAAGGAAAAGAGGATTTAAGAATTATCTATGAAAGAGGCATGGAAGGGAATCTTTATGAAGCCTTGAAGCATTCTATAAGAATTGACAGGTTAAGGGGGACTACCACAAAGGGCCCTCACAGAGATGATTTAAAGCTTTTAGTTAACGGGAAGGACTTAAGGAGCTTCGGCTCTCAAGGTCAGCAAAGGACTGCGGCATTAGCATTGAAGCTTTCCGAGCTTAAATTAATAAAGGAAGAGACTAAGGAGGAAGGCATCCTGTTGCTTGACGATGTGCTAAGCGAGCTTGATTCCAGAAGGCAGAAGTATTTGATTAACACCTTAAAGGATGTTCAGGTATTTATTACATCTGCTGAGCTTTCAGAGGAGCTTAAAAGTATGCTTTCTAAAGGAAATGTGTATAAGGTTACTCAAGGGGAGGTTGTTTTACAAAATGATTAAGAAAAGAATTGGAATTACTTTGTTTTTAGGGCTCCTTTTGGTGATGGCTGTAGCCTTTTCAGGCTGCGGCGGCAACACCGTGGAAAATGGGGAAGATGAGGTTGTGTACAAGTATGAAGGGATTCTCAACGGTGTTTTGGATATAGAGCATAACCCTGTGTATATTTCCTTTGAAACTTCCTATATGGATGAAAACGTACATGTGGACCTTTACATTAAAGATAATAATGTGAGAATTGATACGAAAGACAAAGAGGCAGGCATAGTAAGCCTCATAACAAACGAGGATGGGAACTTTGTAGTGTATAAAGACCATGGGTTATATGTGAAAACCTCGGAAAAAGCAGAAGCAGAGAATTTTTTCTCCTTCATAAAAAAGGATCTGGATAACTACGAAATAAGTGTGTCTTTAGAAGAGATGATGGGAGAAATGCTGGAAGCAGAAACCTTGAAGGGAGAAGAGGAAGAGATAACCTTCTACTTTTTGGGGGATATTTGGGTTGCATTGTCCATAAATGACAAGGATTCCCAGACCTTGATGAATATAATAAGCGTAGGAAATGATGTGGAGGATGATATATTTTTAGTAGATGAAAGCTTCAAGGATATGACAGGAGCTTTTTAAAATAATATATCGAAATGTAGGGGTTTTTGTAAAAAAAACAGAAAGGCGAGAAAACTCGCCTTTTCTATTGACATATATCTTGAAATATTAGAGGTGTTTTACCATAAAAAGAGCCGATTTAAGACAAGAAACAACAGGATATCGGTATCATCGTCATTTTAAGATAATATGTTGTAAAATGTAGGGTTTTAAGGTACAATATGTAGTGTATGTCTGAAGGACATATAAGCAACCCTTAAGGAGAAAAATATGACACCGAATATTGAACAACAGCTATATACGGCTGAGCAGATCCAGGTTCTTGAGGGCCTGGAACCTGTAAGAAAAAGGCCGGGAATGTATATAGGCTCAACAGGGCCAAGAGGATTACATCATCTGGTATATGAAATAGTAGACAACTCTGTGGACGAAGCCCTTGCAGGGTACTGTTCCCACATATCCATAATTATTCAGGCCGATAACTCCATAAGGGTGGAGGACGACGGAAGAGGAATGCCTGTTGACCTTCACAGCAAGCTTAAGCTTCCTGCAGTAGAGGTTATTCACACCGTTCTTCATGCGGGAGGAAAGTTTGGAGGCTCAGGCTATAAGGTTTCCGGAGGCCTCCATGGCGTAGGAGCTTCTGTAGTAAACGCTCTTTCCTCAAAAATGGTGGTTGAGATAAAAAGAGACGGAAAGGAATATTCTCAAACCTACAGCAGGGGAAAGGCAATAACGGCCCTTGAAGAAATAGGGGAGACCGAAAAAACTGGGTCCACCACCACGTTTTGGCCTGATCCTGAAATTTTTGATGAGGTGGATTATGACTTTTATACCCTGGAGCATAGATTAAGAGAGATGGCCTTTTTAAACAGGGGAGTGAAAATTACCCTTGAGGATAAAAGAGAGGACAGAAAGAAAAAAGAAGTCTTTCATTATGAAGGCGGAATCAGGGAATTTGTAAAGCATCAAAATCAGAACAAGCAGGTTATCCACAATGACATAATCTACTTCGAGGTATCGAAAAATGAGATGGAAGTGGAAATAGCCATGCAGTATACAGACAGATATAACGAACTGATACTTTGTTATGCAAATAATATTAATACTACTGAAGGGGGCACCCATCTTATAGGTTTTAAATCGGCTCTCACAAGAGTGTTTAACGACTATGCAAGGAAAAACAAGTTTTTAAAGGATAACGATGATCCTCTTACAGGAGAAGATGTGAGAGAAGGTTTAACTGCAATCGTTTCCGTTAAGCTCTTGTCACCTCAGTTTGAAGGCCAGACCAAGAGCAAGCTGGGGAACTCCGAGATCAGAGGTTTTGTTGAAACCAACACCAACGAACACCTGACGGCATTTTTGGAGGAAAACCCGCAGCAGGCAAGAATCATATTGGACAAATGCTTAAGAGCGGCAAGAGCAAGAGAAGCTGCCAGAAAAGCAAGAGAGCTTACGAGAAGAAAGGGAGTTCTGGACGACAATTCCCTTCCTGGGAAGTTGGCTGATTGTCAGGAAAGAGATCCTGCAAGATCTGAAATATTTCTTGTGGAGGGAGACTCTGCAGGAGGCAGCGCAAAGCAGGGCAGGGACAGGGCCAGACAGGCCATTTTGCCTTTAAGGGGAAAGATTTTAAATGTGGAAAAGGCAAGGCTCGATAAAATTCTAAACTCGGAAGAGATTAAGAATATGATTACAGCTTTTGGCTGCGGCATAGGCTCAGACTTTGATCTTGAAAAATTAAGATACCATAAAATCATAATTATGACAGATGCTGACGTGGACGGCGCTCACATAAGAACACTGCTTCTTACCTTCTTCTATAGATATATGACGCCGCTCATAGAGGAAGGTCATGTATATGCGGCACTTCCTCCTCTTTATCAGGTGAAGAGAGGTAAAGAGATCATATATACATACAGCGAAAGAGAGCAGGACAAGCTAATGGAAAAGATGGGGGAAACTCCGGGGAAAATTGATATACAAAGGTACAAGGGGCTTGGAGAGATGGACTTTCATCAACTGTGGGAAACTACCATGGATTATGAAAAGAGAACCTTAAAACAAATCACTTTAGAGGATGTGGCGGCGGCAGACGAAGTGTTTACAACTCTTATGGGCGATAAGGTAGCTCCCAGGAAAAAATTTATTGAAGATAATGCAAGATATGCAAACCTTGACATTTAAGGAGGAGGCTTAATGGCTAATTTAATGGATGACATAGATAAGGGAAGAATCATTCAAAGTGAAATTCACAATGAAATGAAGGAGTCCTATATAGACTACGCCATGAGCGTAATAGTAGGAAGAGCCCTTCCTGATGTAAGAGACGGACTGAAGCCTGTTCACAGAAGAATTTTATATGGAATGAATGAGCTTTCTGTAACTCCCGACAAGCCTCATAAAAAATCAGCCCGTATAGTGGGTGAAGTTATGGGTAAGTTTCACCCTCACGGCGACAGCTCTATTTACGATGCTATGGTTAGAATGGCTCAGGATTTTTCCATAAGATATATGCTGGTGGACGGTCATGGAAACTTCGGCTCCGTTGATGGGGACGGAGCAGCGGCCATGCGTTATACGGAAGCCAGAATGACGCCTCTTGCTCTTCAAATGTTGAGGGATATAGATAAAAATACTGTAGATTTCATGGCTAACTTTGACGGAGAAGAACAGGAGCCTACAGTGCTTCCCGCAAGATTCCCAAACCTTTTGGTTAACGGCTCAAACGGTATTGCTGTTGGCATGGCTACATCCATACCTCCACACAACCTGTCGGAAGTAATAGATGCAACTGTTAAGCTTATTGATAAACCTGATGCTTCCATTGAAGATTTAATGAAGCATGTTAAGTGTCCTGATTTTCCAACAGGTGCAACAATTTTAGGAAAGTCGGGAGCAAAGGAAGCATATAAGACAGGAAGAGGCAGAGTTGTTGTAAGGGCGAACTGTGAGATTGAAGAGACTAACAGAGGAAGGCAGCAAATCGTAGTAACAGAAATACCTTACCAGGTAAACAAGGCAATTTTACAGGAGAGAATTGCAGAGCTTGTTAAGGATAAAAAGGTTGAAGGTATTTCCACCATTCGGGATGAGAGCAATCGCCAGGGCACCAGAATAGTTATTGAATTAAAAAAAGATGCAAACCCCAGAGTGGTGTTAAACAGGCTTTATAAGCATACTCAGCTTCAGGAAAGCTTCAGCATGATTATGTTGGCTTTAGTAAAGGGAGAACCCAGAGTCTTAAACCTTAAGGAAATCCTTTCCGAATATATCCTTCATCAAAAAGATATCCTTACAAGAAGGACAAAATTTGATTTAGGAAAAGCAGAAGCCAGAGCTCATATCCTTGAAGGGCTGAAAATTGCTTTGGATAATATAGACGAGGTGATCAAGGTTATAAGGGCAAGCCACGACGATGCCAAGGAAAAGCTGATGAAGAGGTTTTCCTTAACAGAGGTTCAATCTCAAGCCATTCTTGATATGCGTTTAGCAAGACTTCAAGGACTTGAAAGAGAAAAGATTGAAAGGGAATACCAGGACCTTCAAAAGATGATTGCCTATTTCATAAGACTTCTTGAAAACGAAGATCTCCTTATGGGGGTAATCAAGGATGAGATGCTGGAAATCAAGAAGAAGTACGGCGATGAGAGAAGAACTAAAATCGTTGCCGCCGAAGGCGATATGGATGAAGGCGACCTTATTCAGGAAGAAAAGGTGGCCATAACCCTAACGTATTTAGGCTATATAAAAAGGGTTACTACAGATACTTATAAAACTCAGAAAAGAGGAGGAAAGGGAATAATCGGAGTAGCTCCCAGGGACAATGATTTCGTGAAAGACCTGATTATGACCTCAACCCATGATTATCTGATGTTCTTTACAAACACAGGAAAAGCCCACAGATTGAAGGCTTACGAAATACCTGAGGCAAGTCGTACGGCAAGAGGAACGCCTGCCGTAAACTTCTTAAATCTCTTGCAGAGGGAAAGAATTACGGCAGTAATTCCCATCAGGGATTTTTCTGAAGATAGATTTCTAATAGCGGTTACAAAACAAGGGACTATTAAAAAGACGCCTCTTTCTCAGTTTGATACAAACAGAAAAACAGGTCTTATTGCCATTAATTTAAAACCCGGAGACGAAATGATAGGAATCGGGGAGACCAGAGGAGACGATGATGTTATAATAGTAACTAAAAATGGGAAAAGTATCTGCTTCTCGGAAAAAGATGTGAGAGCCATGGGAAGATCAGCAGGAGGCGTAAGAGCTATTAACCTTGAAAAAGGAGATGAGGTAGTTTCCATGGCACTGGTTCAGAAGAATCAGGAGCTTCTCGTGGTTACAAAAAATGGATACGGTAAAAGAACGGCCACGAAGGAGTATAAGATTCAGGCAAGAGGAGGAAAAGGTCTTTTAACCTATGACAAAGCCAAGTTTAAAAAGACAGGGGAGCTTGTAGGCGCCATGGTGGTGGCGGAAGAGGATGAGGTTCTTCTAATAAACTCTGACGGAATAATCATACGAATTAAAGCTAAAGATGTTTCAAAGCTTGGCAGAGCTACTCAAGGGGTAAAGATTATGAAGGTTAAAGAGGATGTAAACTTAATAGCTTTAGCCAAAGTTATAAAAGAGGACGAAGAAATAGAAAAAGGAGGTCCTCAAGTATCCTTGGATATTGAAAAAAATTAGAGGATGCAGATCCAGGAGGAATGTAGAATGCCCGACAGATTAAGATTCTCTCTACCGGGAGACAAAGACAGTATAACAGCAGTCCGCGCAGCAATTGCGTCCTATGCCAACTCCGCCGGCTTTTCCTTAATAGAGGTGGAAGATGTTAGCATTGCTGTTACAGAAGCATGCAAGATCATATGTTGTCACGGCCTTGACGGATGGGCCTGTCGCTTCCTTGTTCTTGTAAGAGCAAAAGATGATGTCCTTGATATAAGCATATCAGGTGACAGCAGCGAGGTTTTGGAGCAGGGCAGAGCCTGCAAAATGTGTGCAAGATGTCCTGATGACGGAGAGCTTGCCATGTTTATACTTAGTTCCCTTATGGATGAAGTAACGTTGACTGATGATTCCAAAGGGACAAGAACGCTGGTGATGGAAAAAAGGAAAGAAAGAAGAGAAGTGTAAATAAAACTCACCTTAAAGGAAGTGTTGATGGAAACTGCAAATCTGTTTAAGGTGTACAGAAACACAGGCGACGTAGAAATCAGGAACAAGCTTGTGGAAGACAACCTGTACATGGTAGATGTTCTCATAAAAAAATATTTGGGGAAAGGCGTCAGCTACGATGACCTGTATCAAGTGGGAGCGTTGGCGCTTATCTCTGCCGTTGAAAGGTTTGACCCTGATAAAGGGTTTGCCTTTTCAAGTTTTGCGACGCCCACTATTCTTGGCGAAATAAAAAAGTATTTCAG
>LSQX01340189.1_pt1 | contig 10078 bp, 6 predicted proteins | sample 654561 | NCBI WGS metagenome assembly LSQX01 (sample SAMN04489861, study PRJNA283612) | anaerobic digester metagenome | isolation source: 4 biogas reactors fed with cattle manure at either 37C or 55C with and... | place: Denmark: Kongens Lyngby | collected 2014
GCAGAACTGCAGATCACCAATCAATACCGGTCTGGAACAGGGTATCTCTTCACCGTGCAGATGGCTTACAAGGTGCTCTCTGACGGTACGATCATCGTCAACAGCCTGTTTGATCCGGCAAACAGGGGAAACATCCTTCCCCGGATAGGCTATCGCCTGGAGATGCCGGGGCAGTTTGAACAACTCACCTGGTTCGGCCGGGGACCCTGGGAGTCCTACTCCGACCGGAAAGAGGCTGCCTTCGAAGGGATATACAACAGCAGCGTCACCAGTCAGTGGGAGCAATATGTGCTGCCGCAGGAGACAGGCAACAAGGAGGATGTGCGCTGGATGAGCCTGACCGATGAGAAGGGTCACGGAGTACTGTTCGTTGCTCCTCAGAGGATGTCGGCATCAGCCACCCACTACCGTCCGGAGGATATCTACCGTCATCGGCACGACAGGGAGAAGCATCCCTATGAGGTTGCCTTCTGTGACGAGACCATTGTCTCTCTCGATGCGATGATGCGTGGTCTGGGCAATGCCAGCTGCGGACAGGATGTAATGGCACAGTACGAAACCAGGGCCGATATCACCCCTTTCCAGTTCATGATCCTGCCGCTGAGCTCTCCGATGAACAATGAGCAGCTATCAGAGAAAGCCAGGGTGGAGAGTCCGGTCAGTCAGCCTGTATCCATCACACGAGACAAGAAAGGCATGGTCAGCATGACCAGTGACACCCCCAACACTGAGATATACTATAGCCTGAATAATGCCTCCTTCATGCTTTACACCCATCCGATCCCGCTACTACAGGGAGGAGTGATAAGTGCCGTAAGTCGTTCGGAAAGCCTGGCGGAGAGCCTGCAGGCTACAGTCCGTTTTGGCATGCTGATTGACAAAAGCGGATGGAAGGTGCTCCAGGTCTCCAGCCAGGTCAAGGGTGATGAGGCCTATAAAGCGATCGACGATGATATTCATACCAAATGGCACACTCCCTACGGGGAGGGGGAACCGCACCATCCACACAGCATCGTGGTGGATATGGGGCAGAGCTATCAGGTAGAGCAGTTCATCTATACCCCCCGCATTGACGGGAATAACGGTAACATCAATGAGTTTGTACTCTACTTCAGCAATGAACCCGACAAGTGGGAGGAGCCGGCCATCACCGGAAGGTTTGTCAACAGCTCCTCACCACAGTATATCGAGATCGCAAGCAGACCAAAAGCACGTTATTTCATGCTGATAGCAAAATCGGAGGTGCAGGGCAGGGCATGGACCTCGGCGGCAGAGCTGGGGATAACAGCCTCAATGACCAACTGAGGGAGGCTGCCGTCACCCATGCCAGGGGTATCCTATGATTAACCAGCCGGCACATAATCAGTTCCCGTAGACATATACTTCCGCAATGCTGGTAAAGGGAGCCCTGTTGCTATCAGGCAGGAACAACTTGAGGTATCTGCCACTACTACCCTCCGCCAGGTCGACCCGCAGCTTATCACCCGAGGTGAAAACACCCTGACCGCAAAGCACCCAGCCGGCAGCATCGGGATCGGGATCGTCACCGAGATAGATCTGCACCGTTTTGGCATCAGTACTGCCTTGTCTGCGGTAAACCTCAGTATAGGCCACCGACTTGGTTGTTTTCATATCGATGATCGCCCAGTGAGGCAGCGGTAGATCAGGTCCCCACTGCGAATGCCAGAAGCTACCCAGATTATTGTCGATCAGGGTATGCATACCTCCACCATCACTGGGTTTATCGTCTGAGACCTGTAACACCTCCCATTCACTCCTGTCGAAGAGATAGACCGAAGGGAACGGTTCGGGATGTATGGCCCACTCGGTGTAAAAAGTATCGATTGCCTCCTCTTCGGGGATATAAAGAGAACGATGCTCAAACTGGGTCCCGGCTTTGACATCAATACCAAGGCTGTAATCACCCGCATCTATGTAAGCTACTGTCGTGGTTCCATCATTCTTCACATATCTGATTTCGTTACCCAACAGCCCTTCGGCAGCGGCAAACCACTCAATCACGCCCTCTTCTTCGGTGAGACTCATCGACTTCACCCGTCTTGGCATCAGGGTGGCGGCATAGAGATCACTATAGGAGGATCCAAAGTTGGTAATGGTAAGCGATCGATGTCCAAAGTTATCGAGAGAATAGACATCGAAGGTGTAGGATTTCTCCGGCAGGTTGTCAATGATCACTTCAATGCTATCCATTTCGGTGTTGAAGGACACCGGTATCGATATCGAGTCTTGACCACTGTTCCATCGCACATTCAGGGTCTGTACATTGACCCCGTTGTAAATCCAGCCTTTGAAGAGAATCCTGTTCCTTCCGGCAATAAAAACCACTGAGTCTGGTTTTGGAGCATATATAATCTCACCCCCCTCGAGATACTCCTTGTGAATATCCATGAAATCTTCACAGGAGATGGCAAAGGTGAGCAGCAACATAAAGGATGCCAATTTTGCAATATTTTTCATAATCATTTTCTTAATCGTTATTATTCATTTACCCTCTCCCCAAAGACATCCACTTCAGCGGGATGGGTGAAGGTGGTTCCTTCCCAGGTACTATGCACCACGATACGGATATAGCGGAGAGGTTCCTGCGAAAGATCAAATACAAACTCATGTCCCTGTTGTGCCGCAGCAACATCCTCATCAGTAACCGTACCGGTAGGAGAGCCGGAAGGTTTGATCACCTCTGCATCCATGATCTTGGTCCACTCATCCCAGTTTCCGCTTTGCGAGGGTTTCCCGACCGATCCGTAGATGGATATCTTCTTGGGATTGCCCCAATTGTAGTAACTGTTGGAATAAGGACGCTGAAAAATCACCACACGACTGATCTTCGCCAGGACACCCAGGTCAATGGTGAAAGGTGCAGGCAGAGAAGAGTTGGGGGAGTGTCCGAAGTTATCGTAGTCATCGTCAATCAGATAACTATCCACCCCTTCCCAGTTAGTGAAGTTGGCATCGTTGCTCAGCTTCATGATGTTCATCCTGGTTTTGTCCAGCTTCTCTTCAAACATGGGGACAATGGTACCCTCGGGAGGATAGATGGTATCGGTTACATTGTTCCAGTTATCCCGCACGATGGCGGCAAAAACGCGGGGAACAGGCTCATACCCTCTCAGGCTATAGCGGCTGGAATCCGCTTCGGAAGTGATGATCCTCATGGTTTGCATTCTGCCCAGTGAATCTTCGGTGATGAACTCAAAATTCAATGGAGCTCTCTCTTCGTTGATCCAGTTAAACTGAGCACCACCAAAGTCGCTGATGATACTAATTGTCTTGGCCACTTTAGAGAGAGGTGACTCCAGGGGAGTAAAGGTGACATTCACAGGTTCAGAGAGCTCTTCCGCCCTGTTAAAGGTGTAGAGCTTCACATCATGACTCATCTCATCGATAAAGCCGAGCACCTCGAGTTTGTTTTCGTAGAACGATGCCATCGCTTCATACTGCTGTCCATTTGAGAGGGTGTAGATACCCTTCACACCAAGAATATCCTCTACATTGGGTATACGGTAGCTGATCACGGCACCACCCGGCACCACCTCCACCTGCACATCGGTCACTTTCTGTGGCTTACCCATACTTTCCGTGATGGGCTCCAGTTGCTTTTCATCACATGATTGCAACAAAAGTAACAGAAGGGTTATAAGCAAAAATCCTGTATTTCTCATAATGTTCAATATTAAATCGTTTTTTTACCAGCCGGGATTCTGAATCAATTGCGGATTTCTCGTCAGATCACTCTCCGGTATCGGTGCGAAGTAATCCCTGTAGCTGAAGCTTTGCTGATAAATGGTTGTCACCGTATAATAATCCTGTAATTCACTTGCATTCACGTTCCATCCCTGAATAGCCCTGTTCTGTTCCTTGAGGGCGGTCTTCCAGCGATGACTGTCCCAGTAGTAGACCCCTTCGCAGGCAAATTCAATTTTCCGTTCACGATGAATGATGTCACGCATGCCTGCCTTTGTTTTGGGTTTGTCCGGCTCATTTGAGTATTTTTCCCAACTCTCTACCACACCCTCCAAACCGGCACGTGCTCGAATCATGTCAACCAACTGGTGCACCTCTGCATCGGGACTCTCCTTTGTTTCATTCAGGGCTTCTGCATACATCAGCACAAGGTCGGCATAACGCATATCCGGGAAGGGATAGGTCTCGTAAGTGACACTGTTGGCGTCACGAAACATGGTGTTGATGGAGACCAGTTTCTTGGGCCAGTAACCGGTTGCATTGTAGTCGCCGGGGTTGAACACCGATGAGAACTCACCAAACCGGTTTTTCGGATAGAGTGCTTCAGCATCATCATCAGGGTAGTTCTTGTATGAGTTACCATACCACTTCCCCCTGTCAAACCCAAGGGTGGAGTAAAACCGGGGTTCTCTCTGAAAATTGAGTACGGCTGTCTGTTCCCCCTCATGGATGTAGTACCTGTGAGCTTCATCACCCGTTCTGATATTGTAGCGAGTGGCATACGGATACTCAATATCCTCATCAATGGGCACACCGTTCTCGGAATAGAACAACTCCACCGTGGAGAGCGGCACGCTCATCCTGCCGGAGGAAGAGGAGGAGGTACCCTGTTCGAGGCGTGGCAGACAGGGGCTCTGCAGGCCTGAGTTAACCGGGTAGGATGAGTTCCCCCAGACGATCTCGGGGTTCCATCGCTGCGAGACGATGCTGCGCAGGGTGTTGACCAGGAATGTCTCATCGGACAAAACCTTGGTTGCCACATAGTCAGTAGTCTGATAGAGGCGGATACCGGCTGCAGAGCATGCCTCAATAGCTTCACCGGCGGCATCAGCCGCATCTTGCCAGCGCGAGGCATCATAGGTCTGATTGAAAAATGGTTCTCCATTGTGATCCAGAAAATCATTGTAGTCGGTGTTCCCGTTAAAGAGAGGACTCGCCCAGTAGAGCAGCACCTTTGCCTTCAGCATATAGGCCGCCGGCTCCGTAAATCGTCCCAGCTCGGTGGTTCGGCTTTCAATCACCTGTGGGAGGGCACCACTATCGATTACCTCATCAAGCAGCTCAACGATGTAGGCAAAAGAATCATCAATCTTCTCTCTGAAGACCCGTACACCTTCCGTCGACTCATTGATCGGAGTATTCTCTTTCAGTGGAGCGATGGGACCATAGTAAGAGATGAGGTAGAAGTGCATGTAAGCTTTGATTAGCTTCGCTTCTGCTTTCATTCGCTCCTTCTCATACTTATTGAGGTCTTCCACTCCATCCACATTATCGAGAAAAGTGTTGCATTCACGAATACCGGCATAGAGAGAGCGAATCATTGTTCCTGTTCCACCCCAATAGTTGATGAGCGCCGAGGTAGGGCTATCCTCGCCCAGTCCGAATCGCATACCGCCCTGGGTCCTGCCTTCCTTATTGAAAACCATCTCCATGGCGCCGAAGATGGCAGGGTTCTCGTTCCACCCTGCCGACTTGGGCATACCCCAGTAACAGGTTGCCAGATACTGTTCAGTGGTGTAACGATCGGAAAAGGCATGATCGATCGTCGCGACATTATCGGGCACCACGTCCAGAAAATCACAGGATGAAAAGAGAAATAACGTTGCAAAAATGCCTACTATAATTGTATTGATAGATTTCATCATTCTCAAAAATTTAAAAACCAACATTTAAACCCACATTTATCACTCGCTGGACGGGGTATCCCAGTCCGTTACCGGCCATCTCAGGATCCCACAGCTTAAACCCGCTCCAGGAGAGGAGGTTTGTTCCACTCACATAGAGACGAAGGTTTGACATCTTCAATCGCTTACAAAGATCATCCGGGAGTGTATAGCCCAGTTCTGCCGATTTCAACCTCAGGAAGGAAGCATCCTGCATAAACCAGGTGCTGGTCTGCCGGTTGTTATCCATCCAGTTGTTGGATAATCTGGGCCAGAGCGCATATGAATCACGGTTGCTCTCAGACCAGTAGTTGTCGGCAAAAGCCTTCAGGATCACGTTCTGTCCCAATCGTCCGTCGTCGTTATCCTGGTCCATAAAGGGAGTCACCTTGTCCAGGTCAATCCAGAAGGACTGCCTGGCGGAACCCTGGAAGAAGAAGGAAGCATCGAACTTCTTGTATCCTACTGTCAGACCAAATCCATAGTTGATCTCGGGCGTGGTGGGATATCCAATTGGCACCTTATCCAGTTCTGAGATCTTCCCATCACGGTTCACATCCCTATACTTGATGTCCCCTGCTCCATACTCACCAAACTGTGTGGGTGAGTTTTTCACCTCCTGTTCATCTACGAAGAGTCTCTCAGCGATATAACCCCAGGTCTGCCCCAGTGAGTAGCCCACCTTTGAGAGCCAGGGTGTCGCGGAATAGTCGGGTTCCTCCCACTTGAGAGCCTTGCTGGTGGCATAGGTAAAGGTACCACGCCCCGTAAACCAGAGATCTTTGTTCACTATCTTCTCGTAGTTCAGTTCAATATCGATACCCTTACCTGAAGCTTCACCCAGGTTTGCTTTTACGGCCGGTATCACCCCCATGGTATTGGGAATCACGCGGTCCAGCAAAATATTCTTACGCGTCTCCTGAAAAAAATCCACATTGGCCGATATACCGGCAGCAGTGGACAACTCAAACCCAATATTGGTTTTATACGCTGTCTCCCATCCAATACGGTCGTTCGCGTATCGTGAGACATTCACCCCCCCGGGATTGTAATTGAGTTGGGTCCCCCAGTTTACATTCCGGTCAGCATTAAGGTCGACCTGTGAGAGATAGTAGAAACGATCATTCGAACTGCCAATGGCATCGTTCCCGACCAAACCGTAGGTTCCTTTCAGCTTGAATTGGGTAATCACATCGGTAAGCGGTTCGAAAAAAGCCTCGTTCGACAGCATCCAGGCAGCTCCGAATGAAGGGAAGAAACCCCATCGGTTGTTCTCTGAGAATCGCTCCGATCCGTTGTAACCAAAGTTGAACTCACCAAAGTAGCGGCTGTCGAAGTTGTAGGCAAGACGTCCCGCCAGTCCGATGTTCCTTCCGGGGAGAGAGAGCTGCAGGTTGTCTGAGATACCCGATTTATCCTCCCGCATGGTATAAACCATGAGCGCATTCAGGTTGTGTACCGTATCGAACGTATTGTTGTATTCAGCTGCCGCTTCCAGGTACATGGTGGTATTGATGTATCGCTGACCCGGATTATAATCGATATACTCAGTCCCCTCGGTCGGGTTGAGTCGTTGCAGCTTGTAGCTGTTCTTTACCAGATCGTAGGAGGAGATGTTGTAATAAAAAGGCTGATACTGACGGGTCACATTGTATTCGGAATAGCGGTTCATGTTGATCATGGCACGTGCCGTAAGACCCTCCAGCAACTTCTCCAAATCCTGTTTCACTTCAAATGAGACGATCATTGAGTTCTTGCTCTGGTCTTTGTAACCCTTCAGCGACTCGGCATATGGATTCAGGTATTGTGCATTTCCGTAGTTACCGAAGAGAATATGGTTTGCATATGAGAATGCTTCGTCCGGCTCGTAGTACGGCCTGAACATCACCGGGTTTGCCTGTATCACCTTACGGTACATGCCGCTACCCCCGTCAATGGGACCGGTGTACTCATCGAAATTGGCACTCAGACGAGCAATCAGTTCTGTGGTCTCAGTGATGTTGATGTTTACATTGGAACGGAAATTATATTTCATCAGCTGGATGTTTGAGTTGAAATTATTCCGTTTGTCCACTTTGATATTCCCGTTGTCACGCGAAATATTGGCTGCCACGTAATAACGGGCCACCTTTCCCCCGCCACTCACGCTGAGGTTGGCTCTCTGGTTACTGATCACATCCTCAAACATGGTTTCATACCAGTCGGTTACGGGAAAAATATCGGGATATAAGCCCCTTTCCGACATAATGATCTTTTCTTCCGGATAGAGTAGCAAACCGAGGGGATCCCTCGTTTTGATGGCCTCGTTTTGCATACGCATATAGGTGATGGGGTCTGCTATCTCCACCTTTCGTGTGGGTGAAGAGAATGAGTTTTCAATGCGGGCATTGAATTTTGCTTTTCCCTCTTTCCCCTCTTTGGTAGTAACCAGAATCACACCGTTGGCCCCCCTGGCACCGTATAGAGCGGTGGCAGTAGCATCCTTCATGATGGAGAAGCTGGCAATATCGTCGGTGTTGAGCCTTGCCAGATCATCGGTACCCAGCTCAATTCCATCGATCAGAATCAACGGGTCTTTCTTCGCCTCTGCACCGAAGGTTGTGATCCCCCTGATAAAGAAGCTGGCATTGTCCTGACCCGGTTCACCGCTGGTCTGATAGGAGATGAGACCGGCAACACGACCTGCGAATGCAGTGGTAAGGTTGCTGCTGGGCACCTGCAGCTCCCCGGGCTTCACCGTGGAGATGGATGCCAGCACGCTCTCTTTCTTTTGTCTGGCAAAGGCAACCACCGACACTTCATCCAGCTCATCGGCAACGAACTGCATCTCAAAATCGATTCGGGGTTCACCGTTATAGACCCTTTCAATGGTCTCCATCCCCACAAAGGAGACGACAAGAGTACTCCCTACCGGGCAATCGGGAAATTCATAATTCCCGTCCATATCAGCAATCACCCCACGGGTACTACCCTTGATCTGAATGGTTGCACCCGGCAATGCTTCGCCTCCAGAATCGATAACCGTACCAATCAATCTTGAGGTCTGATTCTGCTGCAACTGTGCCGGCTCCGCTTCTGATGCAAAAGTGAGGGTTGTTGAGAGCATCCATAGGAAAAGCCCGTAAAATAGTGTTTTCCAAACGGAAAATCGAGCCCTAACACTCATTTTAATAAAGTTAATCATAGCATACATTTTAATGTTTAGAACAAACTGACGAAATTGAAAAAAACCCGGATTTCATTAAAAAGGGATCTGGGCTATAATGCGTGCTAGCCAATAATTACACCATACAAAATTATGTGTTGAATCGATAATTTTTGGCTGGTATCAATATTCATAAACTTTTCATTTCAAAGGTATATAGCAAAGGATAATTAAATTTTAATAACACAATAACAGATTTGTGCCCATTTTTTATTTAATTTAAATTAAGGTTTGTTCAGCAAAGATAAATTGATTGGGGTGAATCTCCAAACAAATTAACTGTTTTTTCTACACATATAAATAAAAAAAAGGCAATCATTCAAATTGTTCCAGAAAGACGGGATCATTGTAGCGGCGATAGAAGGTGTGGGAGTGGCACATGCCCACTCCTTGTCCGATACATGTCATCTTCTTGTTCAGCAATACTGATCAAAGGAGCTTTTCATCAAAAAACACTCACCGGAAATTCCGATAAGTGTTTTGATTTTTCACCTCCTTCCGGTAGAAGTAATAAGATATCCGGGGGAATCACACCCTGTTACCAGTGATACCGGGGGGATGAAGGTTGTTGTCCTCTTAACATTGAAGCAAGGACGATCAATGATATATGTGAAATATTGTTCTATTTCTGATCGTATTCATCATCAGTAACGGGACCAGACCATACAGCCCCGCCCAAATCGGTATTCAGGCTCACGGCAATGTGAGAGAACTCACTATCAGGTGTTGCTCCATGCCAATGTACAACATCAACAGGTATTTCGACATAATCGCCTTTCTGCAAGAATCGGGCTGGTTGACCTTTGGCTTTATAAACACCTTTTCCTTCTGTGACAAAAAGGAGCTGGCCACCCGGGTGTGAATGCCAGTGTGTTCTTGCTCCCGGAGCGAAGGTGACATTCCCTACGCTGGCATGCAGTCCACTTTCCGTAGTTCCCAGCATGTTGAGCCATACCGTCCCTGTAAAGTTGGGACTGTTTGTCAATCTTCCTTTTGACGACCATGATTCGCTTCGAGGATTATCTTCAACTCTGTTTTCTTTCACGCGATCGTTCACCAAATCATTTAAAACAGATTGAGCCTCCCGTGCTTCTTTTTTACCCACTTTCTCTTTTAGGATTCCGATGAATTCAGTTAACTGGGCGGGGGTGAATCCAAGATGCAGACATATATTCAAATGTGAACGCAACATAGGCTCTGCCCTGCCAATGCTACTGAGTACGGA
>LSQX01168354.1_pt2 | contig 10077 bp, 10 predicted proteins | sample 654561 | NCBI WGS metagenome assembly LSQX01 (sample SAMN04489861, study PRJNA283612) | anaerobic digester metagenome | isolation source: 4 biogas reactors fed with cattle manure at either 37C or 55C with and... | place: Denmark: Kongens Lyngby | collected 2014
GATACCTGGAACGTTTCAACCAGTCCCCTGATCGACCGTTGTACCTCCGTAACCCAGGGTTGAACTATTGGTACGAATACCTTCCAGAGCACAAAACCGTCTACTTCCAATACAACTCCTGCGCAAACATGGAGGAGAAGTCGTTTTCGGCGTTCTCCCGGGACTTGTTCAGACTTGTCGAAGAGAACGACGTTGACAGGCTAATTGTTGACCTAAGGAATAACGGCGGAGGCAATTCACTGGTCATGCAACCATTCATCAGCAAGATCAGGGCAAGCGCTCTCAACCATGAAGACAGGCTCTTTATTGTGCTGGGACGGCGCACTTTCTCTTCAGCCTTGCTCAACGCCTTGGAGCTCAGAAACTCCACACAAGCCACATTCGTCGGGGAGCCTACAGGCGGACGGCCCAACCATTATGGCGAGGTCAGAACGCTCTTTTTGTCCAATGCCGGAATCGCCGTTGGGTACTCCACGAAGCATTTCCGGTATTCCCGGGAAGACACGGATTCGATGGTGCCTGACGTGATCATCGAACCGAGCATTGTCAGTTTTGCGGCCGGACGCGATCCGGTAGTCGATTGGATACTCCAGGCCGAGCGGTGATCCATCCGCGCAGGTCTTGCCAGTGCAGGGTGGGCGGCCATACCGCCCACTACTTTCTCACAATGTAGCGGTCCTCGAGGGCCAGCCAGTTCTGGGGGAAGTCAAACAGCAGGTTCCAGTAGCTCGCACCTCTCAAGCCGTAGTCTGAAATGAGGGAGTGCGCTGCAACGGACGACCGAACGTCTTCGAACCAGACCTCATGCTGCGCACCTGATGTGTCTGTGTAGCGAAACCATGGTGCCTTGGCAGTCTCGTCAAAATTGATATCTTCGCCGAAGCGCGCGGCGATCTCCCTCGCCTGAGACAGAGTGACCGTATCTGCCAGCTTGCCTGGGGGCGCAGGCACCGTCCAATCGTATCCGTACAAGGGTATCCCCATAAGTATCTTCCTTGCCGGAATTCTCGTAACTGCATAGTCCAGCACGCGCCTGACCAGGTTCACAGGGGCTATGGCCATGGGAGGGCCTCCCGACCAACCCCACTCATACGTCATGAGCATGGTGAAATCGAGGAAAGGCGCCAGTGCCGCATAGTCGAATGTGCCTACCCAGGGCAGCGTAGGCCAGTCAGCCCATTTGGGGGCCATGGCGTTAGAGAGAGTGAGTCCACGGGCGTGGGCAGCATCTGACAGCGCCGCCATGAAACCGGTATGCAACTGGCGATCCTCAGGGTACATGTTCTCAAAGTCGATATTGATGCCACGAAACCCTTCTGACACCGCTACATCCACTATGCTGGCTATAGTACTCTGGCCTGCTTGCCCCGACATGGCGTCCCGGGCCAGATCCGGGTTGAAGTTGGTTCCATCGAAGTTCGAAATGACTATCAAGGGCACGATGCCCAGAGAACGGGCCACGTCAACCGCTGCCCGCGCCCTTCCGGGAGTGTAATCCACGCCGCCTCGCCCGTCCACAGGGAAGCTGAAAACGCTGATATACGTCAGGTCCGCAGCGATTGGCGTCAGAATCCGGCGCAGAGTGCTCTCAGAGAGCGGAAAGATGTAGCCGTTGGTCTCCACAACGGTCTTTGGCGGAGCGGGCAGCCCTCTGACGGGTATGATCAGAACCTGGCCAACATCGATGACGTTAGGATCGGGCAATCGGTTTACCAGGACGATCAGCTGGACGCTGGTGGAAAAAGACGCGGCCACACGCGATAGAGTATCTCCGGGCCTTACTGTATAGGTCTGGTATGTCCACCCTGGTATCAGTAGCTCCTGGCCTACTTCAATAACGTTGATGTCAGTTATCCCGTTGGCTGCTGCTATAGCCTGAACCGTCGTAGAGAAAAGCCGAGCAATTGTGTATAGCGTATCACCGCGCCTCACGACATAGCGCAGCGGCGCAAGCTGTGCGGCCGGCAGCGGTATGGCAAGCGCCTCCCCCACCACGAGCACATTCGGATCGGCAATGGCATTTGCTGAAACGATCGCTGCCATAGGCACTCCGTATCGACTCGCAATGGCCCAAAGCGTATCTCCGGGGGCGACAACATGGATTACCATTCACATCACTCCCACGGGAAATCAGTCATACCATCATATGGCTGTGGTCTGCAGGACTTGCATCCCGCAACGATCAAGCACTAACGTGCGCTCAAGTTTTGGGAAGGTGCGATCCATTGTTCTGCGTATCCATGAGTCAGAAAGCATTGTCTGAAAGGAGGCGCAAGTAACATGCCAGAAAAAGAGAAAGGCGTTCAGTTGTATGCCGTAGTCCTGGTTGGTATGGAAGAAGGGGCTATTGAGATCCCTTTGGTGCGTGCTATTTCAGCTGAGTATGCCATCTCAGCAGCCTTGCACGACTCAAGATGGGAAGGATATGCGTGCCCTGTGGCTCTTGACATTGATGCAGTCCAGTCTCTGTGCGACTCGATGCAAGCCGGGCAAGCAAACCTGGATGCCGCAGATTTCGAGCCCTACCCAAAGGGAACGCGCTAGTTACATTGCACTTCAGGAGGATCCCAGCGCCCCTTGCTCTGTGTGGGCCAGGGGCGCTCCCTATTGCCGCCTGGCGATCCTTCCCACTTCGGCCAGGGCGTCAAGGGTAGCCCAGCCATAGCAGTAGAAAAAGAAACCTGATGCACCCCCGGATGCCGCGGCTTCTGTCGCCGCCTCTATTTCACTTGCAGGAATGTCCCATATTTGTACGCCTGTATAGATCGGGGTCGCCTTAAATATTCTGACCGCATTGGCGGTTTCATGTTGAACATAATCCACTGGGAGACCATGCTCCTCAAACTCGGCCAGACTGAGTGAGTATGGCAACTCCAGTAGATCCATTACACTCCTGAAAACTCTCTCGGGCGACTCAACTCCCATGCCAGCAAGCCGCCTTACCAGGCCCGACAGGTCGGCGCCTCCGCCCAACTTGTGGTAGGGAAAATGCTTGGCTCCATGACACACACGGCCCAAAGAGGAGTAGTCTTGACCCATCCAGGGAGCAAAAGAAGGAGGCCATAGGTTGAGCCAGACTGTCGTCATTGCTCCGATTTCATCTTGAATTATCTGAGCAAGCCTGGTAATTCGGTCCTGTCGGAACTTCATCCAGAGCCTCAGTTGATCATCATGGGCTATGGTAGTAGCATCGGTTCCAGCAATGAACGAATCTCCAAGCCTTTTCAGGCTCGCACGAACATGTGACGTGTCTATTCCGTATGAAGCCATAAGCGCTTCACAGTCCGGGCAGAAACACGTGAAAAGTGATGATGGGTCTACCTGCTCTCCGCTCCAGTCTGGATAGCGAAGCCTATCGACAAGCACTGCGCGGGGACTATACCTGCTGACTATGTAACGAACATATGATCTCACGTAGTACTCTGTGCTTGGTTTTGACGGGCACAACCAGTTTCCCACTACTCTGCCGCCAGCGGTCACAACACATGCCTGCTGCCAGTCTCCCTCAAGCTCAATGTTGAGGGCCTTGATCCAGGGAATCACACTCAACCCGACTTCCTGACCGGCCTGGGATATCTGAGCCACATAATCGGAGCCTGAGATCGCCTCTTCAGAAAGGACCGGTCGAAAACCCAGGCCGGTTGGGATCTCAAGGGGTGTCTCATGTCGAGCGTGGGTCACTACTACATTTCTCCTCGGGTTATGCGGCAACTCCCCGTGTGGGTATGGATGCCTCTCTTCGAGGGTTGATATCTCTGCCCCAACGACTGGGCATGCAGCCAATTCAGAGATGTTTCTGGCGACTGCCGCTGCGCCCTCATCGCGCACATCATGTGGATGTATCTGAGTTGCAAAGATCATGCTTCTACACCTCGTGCTAATAGTCTCCTGTCACGGCTGTCAGCACATCACCGCTAGCCGCATCGCCGCCCAACTCCTGCACAATCCTGCCGCGCCGCATGATAAGTATCCTGTCGCATACTCGCGACAACTCCTCAGGGTCGTCGCTGATCATGATAAGAGCTGAACCTGCTGCAGCAAGCCGTCGCAAGAACACATAGATTTCCTCTTTGGTGCCTACATCCACTCCCGCTGTTGGCTGGTCAAGTATGAGTATGTCGGGAGAAGCGGCAAGCCACTTGGCGAGAACTACTTTCTGCTGATTGCCGCCTGACAGTGTTCCTACAGAAACATCCTGCGATGCGCACTTGATGCTCAGACGTTTGATCATGGAGTCGACTTCTCTATGCCTTGCACGATGATCCAAGAAAAGGCCTCTAACAAGCTTGTGTGCTACTGCCAGCATCGTATTGTCGGATACAGGCCTGACCAGCACCAGGCCCTGCTGCTTTCTATCCTCAGGAAGCAGAGCTATTCCAGAACGCACAGCCTTTCGAGGCGTCTTTGGATGGTATGCCTTTCCTTTCAAGACTATATTCCCGGAATCAACGTCTCCATCTGCTCCGAATATGGCTCGTGCAAGATCTGTCCGCCCCGATCCAACCAGGCCAGCTATCCCTAGGACCTCGCCTCGGTGCAGTCTGAAGCTGATGCCCTCGAACTTGCCATTGCGGCCCAGTCCATCAACACTCAGAACAGCCTCGCCCATTCCGGCTTTGTCGGCAGCTGAAGGAACGCGTACCTTGTCACCGCTCTGGATGTCTCGCCCGAGCATTAGCCTTACAAGCTCACGCCTATCAAGATCTTCGACTTGGTGCACAGCCACTACCTTGCCATCGCGCATCACTGTCACTCTGTCGGCCACCTGAAACACTTCTTCAAGGAAATGGCTGATATAGACTATTGAAGTCCCGGCATGCTTCAATCGATCAATAATCCTGAACAGTTCATCACGCTCGGCCTTGGAAAGCCTTGCAGTAGGCTCATCCATGACAAGGATTCTCGCATCTGCAGCTATCGCTTTGGCTATCTGGACCAATTGCTGCTCCGCTACACTCAAGTCGGCGACACGCGAGTCCGGATCCACCTTGTCGAAGCCCAGTTCTTCTAAGAGTGATGCAGCCTGTTGCCGAAGCCTGGGCCAGTCAAGAAAGGCCTTTCCAAGCATCCCCGTGCCTCGTCGCGGTTCCATGCCGAGCACTATGTTCTCAGCTACTGTCAGGGTGGAAACAAGGCTGAATTCCTGGTGTATCACGGAAACCCCATGTTCCTGTGCCTCACGCGGCGAACGCATCTCACAGGCGTTCTGGCCTATGAGGATTTGGCCGCGATAGTCACCGTATACCCCGCCAAGTACCTTCATGAGAGTTGACTTGCCGGCACCATTAGCCCCAACCAGTCCATGAACCTCACCTGGCATTAAGGTGAAATCCACCTTGTCGAGAGCCAACACTCCGGGGAACCTCTTTACGATGCTGCGCATTTCGAGCACAGGCTGATTTGAAACATCGCGATTCGTCGACACAAGATCACCTTCATTCTAGCTCTGCAGGGGCATGTGAGGGGGTCGTCGTAAACACGACCCCCAAGTAGTTCAGTGATATCCTAGTCTGTTTCTCTGCGAACCTACCAGGCAGGCGGATAGTCGTCCACGTTCTTGATGGTAATAAGGGGCAACTCCAGGAAGTAGTTAGGCGCAGGTATCTTGGACTTCTCGCCCTTCAGATAGAGCGAAGCCATATGCAATGCCTCTACTGCCTGAGGGTACGGATCCTGGTTCACAGTGCCGTACACGGTGCCGTCCTTTACAGCATCCCGCACGTCCTTGGGATAATCTCCAAGGACCCAGCGAATCTCCGTGCGCCCAGCTTGCTTGGAGTACTTGGCTCCAGGGACTGCCTCAGGCCCCTGGCACACAATAGCATCAAGCTGGCCCTTGGGGTAACGTGATAGAATGTCCTGCGTATTGGCGAGTGCCTTTGCACTATCCCAATCATCGCTGACGGAAGTGACTATCTTGATGTTTGGGTAGTCCTTAAGATAATCATCGAGACCCTTTTTGCGCAGAATCTGTGCGGACGTGCCGAGCTGACCCATTATGAGAGCAACTTTGCCCGAATCACCTATTGCCTCGACGAGCAACTTGCCCTGCTGCTTGCCAAAGTAGTAGTCGTCGGCTCCGACAAACGTAACAACCTCGGCACCCTCACCCACCTTGTTGTTGGCGGCAATGACGGGGATGCCGGCTGCATTTGCCTGACGTATCACTGGCACAACTGCCTGGGCGTCGCCAGGAACGATTACTATCATGTCGACCTTCTCAACAATGAACTGCCTAACAACTGCTACCTGAGTGTTTGGGTCCCCCTGGCCGTCTCTGAGCAGAAGCTTGAACCCGTACTTGGCTGCGCCGTCATTCAGTCCCTTAATGAAATTGGCGTAGAATGGCACTGACATGTTCCATATGGTTGCGCCTATGGTGAACTGCTTGGCTGTTGCAGGTACAGTTCCCATCAGCATCAGGGCGGCAAGAAGTGCCGCGACCGCGACGGTACGAACACTGCGTCTCATTGATATTACCTCCTGTAATCATAAGTAACCTCGATGTTTAGGTAGCTTCGCGATTGCCTGGCTCGACCTATCGCCTCACTTTCTCTTCCTACTGACCGTGTCGATACCCACAGCCACCAAGATGATCAGGCCGGTGACTGCTGGTTGCCAGTATGGCGATACGTTCATCAGGTTGAGCGCATTGGAGATCAAGCCTAATACCAACGCGCCAATGATGGTATTGACTATGCTTCCCTGCCCTCCGGAGAGAGGAGTTCCTCCTACTACAACCGCAGCAATGGCATTGAGCTCATATCCCGAGGCGGCTTGTGGTTGCCCGGTGTTTGTTTGCCCCAGCAATATCAACCCGCCTATGCCCGCAAGAATCGCCGCTATGGTGTATACAGCCGTCTTGGTTCGGTCGACGTCGATGCCAGAAAGCCTCGTTGCATCCTCATTGCCTCCAAGAGCCAACACGTATTGGCCGAACGGCGTATGTTTCAGTACAACGCTCATTATCACAGCAACAACAACTGCAATGGATGTGGCGATCGGAAACGGACCGATGCTGCCAAGTCCGACAGTCATGTACTCTAAGGGAAGGCCATAAATGGGCGTGGCGTTAGTGGAGATAAAAAGTATTCCTTTGGTGATTATCTGAACACCCAGTGTAGCAACGAAAGGAACAATTCCTACTTTAGATATGAGCAAGCCGTTGAGCAAACCGGCTGCGGCTGCCGCAACAAGCCCTGCAACGACTCCCAGGGCTATACCGTGTCGAACCATGACCGCGGCAGCGGCCATGCCAGCAAGAGCAGCGGTAGACCCAGCCGAGAGGTCAATGCCTCCGGTGATTATCACTAGCGTCATGCCCGACGCAATCACAGCATTCACAGCATTCTGCTGCAGCAAGTTAAGCAAGTTCTGCGGGTTTCTGAAAGTTGGCAATGAGGAATACAAAACAACGAACATAACAGCCAAAATCACAAGCATTCCATAAGTGCGGAAGAACTTCTTCATCGACATGACCTCACTTGTCAATGCTGCCCAGGGGATCCTCCCTGGTGCCATGCAATGTCAGCGCCACTGCTCCCATGACGCCTGCATCAACGCCAAGGGCACTCACTCTGATGTCAGGCTTGGCCTGAAGCACAGGGCCAGTGAGCTCTTCAATCTTCTCTTTGAACAAGTCTGTGCCGTTGGCCACACCGCCACCGAGAACAATGACCTCCGGATCAAGAACGGCTGCCACTGCCAGAACCGCCATTGAGAGATGGCGCGCAAAAGTATCAACAGCCTGTAGAGCCGTGACATCCTCCGAGCGAGCCAACTTGAACACCTCTTCTGCGTCAACGTCACCTGCGCCAGGATTCAGCTCACGATATATACGCGAAAGTCCGGGACCACTGGCTGTTCTCTCCAGACATCCAAAAGGCTTGTACTCGCGGCCCAGGCAAGAGGGGTCAATCACGAGGTCGCATACCTCTCCGGCAGACCTTGTAGCACCCGTGTAGAGCTGCCCGTCGAGTATGATTCCTGCTCCCAAGCCAGTGCCAATGGCCAGGCATACCATGCTAGAACAGCCCTGACCTGCCCCATACCAGAACTCTCCGAGAGCCAGGAGGTTCACGTCGTTCTCAATAAACACTCGATACGGCAATGCCTTTCGCAGCTCTCCATGGATGTCTAGGTTTCGCCATCCGAGCGCGGGAGCCCACTCAACAATCCCTCCTGGAAGCACGACACCTGGAACTCCTACTCCCACGCCTCTGATGAGATCTGGATCTACCCCAGACTTGTCAACCATGCCTTGAATGAACTCGATCAAAGATTCTAGAACCGCCCTGGCTCCACGTTCGGCACACGTAGGCTGCACTAACTTCACAAGCTGATTCCCACCCAGGTCAGCAAGAGCCCCGGCCATCTTCGTGCCGCCAAGGTCCACCCCTACTACGTAACCCGCTGTCTCGTTTAACCCTAGTAACACCTGACGTCGCCCACCGCCCTTTGACTTTGCCCTCTTAACGTCTACAACTAGTCCTTCTGTCTTAAGCTCTCTGACTATGTTTGACACAGTCGATCTTGCTAGCCCTGTGGCTTCACAGATCTGCGTCTGAGATATAGGTCCCTGCTTTGATATCAAGTCCACTACAATGGCTCTATTCATGGCTTTCATGAGGCCAGGGTTGCCTGGACGGATCATCATAAGCACCTCATTTACATATCTCGCATAGTTTATTCGGTGCATAAACTAATTCTCCTGCCTCCCTGCGGAAGAAATTAATAGCAACCTCCCGGGCAGCTATGTCTCTGCATTGAGCCAGTCACACAATGTGTAAGGGGCCTTGCCGTCTCGCATGCGTTGAAATTCCTCCAAGGCTAGCCAAGCGATTCTCCAGCAAAACAGCGAGCCAAATTTCTGGAGACTGGGAGGCAAACAACATGAAAATCGCGCATGACCTACACAGCTTGCGTAAAGTGCTGCTTATTCTGGTAGTTACTCTGTCGTGCACGATGGTGTTGACGGGATGCTCGCTACTTACCCGTTCATACACCATATCAGGCGTCGTGACGGATGCCCTCTACGGCGAGGGGGTTGGGGGCGTAACCATTTCCTTCAGCGGATTGCTGAGCGATCCTGTTGCCACAGCAGCAGACGGAACATGGACTAAGTCCAGACTCAAAGGAGCCGTCACTGTGACGCCATCCAAGACCGGCATGGTCTTGTCGCCTTCCTCGACGGTTGTAAGCAAAGCCTCGTCCAACGTTGACTTTGTAGGAAGCAAAGCGATCGAATCAGTCTACTGGTACTCCGTATGGGATGCGAGCAATTTCCACGGCGGAAGCGGCCCAGTGTCACCAACCGAAGATCTCACATTGAACTACTTCGTTACGGAAGAAAGCTCGGCTGTACAGACAGAGGCCCCTCAGGGCTACGATGTCCTGGTCATCTCCGATGTGGGGGCCAGTTTCGACATTTGTGATTTCGAAGGGTCAGTCATAGTCACGTTTGACAGCGGCATATCCCCGCTATTCTACTGGCTCACCGGCGACTTCGGAAAAGAGACCTACTGGGACTATGACTCCGAGGAGCAGCTCGAATGGCTCAACCCTGTTGCGGGAACAGAGCTTGGTACGTATGGAGATGCCAGAGTATACCATAGCCTGGCAAGCGAACCTGGTTTCACCCGAAGGAATGACATACTTGAAGCACGATCGACTGATGATGCTGACGATATCATTGTGTACAAGATAGAGCATGAAGGAAAAGCCTGGTGGTGAGTGCACATAGGCCCACATTTCGGCAGTTATGACGAGGAAGTAACCGAAACCAGAGTCTCGGAGATCTTGTGCTATGCCTTGGACGTGCTCAATTTCGGTTCTCCCGATTTCCCAGACCCGCCTGCATACCCAGACCCTGTGAGTGCTTCCAGCGTAGGGTCTAGGAATAAGTAGGCACATCATAGCAGACAACAGCATAGGCCGGGAATCTTCCCGGCCTTTCATTGTTCTGCGCCTGATTCATTTCAGAATGCCGCCGGGCCCGATACCCAGCGCACTTGTCGGCGCCCCAACTAAAAGGGCATAAAAATGGTGAGCCACGCGGGACTCGAACCCGCGACACCC
>LSQX01222287.1_pt1 | contig 10076 bp, 9 predicted proteins | sample 654561 | NCBI WGS metagenome assembly LSQX01 (sample SAMN04489861, study PRJNA283612) | anaerobic digester metagenome | isolation source: 4 biogas reactors fed with cattle manure at either 37C or 55C with and... | place: Denmark: Kongens Lyngby | collected 2014
GGTGGTCGAATGAAGCATCTGGGGCGGGGTAAATTTAGCCTTCCCTCGGGGGAAGGTGGCATTTACGAAGTAAATGACGGATGAGGGTCGTTATTCTGCTTGATGCCGGGGCAACGAGTCTGCTATTTCTCTCCACCCCCCGGATCCTTCAGGCACCCCTTGTGACTTCAGGATGAAAATTTAATTGTTGACATCTCATGGACTGGCGTTGCCGTCTGCTATGAAATTACGAAAACGTACGACCATTAGTCGTCGCTACATAGTTACTTCAAGCATTCCTTTATAAACTCCAGCATCAGCTTATTGAAGTCTTCCGGGTTATCCATATTGGCTACGTGTGCCGCATTTTTAATTATCTCAACCCGACAGCCCGGGTAGTATTTCGTCCAGTCCGGCAAATGCTGTTTTATGGTACCCGTTTTATCGAACTCACCGCAGGAGACCAGAAGCGGGGCGTCGAATACAAAATCTCTTTCATTTAAGCAGGTGGCAATGCCGTTCCATGAAGCGACAAACTCCCTTTTAGTCATTTCGCCGAACATATTATATAGTGTGACACGGGCATCTTCATCCAGCACACTGGCTTTCGCCATCTGCTTCTTCAGTGTTTCCCACGGATATAAATTAAAGAGCGCGGCGGAATATTTCAACCCTATTTTTTCCCACGTCTTGTAAGGCACGAAAATGGGCGTAGAGCCGGTTACCATATACCCCTTGGCATTTCCGTAATTAGCGGCGTATTCCTGGGTAATATAACCGCCCATCGAGAGGCCGACCAGCACGGCATCCCGGCAGTTCTCTTTATCGATTATATTAAAGATATCATCAGCGGCATTTTTTACCGTAAAATTATGGCAGGGGCGTGACAAACCGTGTCCGCGCACATCGACATTGATAACGCGGTAGTCTTTTAGGGCAGCGAGTTGGGGGTTCCACATCTTGCGGTTAACGCCGTATCCGTGTATCAGTATAACGGCAGGGGCGTCATCCGGCCCCGTAACATCATAGAAAACCCTGCATCCACCCGAATAAATAGATTTCTGCATAAGCCCTCCGTTATATAAAACACAGGTGTCGTTTTGCGGAATTATAAGAATTTCAAATGGTCGGGGCGAGAGGATTTGAACCTCCGACCTCAGCGTCCCGAACGCTGCGCGCTGCCATCTGCGCTACGCCCCGAATAAAAAAGTATGATGTATTGACGATAATAAGTACAGGTAATATTATAACATTATTGGGAATTTCTCAACAGCAAACGTAAAATGAGCGGATTAGCGGACATACCCACCTTTTATAGTCTGCTTGTGCTGCATTCCTCCTGATAATTGAGGATTTTATGTAAATTAGTAAATGAATAAAAATAGAAAAACGACTGGCAACAAAAGCCGAAGTATATTACAATAGGGGCTTAATCGATATAATAGATAAATACATTCTCTTTTTTGATTTGAGCGGCTAAGGAGGCGATAGTGAAATACTGTGTTTTGATTATGGACGGGGCTGCCGACTGGCCTGTAAAGGAACAGGGCGGACAGACCTGCCTGGAAGCAGCCGACACCCCTAATCTGGACAAACTGGCTAAAAAGAGCGTTATGGGTTTAACTCAGACAGTCCCCGAAGGTATGGAGCCATCCAGCGCGGTTGCCTGTATGTCGCTGCTCGGCTATGACCCGAAGGTGTATTACCGCGGCAGAGCGGCTATCGAAGCAATGAGTATGGGTTTGAAACTTGAGGATGATGAAGTAATCTTCCGCTGCAATCTGGTAAATGTGCAGGACGGGAAAATGAACAGCTACTGCGCAGGTCATATCCCCGACGAGGAAGCGGCTAAACTTATCGACGCCCTCAACGAATCTCTGGGTAACGATGATATCCGTTTTTATGCAGGTGTCGGCTACCGTCACCTTTTGAAGTTGAAAGGTCATGACGAAGTTGTTAAAGCTGTGTGTACTCCGGCTCACGATATTTCCGATAAAAACATTGCCGATTATCTGCCACAGGGCAAAGGCAGCGGTTTCCTGCGCCAGTTGATGCAGGATTCGGTCGGGGTACTTGAGAACCACAAAGTAAATAGCGACAGGCGTGCCTGGAACGAACTTCCCGCCAATATGATATGGCTTTTCTGGGGTAGCGGTAGGATTCCCGAAACACCGCCATTTCGAAAGGTGCACGGAAAATCGGCGGCTATCACCTCGGCGGTCGACCTGCTGAAGGGGCTCGGCAGGATGACGGATATGGATATACTGGAAATCCCGGGTGTAACCGATAGCCTTGATAACGATTTTGTAGCGCAAGTGAACGGCGGGATGAAAGCTCTGGATACCCACGACCTGGTGGTAATCCATATCGAAGCCCCCGATGAAGCCGGGCATGCCGGCTCGTTTAGCGAAAAGGTTGAAGCAATCGAAACAATAGATAAAGAGGTTGTCAGTCGTATTATTTCATATCAAAATGATGAATTACGGCTACTGGTTATGCCTGACCATCTGACTCCGGTTTCCATTAAGACGCATGTCGGGGAGCCGGTCCCGTTTTTACTGTGGGGGCAGGGCTTTGCCGCCAACGGCGCCCGCAGATTTACCGAGGCGGAAGCTAAGCGCACCGGTCTTTTTATCGAAGACGGGTATAACGTAATGACTACCCTTGTGGAATAAGGTCTTTGGAATAAAATGCGAGATAGAGAAGATGATGTAACTGTCAGCAGAGGTACCTTGTATTGTGAGGTACATGACCGTTATTATCGGTCTGATACCGGCTGCGTGCTGTGCAGTCTGGTAAGGGGTGAAGTAGCTCCAACCGACGCTGTAAAAGAAGCAGCGGTTGAAAGCCCTCCGATACCGACCGATAAATGTCATTACTGCGGAAAAGACTCTCTTGCCTGGAACCCCGGTATTAATATGTTCGAATGCTGTAACCCTGAGTGTAAACGCAGGGTCTCCCGTTTTACCAAGACCGGGTTGGGAGAACTGCTAAACGACCCCCCTGCGCCGAAGAGCCATACAGCGGTGACTGAGGACGATGCGCGTGCCGTTACACGTAATTTTGCCGTTGTTACCAAGAGACCGGGTCGTTTTATAGAAGAGGATGATTACGATAACGATATTGCCCTACCCTATGATGCAGAAATTGCGGGTTACTCCAAAAGCGGCAAGCGGGTGGTAAACAAACAGCTGGCGACAATAAAAAGCGTACTCATATTCCTGTCGTTTGTATGCTTCGGGCTGGCAGTTTGGGCAGGTTTACTGCTGGTAACGGCAGAAGTAAGCCAGGTTACCGGAATTATCCTTCTTGCAGTAGTATGCGGCATACTTGTATGGAGTGTTTACGGCATTATGTCTTTCAAAAAATTCGGCCTTGGTTTTATTATGCTGTTGTTATTCATTATTGCAGCCGGTTTCGTGCTTTCTGCCGGTGCAGGAATCGAGCCGTTTTCCGGTATTGCCGATGATATTATCTGGTCGATGTCATAATGTTGGAGGTTCCATTTTCAACTATTCTCAACAATATGATACAATTCTTTTAACACTGGATAGTGCATTTGCCCTGATAGAGAATATGCGGTCTTAGAGGAAAGTATATGTCTATTATAGTTCAAAAGTATGGCGGTTCTTCGGTAGCCGATGTAGAAAAAATCAAGAATGTTGCCAGACGCGTGGCAAAATCCAGAGATGAAGGCAACCAGGTGGTCGTGGTCGTTTCAGCTATGGGCGATACCACGGATGAACTGGTAGCTCTGGCAAACAAAGTAACCGCTCATCCTTCCGGGCGGGAATATGACCTGCTGCTGTCTACCGGCGAACTGGTTTCATGTACACTTTTAGCTATGGCGCTAAATACCATCGGATATCGGGCTGTCAGTTTAAGCGGTGCGCAAGCCGGTATTAAGACCGATACGGAATATAACCGGGCACATATCCTCGGTATCAATCCGAAAAGAATTACCGAAGAATTGAACGACGGAAACGTGGTGGTTGTTGCCGGTTTTCAGGGCATTAACAAAGACAAGGACGTTACCACCCTGGGAAGGGGCGGTTCCGATACCACTGCTGTGGCTCTGGCAATCAGCTTAAAGGCTAAAGCCTGCCATATTTATACCGATGTGGAGGGTGTTTTTACCGCCGACCCGCGTATGGTCCCGGAAGCTCACAGCATGCCGGAAATCGGTTATGAGGAAATGCTGGAAATGGCTACTTACGGAGCCAGAGTGATGCATTCGAGGGCGGTTGAGCTGGGGCAAATGTATAATATGCCGATACTGGTAGCCTGTAGTTTTAATGAAAATCCGGGCACATTGATTCACGGAGGAAAAGCTATGGAAATAAAAAATAAAGTAACCGGGATTGCTCACGATATGGATGTGGCTAAAATTATGGTGGTGGGAGTACCCGACCGGCCCGGCATTGCTTCGGCTATATTCGAGCCGCTGGCTACTGCCGGCATCAGCGTGGATACCATCGTGCAGAATGCCAGCATTGACAATATCACCGACCTGACCTTTACGGTAGCCGAAAGCGATATCGATAAAGCAATGAAAGTGGTAAGGCCGATTGCCGAATCCATCAAAGCCCGTGAATGTATCAGCAATACCAAACTGGGAGAAATCAGCATTATCGGCACCGGCATGCAAAACGCGCCGGGTTATGCCGCCAAGATGTTTTCCGCACTAAGCGAGAAAAATATCAATATACACCTGATAACCACATCGGAAATCCGCATAACCTGCATCGTTGACGAGGACAGAGTGGGTGAAGCGGTCAGGGCGTTGCATCGTGCCTTCGAATTGGAAAAAGCCGATATCAGGTAGAAATAATCAATTCTTAAATGAAAAAGGGAGCCGAATTTTCGGCTCCCTTTCTATTATCCGTAATTTTAGTGTTAGTCTGCCTGAACGACTTCTTTTACTTCCGGTACTTCCTGCTTCAAGATTCTTTCGATGCCGTTCTTCAAAGTCATCGTTGACATCGGGCAGCCGGCGCAGTGACCGGTAAGCCTTACTTTTACGATGCCTTCTTCCGTTACATCGACCAGTTCAACGTCGCCACCGTCAGCCTGCAGGCTGGGGCGAATCATCTCCAGAACTTCCTGGACTTTTTCCTTCATTTATAACCTCTCTATTTTATTTTAAAATAAACTGCTACTTTTTTTCATCGTGGGAATGAGTGTGTTCCTCTTCATCTTCCTCATGGGTGTGAACGTGAACATGTTCGATGGTGGCACCTTCTTGAGGATGAGTATGGGGATGGGTATGCTGTACCTTTTTCGGCTGACCGCATCCGCAATCTTTACACATATAAATTCCTCCTAAAAAACCGGGATGTTTTGATGGATGGGAATATAAAAAGCGTATCATAGCTACAATACGTTGTCAATTTGACGGTCGGGAAAGTTATGTATAAAGGTGTCTATGCAACCAAAACTAGATGTAGGAATCTGAAAGGCAATACGCCAAATCTAAAAACAGCATATTGTAAAATAATCCAATCCAGACTTTTAATTTTCAGCCCGTTTGTGTAAAATGTTACGCTGGAGATAATATAGTGGCAAAAGTTTGTGACAATAAATATAATACCAAAACGAGATTTTCTGTCGTAATAGAAAATTTCCTGGCAAAAGAATCTCTGAGCGGTACTTTTTTGTTCGGCGCCGCTCTGATTGCAATGGTGTGGGCAAACTCATTCCTTGCCGGAGCCTACTTCGATTTGTGGAATATCCATATCAGCCTTGGTATCGGCAGCCATGCTATCGATATGAGCCTCGGGCACTGGATAAACGACGGGTTGATGGCGCTCTTTTTCCTGCTTATCGGGCTTGAGATAAAACGCGAAATGATGGTCGGTGAGCTTTCATCTCTGCGGCAGGCGGCTTTCCCGGTGGTAGCCGCTATCGGCGGAGTAACCCTGCCGGCTATTTTTTACATACTCATCAATTTGCAGCAGGGCGGGCAAATGTCCGGTTTTGCCATTCCGATGGCAACCGATATCGCCTTTGTACTCGGTTTTTTGTTAATACTGGGTAGCCGTGTTCCGCTTTCTTTGAAAATATTCATTACTTCTATAGCCGTGGTTGATGACCTGGTCGCTATTGCAGTGATTGCCATTTTTTATACCGGTTCCATCGATTTTGCATCATTGGGATATGCGGCTATAGTGATAGCCGCTCTGGTAGTGATGAACCGTACCGGAATTAAAAAGCTGCTTCCTTATCTGATGTTGGGCATCGTGCTCTGGTTCTTTGTGCAAGCCTCCGGTATTCACGCCACCATTGCCGGCGTAGCTCTGGCGCTGACTATTCCGGTTCGTTCCCGTATCAGCGGAAGTCAGTTCTTAAATGTGTGCAGTGTCGAGTTAGCTGATTTCAAACAGGAAGAAGACAATAGCGAAAGTATACTTCTGACTTCGCGGCAGCAGGATGCGCTGGAAGAGGTTCAAGATGCCTATGATGCGGTACAAAATCCCTTGGTGCGTCTGGAGCATCAGTTGCACCCGTTTAGCGCTTTTATAGTGATGCCTATTTTTGCGCTGGCGAATGCCGGCGTGCAGATTTCGGGCGTGGAGTTTTCCATTTTGCAGCCGGTAACGCTGGGTATAATAGTGGGGCTTGTTTTTGGAAAGCCGCTGGGAATTATCGGTTTTACCTATCTCGCCTCGCGCTTCGGCTGGGTAAAAAAACCGGATACTTTGTCATGGAAGCATATTATAGGCGCCGGTTTGCTTTGCGGTGTCGGGTTTACAATGTCCATATTTATTGCAAACCTTGCCTTCGAGGATGCCGTTATGATTTCGCTTGCTAAACTTGCCATTCTTGCCTGTTCAGTGCTGATGGGAATTGTCGGGGTGCTCTATCTGCGGCGTGCCTGTAAAGAAAGCAATTAGCCATTAGCCGCTGCATAATCGGTTAAAATAAAACGGCAGTCATATATTAGCGCAAAATGCTCTTGTTAAGTCTCCATTATTATGTTATTATGGCGATAGGCGAATTATGGTCACAGAAAAAGAAAAAGCACTGGAACTGGCTGTCGGTCAGATAGAAAAACAATTCGGCAAGGGCTCAATTATGAAGCTCGGCGAAGCTTTTAATAAACCGGCAGTGGAAGCTATTCCCAGTGGTTCGCTGGCACTAGATATTGCTTTAGGTGTAGGGGGAATTCCCAGAGGAAGGATTACAGAAGTATTCGGTCCCGAGGGGTCTGGAAAAACCACACTGGGTCAGCATATAATTGCCCAGGCTCAACAACGCGGAGGTACTGCCGCATATATAGATGTCGAGCATGCGCTTGACCCTGCTTACGCAGCCAAATGCGGAGTAAATCTTGAAGATCTTTTAATTTCACAGCCTGATACAGGTGAAGAAGCGCTTGAAATTTGTGAAGCGCTGGTAAGAAGCGGAGCTCTTGATGTAATCGTCATCGACAGCGTTGCCGCCCTGGTTCCGAGAGCGGAAATAGAGGGGGAAATGGGCGATGCTCACGTTGGATTACAGGCCAGATTAATGTCACAGGCGCTGCGAAAATTGACAGCGGCTATCGGCAGGTCGGGCACTGCGGTAATCTTCATCAACCAGCTGCGAGAAAAAGTGGGCATTATATTCGGAAACCCGGAGGTAACACCGGGCGGGCGAGCCTTGAAGTTCTACAGCTCTGTCAGGATAGACCTGAGAAGAGTAGAGACAATAAAACAGGGCAATGCCGCTACCGGTACTCACGTTAAAGCTAAAGTGGTTAAAAACAAGGTTGCCCCTCCCTTTAGAGTAGCCGAATTCGATATTATGTTCGATTCGGGTATAAGCAAAGAAGGCAATATAGTTGATCTGGGTGTCGCGGCCGATATAATAAAGAAATCCGGGGCTTTTTACTCATACGGTGACATTCGTCTGGGACAAGGTAGAGAGAGCGCCAAGAAATATCTGAAGGACAATCCCGAAATGGCTATCGAGATTGAACAGAAGATAAGGGCCTCGGCTGTCACCGGATTCAATGTTTCTAACGATGATTGACCCGTCATAATCTGATGAGTTAGTAGAAATAAGATAACCGGGCGTGATAGAGCTGAGGCAGGTTGCCTCGGCTCTGCTTGTTTATAAGGGGTAGCCTGTTAAATGAGTAAGATATCCGGTTTGATTAAAAGCTCCGGTCGCGGTAAAACAATCAGGTTGTTTTTAGACGGTAAGTTTGCTTTCAGCCTGCAGGAAGAGGTTGTTTTAAACGAAAGGCTTGAGGTAGGTATGGAGTTGCCCCAACTCCGCATCGCCTCTTTGCAGGAGAACAACCGTTATCAAAAGTGCCTCGATACAGCCTTACGGCTTCTAGGTTACAGGCCCCGCAGTGAACGCGAGATAACTATGCGTTTGCAGCAGCGCGGCTTTAGCGAGAAAGATATTCAAGCTGCATTATCCAATCTGAAGAGACTTGGCCTTATCGATGACAAGGATTTTGCCCGCTTCTGGAGGGATAACAGGCAGGCTTACAATCCGCGCAGCCGCAAAATGACGGAAATGGAGCTCAGGCAAAAGGGAGTTCCGCTCGATATCATCGAAGATGAGGTAAGTACCATAGATGATACTTCAAGTGCTTACCGTGCGGGGCTTAAATATGCCCGCAATTTAAATACTGCTGATTACCCGGGCTTTCGCCGTCGTTTGGGGGAATACCTGAGACGGCGCGGCTTTGGTTATGATGTCATAAACGCTACTGTTACACGTTTATGGAATGAACGAGAGGGGGGTGAGGCGGTTGATTGTTCCGAAGCTCAATCAAGGAGCGAAAGATATTAACCGTCCGTCGACGCCCCGACTTAAAAATAATATAGGGGGAATATAATAAATGGGTGTTGTAGAGATATTAGCTATATTTTTTAGCTTTGTAATCGGTGTTATATTTGGCGGAATGGCTATGTTTCTCTCAAGGAGTATGCTAGCAAATCACCAGATTCGCATCGCCCAAAGAAAAGCGGCCAAGATACTGGCGGAAGCCAGGACTGAGGCAAAAGATATCCTGGATGAGAACAAGAAAGAAATAGACAAGCTTAAATTAATGAATGAAGCCGAATACAAGGAAAGACGAGCGGAAATACAGAGGCAGGAGAATCGGCTGACACAAAAGGAATCATCGCTTGAACACAAGCTGGAAGATGCGGTCGGGCGCGAACGCAATCTGATTTCAAAAGAAAAGGAACTGGATGCCATTAAAGACAATCTGGCTGAGGTTAAAGAAAATCAGTTGAAACAGCTCGAACTGATTTCAAGCCTGACCAGCGATGAAGCCAAGCAGATGCTTCTGGACAAAGTAGAAGTAGAAATCCAGGAGGAAGCGGGACGGCGTCTTCGCGATTGGGAAGTAAAAATCAAAGAAGAAGCGGACGAGAAAGCACGCGGCATCTTATCGCATGTTATACAGCGCAGCGCCTCGGAAATCGTATCCGAAACTACTGCCAGCGTTGTTAACATACCAAATGATGAGATGAAAGGCAGGCTTATCGGGAGGGAAGGCCGCAATATTCGTGCGCTGGAACAGGCGACCGGTGTCGACCTTATTATCGACGACACACCGGAAGCGGTAACCATTTCCAGCTTCGACCCGGTACGCCGTGAAATTGCCTATCAGGCTCTCAGTAAACTGATTCTTGACGGACGTATCCATCCGGCGCGTATCGAAGAAATCGTCGCCAAAACCAAAGAGGAAGTCGAAACAGCTATGGTACAGGCCGGAGAACAGGCTGCTTTGCAGGTCGGTGTTACCAGGCTGCACCCCGAGCTTATCAAGCTGCTGGGGAGGCTGAAATACAGAACCAGTTACGGACAGAATGTGCTGGCTCACAGCATCGAGGTTGCCCACTTTTCAGGGATGATAGCAGCTGAACTGGGTGTAAATATAGCCCTGGCAAAGCGTGCCGGGCTGTTGCACGATATCGGCAAGGCGGTTGACCGTGAAATAGAGGGTACGCATGCCGCTATCGGCGCCGACCTTGTGAAACAATGGGATAAATCCAAGGAAGTGGTCAAAGGTGTAGCCGAACACCATATGGAAACCGGCGATACCAGCATCTGGGGCTTCATCGTTTCAGCCGGAGATGCCATATCCA